>Ga0310697_10002447_pt1 | contig 19775 bp, 11 predicted proteins | sample 172DNAGHGlowgp2_FD_203883 | JGI IMG/M metagenome (GOLD analysis project Ga0310697, IMG submission 203883) | Sheep rumen microbial communities from Palmerston North, Manawatu-Wanganui, New Zealand - 1728 DNA GHGlow gp2 (v2) (version 2) | ecosystem: Host-associated > Mammals > Digestive system >... | reverse complement strand
TATAACCGCTGATTTTCTTTACGTTAGAGTCGCTCTGCAGGTACGAACGCGACACGTTCAACGGGATGTCGGGCGAGTCGATGGTGCCGTGGAGCAGCGTGAGGAAGTCGGGCACTATGCCTTCCACCTGGTCGGTGACAAACACCTGATTGCAGTACAGTTGTATCTTGTTGCGCTGCAGGTCCAGGTTGTTCTTGATCTTCGGGAAATAGAGTATGCCGGTGAGGTTGAACGGGTAGTCCACATTCAGGTGAATCCAGAACAGGGGCTCGTCGGCCATGGGATACAACTGACGGTAGAATGCCTTGTAGTCCTCGTCCTTCAGGTCGGCAGGCTTGCGCGTCCACAGCGGCGTGGTGTCGTTCACCTGGTTGTCCTCGTCGGTGTCCTGCATCTTGCCGTCCTTCCATTCCTGCTTCTTGCCGAACACTACGGGCACGGGCAGGAAGTGGCAGTATTTCTTCAGCAGCCCTTCCAGCTTGTCCTTCTCCAGGAACTCCTTGCAGTCGTCCGACAGGTGCATCACGATGTCCGTGCCGCGGTCGTCCTTCTCCACCTCGTCGAGGGTGAATTCAGGCGAACCGTCGCAGCTCCATTTCACGGCCTGTGCGCCTTCCTGGTAGCTCTTGGTGATGATGTCCACGCGGTCGCTGACCATGAAACTGGAGTAGAATCCCAGTCCGAAATGTCCGATGATGGCGTTGGCGTCCTCCTTGTATTTATCCAGGAAGTCGTTGGCGCCCGAGAAAGCTATTTGGTTGATATACTTGTCAATCTCCTCGGCGGTCATACCGATGCCGCGGTCGCTCACGGTGATGGTGCCGGCGTCCTTGTCCACCTTCACCTCCACCTTCAGGTCGCCCAGCTCGCCCTTGAAGTCGCCCTTGCCTGCCAACGTCTTCAGCTTCTGCGTGGCGTCCACGGCGTTCGACACGATCTCACGGATGAAAATCTCGTGGTCAGAATACAAAAACTTCTTGATGACCGGAAAGATGTTCTCGGTCGTCACTCCAATGTTTCCTTTTTGTGTACTCATGATGATATTGATATTTAATATTGATGATTTAATTATTTTGCGATCGACGAATTGTCAGTCCCTTCATATCCTGCAAAAGGCGTGCCAAAACCAATAAACTGCCATCATCTCAAGAAAAAGTCGCTTCGACGCCAACGTCTGTCCGTGTCGCCCTTAACGGTCAACGGTTACAGCTTTGTCGGCCATTCGTTCCAGCTTTGTCGGTTATTCGTTTCAGCTATGTCGGCCATTCGTTACGCCTCTCGTTTATAGGAGTAAAACATGTTTTCCATAGCCGTTTTCTTATTTGCCATTAACTCCAAAGCCTTACCCTCATAGCCGCATAACCGAATCTTCGACGTGAAATCTGTGTTTCCCGCCGTGAAACACAGATTTCATGGACGGGAAACACACGTTCACCGCCGTGAAACGTAGAAAGAATATTCATGCGTAGTTCGGGGCTAAAGATCAAACGCAATCCGCCCCGCAAGGCATAAGCGCTTGCAGGGCGGAGGGTTGTTGCGGGGACGACGTCAGAGGTTCACTTCGATGCGCTTCAGATCTTCGGGGCGCGAGCTGCTGCCGTAGAAGATCTCGTAGCGGCCGGGATGAGCGTGGACGGTGTTCGTCTGCGGATCGAAGAGCTCGAAGGTCTTCTCCGTCAGCGGAATCTTGACGCTTGCCGTCTGACCGGCCTTGACCTCAACGCGTTGGAAGGCGCGAAGCGATTTCAGGGGGCCTTCGGCGTCAGCAACGTCGCGGACATACACCTGCACTACCTCGGTGCCGTTGCGGCTGCCGGTGTTTTTGACGTCGAGGGTCAGCGTGCCATTGTAGCCGTCGGTCATCGTCAACCGTCCGTTGTCGATAGCGAAGGTCGTGTAGCTCAGACCGTAGCCGAAGGCATACAAGGGGTCGTTGAAGTAGCGATAGGTGCGGCCTTTCATCGAATAGTCCTCGTAGTCCGGCAGCTGTTCGGTCGAGCGGTAGAACGTGACGGGCAGCTTGCCGCTAGGGTTGACGACGCCGAATAGCACATCGGCCACGGCCGTGCCGCCTTCCTGTCCGGCATACCACGCTTGCACGATGGCATCGCAGGTCTGCGTTTCGGGCGTCAGGGCTATGGCTGAACCTGAGCAATTGACGAAGATGACGGTCTTGCCGGCAGCCTTCAGCGCTTTCAGGAAGTCGCGCTGCACGCGAGGCAGCTCGATGCTTGTGCGGTCGCCGCCGCGGAAACCGTCGATGCTGACGGGCATCTCCTCGCCCTCGAGGGCTGGCGATATACCGCCTACGAACACTACCTTCTGGATGCCTTTCAGCTGGGCGATGATGGCGTCGTAGTCGATGGGCTGTTCCTTAGCCACGTCGATCTTGATGTCGGCGCCCCACGTCTTAACGAACTGGTAGCGCACTTCAATCTTGTAAGTCTGTCCCGCCTCGGCCTGAATCGCTGTGCGGGTAGGGGTGGCGCGCCACGAGTGGATGTGCTGCTTGCGCTCGCCGTTGACATAAACTTCGTAGTCGCCTGTGCCTTCGACGTTGATGACATATTCTCCGGCAGCTTTTGGCGTGAAGTCGGTCTCATATTTCGCAGAGAAATCCTCGAGTGCCACGCCCGGGGCGAAGTTGTGCATTCCGGCCGTCGTCACGGCTACGGGATTCGTGTAGTATTGCGTCGTGACCGCCTTGCCTTCCATGGCCGTGTTGTTCCAGAACGTACCTTTCAGGCCGCGGCGCCCGGCTGCCGAACATTCGGTGGCCAGACGGCTGTCCATGACGAGGTCATTTGTCAGGTCGCAACCCTTGAAGTAAGACATCTTCTTCTGGCGTGCACGTATGCCCTGAAGGATGGTGACGGTGTGGTTAGGCGTACCATTGTAGTTGCCCCACATCATTGTCATGTTGTCGGCGTTGGGACCAATGACGGCGATCTTCTCGGCGTTGGCCTTCAAGGGCAGAACACCGTCGTTCTTCAGCAGCACGATGGTTTGACGTGCCATGTCCAAAGACTTTTGTGCGCTCTCCTTGGTTGACATTGCCGAGTACGGAATCTTAGACCATTCCACGAGCGAGGGGTCGTCCATCTCGCCCAGGTCGAAACGTCCTTCCAGCAGGCGCAGCACGTGCTTGTCCACTTCGGCCTCTGTGATCAGTCCGCGTCGTACGGCTTCAGGTATGCTTCTATAGACGTAGTCCCATCCGCATTCCACGTCAGTTCCGGCCAGCGTGCCGACCTTGGCAGCGTGAACGGCGTCAGAACTCGTCTTATGGTTCTGGTGGAAGTCGCTGATGGCGCCGCAGTCGCTGACCACGAGGTACTGGAAGCCCCATTCGTCGCGCAGGATCTGCTGAAGCAGCTGCGTGTTGCCGCAGCATGGCTCATCGTCGAGGCGCTGGTAGGCACACATGACCTCGCGCACCTTAGCATCCTGAACCAGGGTTTTGAATGCAGGCAGATAGGTTTCCCACAGGTCGCGCACGCTTACGTTGTTCAAGTTGGCCGTGTGGCGCGTGTATTCAGGTCCGCTGTGGACAGCATAGTGCTTGGCGCATGCCCACATCTTGCGATACTTCGATGTCTCGGGACCTTGCAGGCCGCGTACGACCTGTGCGCCCATGACGCTCGTCAGGTAAGGGTCCTCGCCGTAGGTCTCCTGTCCGCGTCCCCATCGCGGGTCGCGGAAGATGTTCACGTTGGGCGTCCACACCGAGAGGCTGTGGAATTTCTCGTCCTCGCCGCCGTCCTGGTAGATACGTTTGTTGTATTGCGCACGGAACTCGGTGCTGGCCACGTCAAACACCTTATATAATAAGTCGGGGTTGAACGAGGCTGCCATGGCGATGGGTTCGGGGAATACGGTCACATTGCCTTGGTTGGCTGCGCCGTGCAATGCCTCGCTCCACCAGAAGAACTTCTTGATGCCGAGTCGCGGAATGGCAGGGCTCTCGTCGAGCATCAGCTGCGATTTCTCCTCCAGGGTCAGACGCTTGCACAGGTCGGCGGCACGTTCCTTGGCACTCAGCTGCGGGTTTTGGTACGGGTACTGCTGTGCGGTCGCCGTCGTGGCCATCGCAACGATAAGGGAAAGAAGGATAAACGATTTTCGTGTCATAATCATGAGTTTGTGGGTTAGAATGGCTTACTTGCGACGCTTCGCCTTCTTCGTAGCTTTCTTCTGCTGCGAGAGGTCGAGGACGCGGATGTTGCGGAGCTTCAGACCTTCGCCGTGACCGCAGAAGCAGATGAGACCGTCCTTGTTGAAGAGGCCGGGATGGCTCTGGTGGTCAACGGTGTAGGGATTGGGCTTACCCTGTTCGGGTGCCATATTGTGCCCTTGGCAAGCATCGCGGATGTTTCCGTCAACGAGCACTTCGCCGTTCAAGGTGACGGTGATGTGGTCGCCCTCGGCGCGAATCTCCTCGTAGTTCCATTCGCCCAGAGGCTTGTGCTTGATACGCTTGGCGGGGATGATGCCATAGACCGAGCCGTGAACCTGATATTCGCGCAAGCCCTGGTAGATGGGGTCATCGTGGTCGAGAATCTGGATCTCCATGCCCTCGTAGGCGGCATCGACGCCTTCGCTGGTGCGGATGCCTACACCATTATTGATACCCGGACGTACGAAGCAGAACTCGAAGCGGAATACGAAGTCGGAGTATTTCTTCGTGGTGTAGAGGTTGCCTTCGGAGCCGTAGTGTGCGCTGACGTAGATGGCACCGTCAATAGGCACATAATCAGTCTTGTTACCCTGCCACTTGTCAAGGTTGGTGCCGTCGAAGAGCAGCTCGTAGCCAGCCTTAGCCTCCTCGGGGGAGAGCGTGGTCACCTTGGCGGTGATGGCGTTGGGGTCGTCGATGATCTTCGGCAGGATTGTGTTCACCTGATCCACGGCATAGCCGGCGTCGGCGTTCTCGGTATGGCTCTTGAAGATGTTCTGTGCTTTCAGCAACATTTCGCGGATGTGTGCGCCGCGTTGGAGGGGCTCGTTCTTCTCGATGAGGTCGGTGACGGCGTGCGCGGCAGCGAGGTCGTTAGCCTTCACGTCCATGTACTCGGCGGCGAGGTTCAATGCCGGCTCGTTGTTCAGCGTGGCGAGGGCGGCGAGGTAGTTGTTGGCCGTATTGGTCGTTGGCTTCATGTCGAGAGCCTGTTTGTAGAGTTGGTATTTCTGCAGGCTTGCCCAGTTGGCCTGCTTGGTCAGCGTGAGGGCGCGGCCGAGCATAGCCTCGCGGTCGGCGGGATCACTCTTGGCAATAGACATCAGGGGAGCCACGACGTCGGCCTTAGCCACCTTGAGTAGCGCTGCACGGGCTGCTTTCTTCGTGGTCTCGCTGTTTGCGGCAGCCACTAAGCTTTGTATATCGTCGTTCGAGCCGCGCTGTGCCATGAGACCGTAGTAGAGGTCGGCGTATGGTTTGAAGCGACTGAGGAGGTCGTCGAACTTGCCGTCGGGGACGATGGCGGCGAGGCTCTTGGCAGCTGTGTCGTGCAGCTTGCTGTTGCCGATGAGTGCCGTGAGCGGCTCGTAGGCTGACTGTATGTGACGCTCTCCTGCGAGGGCTACGAGGTCGGCGTTGGCTGCCGAACCCTTGACTTTCAAGGCTGCGAGCACACCATCGGCTATGTTGCCGTTGAATGTGGTGAGAGCGGCTTTGGCGGCAGAGGCGTGCGGCGTGTCGAGCTGGTCGATGAGCGCCGTGAGGGCTTCGTTGCCACCAATCTTACCCGCTGCTTCAATGGCAGAGGTGACGATTGAATTGTTGCCCGAGGTGAAGGCGCCGAGCACGGTGGCAAGGTTCGCGCTGTCGTGGTTATTGCCGAGCCAGCGGATGACGTCAATCTTGGTGTCGGTCTTCAGCTTGGGATAGGCCTTGCAGACGGCTGCGGCGAAACTTGCATCTCCGCTTCCCAATGCGAGGGCGGTGTTGCGCAGCTGGGCATCGTCGCTCTTCTTGAGAGTTTTCAGGAGCAATGAGCTTTGTTTCTTGGCGGCTGTGGCGCTAAACTTGTCGCGGAACTTGGCAATAGCACGCGAGTTCTCAGCGATGGCGGCCAGATCCTCCGTGGCATGAACGACAGGCACGCTACCGGGTGTTAGCTTGTTGATCTGGTCGCGCAGAAAAGCCTTATTGCCTTCGTCGGTGCACTTGGCAAGAGCTGCCTCAAGACCTTTCTTGACGGCAGCACATTGGGTTTCGCGACCCTTGACGGTAACGTAGCTGGTCAGACCGTCGATGGCATATTCGAACTTGGCATTCTTGCCCTGACCGGAGGGATAGAGCATTGCTGCAAGCGACTCGACACCTTCTGCGCCGGTGCCGGCAATCTCACTCATCACCTGATCCAACGTTTCGAGGTTTTGGGCAGGCAGTTGGGCGAGGCCGTCGGCGATGATGGTCGAAGCGACGCGACCGCGGCTATCCTGGGCGGTAGCGGAGAAGGATAGAAGGAATGAAAATAGTAGAAAAAGATATTTAAGGTGTTTCATTGCTTTAAGGGATTAATGGGTTGGTAATTGGAACTAGAGGTTCTAGATTGTCTAGAGATTCTAGATTGTCTAGAGATTCTAGAGGTTCTAGATCTTCCACTCGCCGCGCATGGGTTGGTCGATGAGTGCGTTGGCGGCATCGTCGCCGATAAAGCGTTGAGTGGCGGGGTCGAAGTTCAACACATGGCGCCCGAGACGGAGGCCTACGGCGCCCATATTCACCAGAGTGCAGCTGTGATGGCCGTTGTCCTCGTTGAGGGCGAACTTTTGGCGGGTGCGAACACACTCGAGGAAGTCGGTGCGCTGAGGTTCGGGGTCGGGCAGCTCGTTGATGAGCTGCTGCACGTTCGGGATCGTGCATTCGAAGCCCTTATAGACCTTGCCCTTAGGACCTTCGATGTAGGCGAGCTTGCCTTGGCTCTCGAAGCCTTCGCCCTCGAGAACGATCTGGCAGCCATCGGCGTAGGTGTAGGTGATCTTATGCCAAATGCCCACGGCGTCGTAGTGTTGCTGCGGAGCATCGATTTCCACCTTCACGGGGAACTCCTTGTCCTTGCCCAACATATACTGAACGGGATCGAGGTAGTGCTGGCCCATGTCCGTGAGGCCGCCGCCGTCGTAGTCCCAGTAGCCGCGGAAGGTCTGATGCGTGCGATGGACGTTATAGGGTTTGAAGGGAGCCGGACCGAGCCACATATCGTAGTTCAGCTCAGCGGGAACAGGTTGAGGCGTCAGGTTGTCCTTGCCCACCCAGAAGAACTTCCAAGTGAAGCCCGTGGCGCCAGAGACAGTAACCTTCAACGGCCATCCGAGTGCGCCGCTCTGAATGAGTTTCTTCAGCGGCTTAACGGGTGTGCCGAGGCCATAGAATGTGTCGGTGAAGCGGAACCATGTGTTCAGGCGGAGGATGCGTCCGTAGCGCTCGACGGCTTCTTTAACAGCCTTGCCTTCGCCAATGGTGCGTGTCATGGGCTTCTCGAGCCAAATATCTTTGCCAGCCTTGGCGGCTTCGACGGCCATAAGTCCATGCCAGTGGGGTGGGGTGGCGATGTGGATGATGTCGGCGCCCGATTGATGGATGAGCTCGCGCCAGTCGTCGAAGGGTTTGACATCGATTTTAAGCTGCGACTTGGCTGCTTCGACGGCGCTCTGCAGGTGCTTCTTGTCAACATCGCACACGGCCAGCAGACGATAAGCTTCAGATGTGGAGAAATGGCTGGCGGAACGACCGATGCCGCCCACGCCGATGACAGCTTTGGTCAGCTGGTCGCTCGGGGCGATGAAACCTTTGCCGCCTAACACTTTTCGGGGAACGATGGAGAACAGACCTACTGCTCCCATCGTTTGCATAAATTGTCTTCTATCCATGGATTTTAGGTAATAGTGATAGTTAATTTGTCGTTTTGCGGCCTAAAGTTACGTTAATATTTAATAAGGTGATTCATTTATGGGCAGTTTTTTAATCTCTTTCACATTTCAAAGACGTTTCACGAGGTTTTTCGTGACGAATTCTTGGCTGATTGGCAAGAAACTGCTACCTTTGCAGCCGTAATCACCAAGGATTATGAAGATTTTTGCTGTAGGTATGAACTATGCGGAGCACAATAAAGAGCTCCACGAAACGTTATATAAAGCAGAGGAGCCCGTGATCTTCACCAAAGCGGACTCGGCGCTGCTCACCAACGGACGGCCGTTCTTCATCCCCGATTTCACACAGCGGTGTGACTACGAGACAGAACTGGTTGTGCGTATCTGCCGTTTGGGACGCTCTATCTCCCAGCGCTTTGCCCATCGCTATTACGACGCCGTGACCGTGGGCATCGACTTTACGGCCCGTGACGTTCAGGCTCGCCTGCGTTCGCAGGGGCTGCCCTGGGAACTCGCAAAAGGTTTCGACGGCTCGGCGGTCGTCGGGCGGTTCGTACTGAAAGAGGCGCTGGCGCGCGACATTCAGGACCTGCACTTCCACCTCGACATCAACGGCGAGACGGTTCAGTGGGGTCATACCGCCGACATGCTTTATAAGGTGGATGAGCTGGTGAGCTTCATCAGCCGATTCTTCACCCTCAAGACGGGCGATCTCATCTACACCGGTACGCCCGTAGGCGTCGGTCCCGTCCATATAGACGACCATTTGGAAGGATGGCTCGAGGATGATAAGGTGTTGGAGTTCAGCGTAAAATGAGGTTAGCTTAAAGTGAATGGTTTATTGTTTAATGACGAAGATTTAAAGATTTAGGCATAAAGTCTGATGTTGATAGTCAAAAGGCTGATATATATTGTGTGTGTCTTGCTGCTACCGTGCACTCAGGTTAGCGGGCAAGGTTTCACGCGTCTCGACTGGAACGAGCTGCGCATCGATAGTGTGCTGCCCGTTTATGCTGAGGTGGTGCCCTTGGAGACGGACTACCGCCTCTATGACTATCAGGTCAAGGTGCGTTATCCCGAATGGTCGCCGTTGACGCCTTCCGAGGCAGCTGTGGCTCGCCGCTTCGACGAGCAGTTGTCCGATAGCCTGCAGATTGAGTCCTTTGTTGGCGTCGAACGTGGCAGGGGATTGATGGATCTTTCCTTTATTCCTGTCATTAAGCGTAATGGCAGTTACCTGAAGCTCCTCAGCGCCAAAATCGAGATTCAGCCTCTGCTCAAGGATAATCGGAATCCTCGGAATCCCCGACTGATACGTCCAACCCGTGCTGCCACGTCCGCCGAGCGCTATGCTGCTCATAGTGTCCTGGCGACAGGCAAATGGGTCAAGATCTCAGTTGAGAACGATGGTATCTATCACCTGACCAACAGCCAGATACGCAAAATGGGATTCAACCCTCAGCGGGTGCGTGTTTATGGCTATGGCGGTCACCTTCAGGACGAACTGATCCACGCCGACTCCGACTGGGACGACCTCGAACAGGTGGCTTTGATACCTGTTGCCGATGGCTATCTCTTCCACGCCAACGGTCTTGTCCATTGGTCGCAAGGTAAGCATGTGCTGAACCATTATGCCCGTTCGGCCTGTTATTTTGTTACAGAGGCCGAGACCGACACAGAGGCGATGGCTGTTGTCGATTGGTCTGCCGAAGCGGGCGAGGCGGCAGCTGTGACCATCTGTCAGGCCTTTGTTGTTCACGACCCTCAGGAATATGCTTGGTTTCAGGGCGGACGACGGCTCTACGAGAACTACGACTACGCCTCGGGCAACAGCCGCAGCTATACGCTGACGCTGCCCGCCTATCCCTCGTCAAGCCGCCCGGCTTCTTTTACCGTCAGCTTTACGGCAGCTTCCGACGATGCCACCTCCGTTACCCCAACCGTCAATGGCACAGTCCTTGAACCGCTCATTATTCCAGGCTTGACAAGCTATAGTTCGGCTATGGAGAGTAGCAAGACCTATGCTTCCCTTGACGCTCCCCAACTCAAAACGACCGTTCAGCTTTCATCCTCCAGCGGGCACAGCGCGCGCCTCAACTTCTTCGAAATCAGTTATGAGGGCGAGCTGAAGATAGATGCTACGATACCCTCCCTTCAGTTCTCGCATTCGGCATCCGATGCCGTCTTCCTCGTGAACTATGCCGGCGGTCAGCAGCCCCGTCTTTTGCAACTGGCTGAACCTGGTTCTCCGGCTGTGGACATTACGGGTAGCGCCACTACCGTTGATGGCCAGTCGTACTACCGCTTCCCCGTAGCCGCCGATGGTAACGAGCATGGCTACATCGTTTTTGATGCTGCCGCCTACTCCTCATATCCTCAGCCTACGATTGTCGGTGAGATAGGGAACCAGGATCTTCATGCTGTCGATTCTCTGGACATGGTGATCCTCACACCCGCCAGCGGTCTTTTCGATGCTCAGGCTGAACGTCTGGCTGCCATTCATCGTGAAGTGGACGGTATGAAGGTCGGCGTCTTCCGAGCCGACCAGGTGTACAACGAGTTTTCGAGCGGTACGCCTGATGCCACGGCCTATCGGCGATTCATGAAGATGCTCTACGACCGCGGCCTTTCCGGAGGTGTGGCGCCGCGTTATCTGCTGCTCTTCGGCGATGGAGCGTGGGACAACCGGATGCTCACGACGACGTGGCGCACCTCTTCGCCCGATGATTTCCTCCTTTGTTTTGAAAGCGACAATTCCCTCAACGATGTCGTCAGCTTCGTCATGGAAGACTATTTCGGTCTGCTCGACGATGGCGAGGGAGCCTCTGTTGAGCGCGAGAAAGTGGACATCGGCGTCGGACGCTTCCCTGTACGTACCATTGCCGAAGCACAGGCGCTTGTCGATAAGACCATCAGATACATACGCTCAGAGTATTCCGGATCATGGAAAAATGTGGTATGCTTCCTCGGCGACGATGGTGACAACAACGACCATCTCATCAAGGCCGACGACGTGGCAGAGAGCGTCATCAAAAAGCACCCCGAGATAGAAGTTCGTAAGATCATGTGGGATGCCTATCCCCGCATCGGCACAGCCTCTGGCTTCCGTTTCCCGCAGGCCAAACAGGTCATCGACCGTCAGATGGAGGAAGGGGCGTTGATGATGAACTACACCGGTCATGCCGCCACTTACAGCCTCTCCCATGAACAAGTGATGCGAATCGAGGATTTCGCAGGCTACACCTCGCCGCGTGTACCCCTTTGGGTGACCGCTGCCTGCGATGTGATGCCCTTCGACTCACAAAAGGAAAACATCGGCGAGACGGCCATCCTCAACCAGTCGGCGGCGGCTGTAGCATTCTATGGCACAACACGTACCGTCTATGCCAGCAAGAACCTGACGCTCAACAAGGCTTTTTGTGATGCCGTGTTCGACAGCGATGAGGACGGACGCCCCAACCGCCTGGGCGATGCTGTACGTTATAGTAAGGTCTATGTTGCTACCACGGAGAGCTACTACCGCGAGAATAAATTGCACTATGTTCTCCTCGGTGACCCAGCGTTGCGCTTGGGAAGCATTCAGAACCGTGTCGTGCTCGACCGCATCAACGGCACTGCCGTTAGCGAACTCCCCGACGATTTCACCATTCATGCCGGAGCTAAGGTAACGTTAGGCGGACATCTCGTTGATGCCGAGGGGCATGAACTCTCTGATTTCGAAGGAACCATCTATGCCCGCCTATATGATAGCAAGAGCTCCATCGTCTGTTTGAATGCCGACGATGCCGACGAAGCCTTCACTTACTCTACCTATGACAAAATCCTCTATGACGGCACCGACAGCATCCACGCAGGGCGATTCGAGTTGGTTTGCCCTATACCTATTGATATCAAGTACAGCGACGAAGCGGGGCGCCTGCTCTTTTATGCCCTCTCTGCCGATCGTCGCATTGAAGCAAACGGCTACAACGAGGATTTCCTCGTCGGAGGTACAGAGCCTAACCTCAACGACCACGAGGGACCGAAGATTGCGGCATGGATCGGCAATGAAGAGTTCCAAAACGGAGACGCCGTATGTGCCACGCCCTATTTCTTTGCACGCTTAGAGGACGAGAGCGGCATCAACACCGCTGGCAACAGCCTCGGGCACGATCTCGAACTGATTGTCGATGGCGATCCGTCGCTTTCGTTTAATCTCAATAACAACTATTCCGGTGATTTCGGCGACTATCGCCGTGGCACCGTTGCTTTCTCGCTTCCTTCGTTAGCAACGGGTGCTCATTCCCTGCTGTTCCGAGCTTGGGACACGCAGAACAACGAAAACCATGTGCAGCTGGACTTCATCGTAGATCCTAAGCTGCCTATGCATTTGCTTGATCTCACGGCCAGCGTCAATCCCGCTAAAACACAGACCTCCTTCCTGCTTACCTACGACCGTCCGGGCAGCGATTGTCAGTTCACGCTTGAAGTGTTCGACTTCGCAGGTCGTCTGCTGTGGACACATACGGAGACTGGCAGCAACGCCAACGGTTTCTATGCCGTTCCATGGAATCTCACTACTGGTGGTGGCTTCCCATTGGGCAGTGGCATCTACCTTTACCGTGCTCGCGTCAGTTGCGGCGACAGCGAGGAAGTCACTAAAACCCAAAAACTCATTATCAACCGAAGACAATAAATCGGCAATAATCACGTTATATTATAGGACTCCTTTATATTTCACATTTCCCAACTGCATACATAATTGCTTATCTCACCCTGTTCATAATTGCTAAATCGCAAATTCTCATTCTTAATAGATGAAACTCAAACGCACATATCGTCCCGTTCTTTTAGTTGCGATTCTATCGCAACTCTTCTTCCTCCATCCAGCCTCCGCTCAGGACAAGAAGGATATGTTCAACCCCGTGACCACCAGCGTTACCTCCCTCTCCTTTGCCCCCGATGCTCGCGGCGGCGGTATGGGCGATGTGGGTGCAGCCACCGAGGCCGACGTCAACTCCCAGTACTGGAACCCCGCCAAGTATCCTTTCTGCGTAGGACGCGCTGGCGTATCCATCAGCTACACACCGTGGCTTCGTAAGTTGGTTAGCGACATCAATCTCGCCAACGTTGCCGGTTTCTACCGCATCGGCGACTATTCGGCCATCAGCGCTTCTCTGCGCTATTTCTCGCTTGGTGAGGTTAGCCTTGGCGGATGGGATGAGATCAGTTCCGGTGCCACCGAAGGCATGACCATCAACCCCTATGAGTTCGCTGTCGATGCTGCCTATTCGCGTATGCTCTCCGATTACTTCTCAATGGGTGTAGGCATGCGTTTCATCTTCTCCGACATCACTTACGACTACGAGGACGGTAGCTCACCCGGTAAGGCTTTCGCTGCCGACATTGCCATGTATTATAACAACTACTTCGTGATGGCGAACCGCGAGTGCGGTATCGGCGTAGGTTTGAACATCAACAATATCGGTTCCAAAATCAATTATGGCGCCGACGACCGTAGCGAGTTTATACCCACGAATCTGCGCTTGGGTCTTAACCTCACCATCCCCTTCGACGATTACAACCGCTTCTCCATCGCAGCTGATGCCAACAAGCTTCTCGTGCCGACCTTCCCCGTCGATGAGAATGGTAAGCCATATACAGACAGCGACCCCGAGCTGTACAAACGCTACTACGATATCTCGCCTATTGCCGGTATTTTCAAGAGCTTCTATGATGCTCCCAACGGTTTCAAGGAAGAACTGCAGGAAATCCAATGGAGCGTGGGTGCTGAGTACTCCTATAATGACCGCTTCTTCCTTCGTCTTGGCTATCACGACGAACATGCGAACAAAGGTAATCGTAAGTACATCACCGCAGGTGCTGGTTTCAAGATGAGCGTCTTCTCCATTGATGCCTCTTACGTGTTCTCCACGTCGCAGACCAATCCTTTGGATCAAACCATGCGTTTCACCCTCGGCTTCGATCTCGATGGCATGAAAGATTTGTTTGGGAGGAAAAGAAGATGAGAATAGGTTTCGGTTACGATGTTCACAAGCTTGTCCCTGGCCGCGCATTGTGGCTTGGTGGCATCAAGATAGATCATGAACTCGGCTTGCTGGGTCACTCAGATGCCGACGTGCTCATCCACGCCATTTGTGATGCCTTGCTCGGTGCCGCAAATATGCGCGATATCGGATACCATTTCCCTGACACGGGATCTGAGTTCAAGGACATCGACAGCAAGATACTGTTGCGTAAAACGATAGCGCTGATAGCCACGAAAGGCTATCGTGTAGGCAACATCGATGCCACGGTTTGTGCCGAGCGTCCAAAGCTTAACCCCCATATCCCTGCGATGCAACAATGTCTCGCTGAGGTCATGGGCGTTGACCCTGATGTTGTTAGCATTAAGGCCACCACCACCGAACGCCTCGGCTTCACGGGTCGCGAGGAAGGGATTAGCGCTTATGCCGTATGCCTGATTGAAAAAGCGTGAACGAACTCATCTCCCATATCAATGACGCCCTTTGGGGGTACGTGCTTATTGGAGCGCTCATTGTTTGTGGGCTATGGTTCACGTGGCGTACACGTTTCGTCCAGTTTCGCATGGTCGGCGAGATGATTCGCTTGCTTTCAGATAGCTCGCAGCCCTCCGAGCGACACCATAAGCACGTCTCATCATTCCAAGCTTTTGCTGTCTCCGTTGCTACGCGCGTTGGCACGGGCAATCTTGCCGGTGTCGCCACAGCCATAGCCGTAGGCGGTCCAGGTGCCGTGTTCTGGATGTGGCTCATCGCGCTTATCGGCTCTGCGACAGCCTTTGTCGAGTCAACCCTCGGCCAACTGTTCAAGCAACGTCACGAGACTTCTTTCATCGGTGGTCCCGCTTATTATATCCGCCAAGGCCTGCCCCTTAGTTCACGCCCTTGGCTCCGCAAGGCCGGTGGGTGGATGTCGGCTCTCTTTGCTGTCCTCATCACCATCACCTTCGGCCTGTCCTATAACTCTATTCAGTCCAACACTATTTGTGGTGCGATGCAAGAGGCTTTTGGGTGGTCTCCATTGTGGGTTGGCTTGGCGTTGATGACCGTCGCTCTGGTCATCGTGTTCGGTGGCATCCATCGTATAGCCCGTGTCAGCGCCGTCCTTGTGCCATTGATGGCCATCGGCTATTTCATTCTTGCTGTGGTCGTCATCGCGATGAACATAAGTCTGCTGCCTGATGTGTTTAAGGTTATCTTCCTCGATGCCTTCGGCTTGGACAAAGTCGTTGGCGGCGGTCTCGGAGCTACAATGATGACAGGTATCAAGCGAGGACTTTTCTCCAACGAGGCTGGGGAGGGTAGTGCGCCCAACGTAGCCGCCACAGCAGCCGTCACTCATCCCGTCAAGCAGGGGCTCATTCAAGCTCTTGGCGTATTCACGGACACGCTTATTGTTTGTTCCTGCACAGCCTTCATCATCTTGCTTAGCGGTCTGTATGAAACACCCGAGCTCAATGGTATTGCGCTCACGCAGGTAGCCCTCAAGAGCGAAGTGGGTTCGGCGGGTCCTGTCTTCGTAGCGGTCGCCATACTCCTTTTCGCCTTCTCCAGCATCATTGGCAATTATTATTATGGTGAAGCTAACATTCGTTTTCTTCTCAATCATCACTCTTCCTGTTTATCTTCCCATTCCTCTCTCATCCTGACCCTCTACCGTCTTTTCTCAGGTGGCGTTTTTGTGCTCATCGGTGCTCTTGCTACGCTCGACTTCGTATGGAACCTCGGCGACCTCTGCATGGCATTGCTCACCGCTTGCAACCTCGTCGCTATAGCCGTGTTGGGCAAGTATGCCTTCCGACTTCTTGACGACTATCGCACACAAAAAAAGAAAGGCATCAACGATCCCGTGTTCCATCGCAGTCAGATGCCGGAAATCGCTGATGCCGTAGCTTGTTGGGATTAGGTTGACGTCTCACTCATTTTCAATCGGAGTTACCCCCATCGGCACGAGAATGGCAGCATGTGCAGCCCGTTGTGCCAAGTTAGCCTGTTCGCGCGTGATCGCTTTCGGGCGCGTTTTCAGTCCTACGGGGCTGATGCCCGTGAGCGCTTCCAGCCACGTGCATGCCGCGGTATAGCGACCAATGGTGTAGTTGAGATGGTAGCCGTCGCGCGTCAGTTCGCGGTTCACGGCACCTCCCTCGGACGACGATTCGTTGAGGGCAGAAGTACGGGCATTCTGTATGGCCGTGCCGGAAGGAATATAGAATGAGAGGTCGCCGCGATGGTATTCCATCTCTTCCTCCACGGCTGTCGTGATATGAGCGTACATGAGGAATTGATTGCGGTCGTAGTTCGCGAATCCCCGATGTTCAGAATCCTGAGCATAGGCCCAGGTCTGGTGGAATCCCAGACGTACAGAGTCCACTAAAGCCAAAGCCCTTACGTAGCCGATCATCAGGCTCAGCCCCGGTTCGTAGCTTGCCTCGCGCCCGGCTTCCTGACTCACCTGCTGAAAGGTGATCACGTCCCAAGGTTCGTCCGTGATGATTTCGCGCAACGTATGTTTACCCAAGTTCTCACGTTTGCCTCCGACAACCTTGCGGTACTCCGTATCTGCCGCTCCCGAACGCGCGTCGTTCCAATGGGCAGCCAGACTCCAGCCGCCGCGGTAGGCGTTGCCGATAATCATCTCGATGCCAACCTCATGAGCGAGGTCCCATAGGTACTGCTCCACCGCATCCTCTGAGAATGAGTTGCCGATGGCCAGTACGCGCAACGTGCGCTGCTCTTGTGCCTCCATGACACCTGCTGTCATGAACAAGGTAATCCACAATACGATTCTTCTCATGATGCATTCTTTTCTGATTTTCAGCATAGGACTGAATGTTTACGTTATTTCACTTAATGCCCCGTTCGTTCAGCGCCCGCTGATAGCGACGCGCGTTGATGAGATGTTCGGCGTAGGTAGCGGCGAAATTGTGTGTGCCGCTGAAGTCCTCCTTGGCGCACATATAAAGGTAATTGTGGCGTTCGGCGTTGAGCACGGCATCAATGCCGGCAACCGTAGGGATGCGTATGGGGCCGGGGGGCAGTCCGCGATGGACATACGTGTTGTAGGGGTTGTCCGTCGTGAGATGTTTGTTGAGGATCCTGCGCAAGGAGGCGTCGCCCATCGCGAACTTAACCGTGGGATCGGCCTGCAGGGGAATGCCCTGGTGGAGGCGGTTGAGATAGAGCCCTGCCACGCGAGGCTTCTCGGCGTTGTTGGCCGTCTCTTCATCGACGATGCTTGCCAGCGTGATGACTTCCTCATGCGTCATCTTGAGAGCTTTGGCTTTAGCCTCGCGGTTGGCATCGCCCCAGAACCGCGCATTCTCCTTTGCCATACGTTCCATCAGGTGCTCAAACGTCACGTCCCAATAGACTTCGTAGGTGTTGGGGATGAACAGGGCGGGAAGGGTGGCGGGGGAGTAGCCGTAGCGCGCAGCAAACGTGCTATCGGTGAAATACCAGATGACCTCTGCGGAGTCGAGCATGAGCTTATTGCTCAGCAATCCTGCCAGCCGGTCCATGCCCCTGAGTGAGGGGATGGTCAGCCGAACTGGTGTCTGCTGGCCGGAACGCATGCGGCGGAGCACGTTCAGAATGCCGTCGCCGGGCTCTATGACATAGCGGCCTGTGTGAGGCTTGAAGTCCATCGCCATGCGTGCCAACTTCCAACCTGTTAGAGTGTTGGCATGTGCTGATTCACGCAGTTGTTGGAGTATGTCATCCTCCGTGTCGTCAGGCCGGACGTACACGTAAGTCGTCTCGGAAATTTCAAAAGGAGAGTGGCTCCAATAATGCCAAACAACAAGGAATGACACCGCCACGATGACGGTCAGGGCCAGAAGGCCTCCGACTATGATACGTTTCATCTTCATACCGTTCGTTGAATAAAAAAAACGCAGACCCTCATTTCCTGAAGTATCTGCGGTTGCCTATGGAGCCGACACGGGGACTCGAACCCCGGACCCACGCATTACGAATGCGTTGCTCTACCAACTGAGCCATGTCGGCAGGTCTTTCTTTCAAAACCGAGCGCAAAGGTAGCGCTTTTTCTCGAACTGACCAACAAAGAATCGATTTTTTTTGCTTTTATGCACTATTTTCCATTAAAAAGTAGTACTTTTGCCGCATGAAAATGAAACGTTATCTCTCCTTCTTCCTTTTCATGGCCGTCAGCACGATGGCTATGGCGCAGCGTTGGCAATATGAATTCGTGCCATCCTCGAAGCAAAAAACTCGTTCTACAGCCGTTCTGGTCAATCGTTCCGACCGTTATTCCTTAGAGCGCGACTACGGCTACGATTTTATCCCCTCGCCCGAACGACCGGATCGTCAGACCCCGTTCTATTTCAGCGTGCGAGTGCCGGACGGTAACTATCGTGTTACCGTCACTTTGGGCTCGCGCAAGCATGCGGCGGTGACCACGGTGCGCGCCGAAAGTCGCCGTCTCTTCGTCGAGAACCTGGCGACACGCAAAGGTGAACTAAGGCAGGAATCTTTCATCGTGCATAAGCACTCGCCGCAGATTGACGAGCGTCGCGCGATAAAGTTGAAACCGCGCGAGCTCACTAAGCTCAATTTCGACGACCGTCTCACCATCGAGATCAACGGCGATGCGCCGGCATGTGCCGCCATCACGATTGAACGTGCCGACAGCGTGCCCACCGTGTTCCTCTGCGGCAATTCTACCGTGGTCGATCAGGACAATGAGCCTTGGGCGTCTTGGGGACAGATGATCACCCGTTGGTTCGGCGACCAGGTGGCATTTGCCAATTTTGCCGAGAGCGGTGAGACAGCCTCGACATTCATCGGTGCAGGACGTCTGGCCAAGGTGCTTTCCATGATGAAAGCTGGCGACTTCCTCATTGCGGAGTTTGGACATAACGACCAGAAGCAGCGTTTCCCCGGTGCCGGAGCCTACTACAACTTCGCCACGTCGTTGAAGACTTTTATAGATGAAACGCGCGCGCGAGGAGCGACACCTCTCTTCGTGACCCCTACGCAACGACGGTCTTTCAAGGACGGCCGTATTCAGGAGACCCACGCCGACTATCCCGAGGCCATGGCATGGCTGGCAGGGCGCGAGCAGGTACCCCTGATAGACTTGCACGCTATGACTCGCACGTTCTATGAGGCGATGGGCGAGGAACAGAGCAAGCACGCCTTCGTGCACTATCCCGCAGGCAGCTATCCTGGTCAGACGACTGATTTCAAGGACAATACTCATTTCAATCCCTACGGCGCTTACGAGATAGCCAAGTGCGTCATCGAAGGGATGCGCCAGCTGCAGCTGCCTTTCATTAGCGCTTTGCGACCTGAGTACAAACCTTTCGATCCGGCTTGTCCCGATGATTTCACCACCTTCCATTGGAACGACTCGCCCTTCTTCGAGGCTGAGAAACCGGATGGCAATTGATTATTGACGGCGAATCATGATAAAGAATGTAGTATTTGATTTTGGCGGCGTCCTCTTCGACTTGGATTACGACGGCGCAGTAGAGGCGTTCCGGAAAATAGGCCTCGTGGATGCCGATCAGCGTCTCGACCGTTATCATCAACGTGGTATGTTCGAGGATCTTGAGAGCGGACGGATCACCCGTGATGTCTTCCGAGCACAACTTTCGCAAATGCTGACGCCAGCACGTGAGCTTACCGAAGATGAGGTGTTGGAGGCATGGCTGGGATATGTGGGTGCGCCCATTGATCAGCACAAGCTCGACTATCTTGATGAGTTGCGGCGTCGCGGCTATCACACTTACTTGCTTTCCAATACCAATCCCTATGTCCAACAATGGGCGGAGAGTACGCAGTTCAGTCGTGACGGCCGTCCGTTAAGCAGCTATCTCGACCATTGCTACTGTTCGTATGAGGTCGGATTGATGA
>Ga0310697_10002446_pt1 | contig 19784 bp, 17 predicted proteins | sample 172DNAGHGlowgp2_FD_203883 | JGI IMG/M metagenome (GOLD analysis project Ga0310697, IMG submission 203883) | Sheep rumen microbial communities from Palmerston North, Manawatu-Wanganui, New Zealand - 1728 DNA GHGlow gp2 (v2) (version 2) | ecosystem: Host-associated > Mammals > Digestive system >... | reverse complement strand
GTTTACATCCTATACGTCCAGACTGAAATCAACCTCCGGCCAAGAAAACTTCTGGACTTTTCTTCGCCAAAACAAAAATTCTTGCTATCTTTGCACAACAGTGTTGCACTTCGAGGTTGAATCTACATCCTTATTCTTTTGTTTTCTTACACAATATTTGCAGTTTTTCTGCGTTACACCGATAAAGAATGGTATAAATACAGATATTATGAAAAAGACAATTCTAACCTTCATGGCTGTTGCAGCGTTGCTGTTTTGCGGCTGTGAGAAAGACCCTGTCGACAATCCCGGAGGCCACAACCCCGACGAGCCGACAATCGACATCACCCCCTATCTCGGTACCTACCTCATGTCGCGCAACACCGACCTGGTGCTCTCGGTAGCCTCCTTTAACATTCCCATCAACCGCGACCTGGATGTGGAGACCGTGACAGTGAAGAAAGACCCCGCCCAGCAGTATGGTGTGATTATGACCAGTTCGGACGGCATGTACATGCGTGGCACGGTGGACACTGTCGGACTGCACCTGCAGAACGACACCATCCGTCTCTCGGTTGACACATTAGGTGTGAACGCCTCGCTCGAGGCCACTATGGTGCATCCCGTCATTGCGCCTCCGGTCAACGGCAAGATGGAGTGGACCAGCACCGCGACCGGCACCGCATCGGCCGTAGTACCCATTTTGGGGCAGCTTACCGGTTCCATCTCCGGCCTTATGCACTACCGCACCGTGCTGCACTAAAAGACAAAGACAAAAGAAGCAGACCGTTTGGCCTGCTTCTTTTTGTTTTCCCAGGGTGGGAGGTGGGGCTCGAACCCACGACCTCCAGATCCACAATCTGGCGCTCTAACCAGCTGAACTACGCCCACCGTATTGATTGAGAAATCGAGTGCAAAGATACTAACTTTTTCCGACATAGCAAATATTTATTTAAAAATTATTTCTCCACAGGCTCTATGATATCCAAGGCAAAGCTAAAGGAACTCGCTGTATATAAGCAACAAAAGTATTGCGAACAGGACAATGTTTTTGTTGTGGAGGGAGTGAAAATGTGCCACGAGGCACTGGCTGCAAAAGTCCCTGTAAGAGTGGTCTGCGCCACAAATTCGTGGCTCTTGGACCACCAAGACCTACCCTCCTCCACCCAAATATATGAGGTTGAGGAAAATGAGCTTATGCGCCTCAGTCACCTCACCACCCCCAACGCTGTGTGGATGCTTCTGGAACGCACCACTTTCGCCACACCGTCCGGCCAGCCCCTTATCCTTGCCCTGGACCACTTGCAAGACCCCGGCAACCTGGGTACCATAATCCGCACGGCAGACTGGTTTGGGGTGCGGCTCATAGTGTGCAGCGAAGGCTCCGTATCGTGCTTCAACCCCAAGGTGGTGCAAAGCACTATGGGCAGCCTGTTCCGCACTGAAATCCAATATACCGACCTGCCCGCCTATCTGGCTGGAGTCGGCCTGCCCGTATACGGTGCCCTGCTTGACGGCACAAACATCTGGGGTTCAACTCCGCTGCAGCTGCCCGACAGAGGGGCGGTGCTGGTGGTGGGCAACGAATCGCGCGGCATCACACCAGAGGTAAGGCAGCACATCACCACAAGCATTGCCATTCCCAATCTGGGCGGCACAGCCGAATCGCTCAACGCAGGGGTGGCCTGCGCCATACTGATGGCTGAGATGCTGAGAAACCGCTGATTGCCGACAATCGGGCTACCGGGCCACAACCCAACGGAGGCTGCCCGTTTGCCCCGCCATGGTTACCCTTACCATATATACCCCCCTCTGCAACGTGGGGAGGCTTACCCGTGTGTAGGCTTTTTCGATTACAGCTACACGGCGTCCCTGCATGTCCGTCACCTCCACCCGTCCAGGCGCAGGCAGCTCAACCATAGCACTGCCACGGCTTGGGTTGGGGAAAAGGTTGAAGGATGCACTTCTGTCTTCGACCGGAAGGGTGGCAAGCGGGGAGCACAGTGCACGACCGAAATCGGGTATGCCATAGCCACAATAGCTGTCGACACTGTCGGCCCGGTTGCCCCAAGCCCGCACACTGTCGCACAGCTGTCCGGGCAACAGATTGGGGTAGCGCTGGCGCAGGCATGCCATCATACCCGCCATGACGGGACAAGAGAGGGAGGTACCGCTCGTGTAGCGGAACAAGCCATCGGGGCTGGCGGAGAGTACCCTGTGTCCCATGGCCATTACATCTGGTTTGGTGAGTCCTGCAGAGGTGGGGCCGTAGGAGCTGAAACCGACCCGCATGCCGACACTGTCCACCGCCCCGACGGTAAGTACCCGTTCGGCATCAGCCGGTACGTTGAGGTGCTGGGGGTCGGCCAAGCCATCGTTGCCAGCCGATACCACCACTACCATGCCCCGTGTGACAGCCACATTGGCCCCGCGCGAGATGGGTGCCGTATGCCCATCGAGGTCTGTCAACGTGTGGTTCTGTAAACTGTCGGTAAAGTCGAAGTAGCCCAGCGAGGTGGAGATTATGTCGGCCCCGAGGCTGTCCAGCCACTCGGCGGCAGCCACCCAGTTGTATTCCTCCAAGAGGGTCTCGCCAAACACATTTTCGGTACGGCAGAGGGCATAGGAGGCCATGGGGGCAGTGCCCACATAGGTGCCGGGAGCAAAGGCGGCCATGGTCGAGAGGGCGTGGGTGCCGTGGGAGTGGGTGGTGTAGACATCGTTCTCCACTGGCCATACAAAATCGCGTGTTGCCACAATCCTGTCCTCGCTCACCAGGTGTGCAAAAAGGGATGCAGTATCGACACCAGGAAAGCCGCAGTCGCACACACCTACCAGCACCCCGTTGCCTTGGTAGCCGCATCGGTGCAGGGCCAGGCCGTTCAGCTGGTCAATCTGACAGAAGGCACCGCCGTAGTAGTCGGGGCCAAAGAGGGTGTCGTACTCAAACCGGGGCAGCGGGGACCCATGGTTGGGCACGCACGAGTCGGGTTTTGCCAATGGGCTCACCTCGCAAAGGGTCACACTTTGTACAAACGATGGACTGCGCCACCCCTGGGGCAGCTCGGATCGGGAGTATGCAACCACGCCGTTGAGCCATTTGCTGCAGTGCATCACGGTCAATCCCTCGCGTTCCAGTGTGGCCACATAGCCGGGGCTTACAGGGAGGTCCAAACTGTCGAGCGGCACCTGCAGGCGCGCCCTGCGCTCAAGGGCGCGGGGGCCGAGAAATTCGGAGGGGCGTTCAAGGCTGTAGGGGGACTGTCCTTTGTCGCGGAAAGCCACCCAGTACTTATACACCGGTTGGGCAGCCACCGTGGCGGTTGCCATCATTGCCAGCAGAAAGAGTAGTTTCCTCATGGTAGACGTCCCTGCTTAAAGTGAATGCACCTTGGCCACAAAGCCGCCACCGGGGGCCATGTGGACAGTCAGTTGCGTGGTGTTGCTTAGGGTAGAGACGGCATAGTCGCTCCCCTTGCGGTCAGCGTTCACCCCGTCGGCATACAGGTCGACAGTACAGGGGGATTTCAGCAGGTCGGCCAGGTCGACGGTCACATCGCGTGCTGTCCAGTTGGTGATGCCTCCAATGTACCATGTGCTGCCCTTGCGACGGGCGGTAACGATGTATTCGCCCACACTGCCCTGCAGCACCCGTGTTTCGTCCCACACGGTGGGTATGGCGGCCACAAAGCGGGTGTAGTCGGGTTCCTTTTCATAGTTGGTGGGGGCATCGCACAGCATGTTGAGGGGCGATTCCAGCACCACGTACAGCCCCAGCTGGTGGCAGCGGGTGCCTTGGCTCATGGGTTCGCTCCAGGAGGGGTGGTAGCAGCCCTTGGCGGCGTTGCACATGGCGCCCTGTGTGTAGTCCATAGGGCCGGAGGTTTGGCGGATGAAGGGTAGCTCGGTGTCGTACTGCACCTGGTTCCATGTGTCGGGCGCCCATTTCAGCTGTTCCAGTCCGGCCACGCCTTCAAAATTGAGAACATTGGGATATGTGCGGTTCAGCCCGGCAGGCTTAAAGGCACCATGGAAATCCACCACCAAGCGATACTTGGCACACATGGCCGCGGCACGGTAGTAGAAATCGGTCATTATCTGGTCGTCACGGTCCATGAAGTCAATCTTGAAACCCTTGATGCCCATCTCGCTGTAGTGCTTGCACACGTGTTCCATGTCGCGTTCAAATGCATAGTAACCCGCCCACAATATCAGTCCCACACCGCGCTCGCTGGCATACTGCACCAGCATGGGCAGGTCAATCTCAGGCACCACTTGGAAAAGGTCGGCACGCTTGTTCACCGCCCAGCCCTCGTCGAGGATAACGTACTCTATCCCCATTTTTGAGGCGAAGTCTATATAGTATTTGTAGGTGTCATTGTTGATGCCCGACCTGAACGGTACACCGCTGATGTTCCAGTTGTTCCACCAGTCCCATGCCACCTTGCCGGGACGTACCCAGCCTATGTCGTCCACCCTGCAGGGGGCTGCCAAGAGATAGCTCATGTTGTTCATGGCGAGTTCGGCGTCGGTCTGGGACACCATGGCAATGCGCCAAGGCAGTTCATCCCCTTTCTTGAGGAGTGCAATGTAGTCTTCCCGCTCCTTGACCAAAAGCTGCAGGTTGTTATGTCCCCCCTGTTTTACCGTTTTGGGGTAGCGGGCATGCTCGCCTTCAAGCCTCACATCTGTGCCTGTCTGCCCCTTTAGGGTGCGAGCTTTCAGGTAAAGGCCAGGGAAATGCTCCAGGTGGGTCTCGGTCAGGCACACCTTCACCCCGTTCGGTGCGTGGACCAGCAGTGGCAGGAAGGCTAATCGCCGCCCGTCCAATTGCGACAGCGGCAAGGTTGTGTATAGGTTTTCAAACGAGCTGGAGAACTGCACGTCGTGGTTATTCTTGTCAAAGTTAATCACATATGGCACCGTCGCCTTATAGTCACCGGCAAAGTTGTACTCCACCTTCTCAAAGCGCACCGTGCAGTCCTTGGTTGTGCGGTAGCGGTAGGCCAGCCCCTCGTCGTAGGCGCGAAAGTCGACATACAGACCATTCTTCAGTTGGAGCGTCAACTCGTTACAGTGGTCGCGCATGGCGGACTGTCGTGTGAATGGGGAGAGGACGGTCTCGTCAATGGTGCGTGTGCGGCTTTTTACCACCGACATGCTGCCTGTCACCGTCTTGCCATATATCCGGTTAAGGCCCACATGCGATGGCAGCATGACAGCCACACCGTTAAGCACCAAATCGTAGGTCAGCTCCTGCTCGGCGGTGGCCACGATATGGCTCACCAGCTTACCGTTGGGAGACTTGAGTGTAAAACGCTGTTCCTTGGCTGCCGCCGTGAGTGTGCAGGCGGCCAGCAAAATGCACAACCATATTCTATTCATATCAGAAAAAGATTTAATCGTATAAAATATCAAGATGCAAAGATACGTTTTTTTTTGCAATGACAAGAAAAAAGTCAAAGCTATCCACCCTTACCTCAACTCCTATTATACCAATATACCAACTTCTCGTATGCCGACTATTGCGAAGGCAGGATAGTATGGGCACACAACAACGAATACTCGTTAGTGGAATATGACCGCGACCTCCAGCCTGTGGACAGCATTCATTATGACCTTCCCAACTGGAGGCCGCTGCCCGATAGCGTGGTGCGCAAAGCCGGCAGCATTCCATGGACTGATGCCGTAGACATCATATATACGGTTCAAAACAAGAACGTGAAATCTGACATTATCATGTGGACTTTGTTTTTGGACAAGGACACACTTTTGGTGGTCAGGAAGACACCCGATGCCAGACACAAACTGATAGATTTATGGTCATATACCGAAGGCCATTGGCATCCCCGGCTTTGTGGCATATCGGACGCGGGCTTTTGGCTGGACCTCCAAAGCTTGGTTAAAGACCGTTTCCAGATAGGCTTCTCGGCTGGTGACTATGTCACGGTTTGTGGCAACAAGTTGTTTGCCCTTACCACCATGGCCTGGACAGACACCTTCGGCAACCGCACAGGCAAAGAGTTTGCCAAAACGAGGGAGGAATACTTACTGGAGGATAATGATTATTTTGTCCAGCTGCGCATTTATACTTATGATTTTAACCAGCAACAGAGATGAGACCTCATTTGCAATTGTTTCTATTCCTTGTAGCAGCAGTCCCCCTACTCCACGCGCAGCAAAGACCCTTTGCCACGACAATCCGAGGGGAAAGCATCAGCCTTCCCGACAACACTGAGGTGCTGATGATACTCTATAGCTCTGCCCACTGCCACCAGTGTATGCAGCAATTATCGGATTACGCTCTCCGTTGGCAGCAGAAGAAACCCCAGCGGCAAGTCTATATACTCATCCCTGGCGACAATACCATTGCATTGCGTTGTGAAGCCATGGCTGTAGCCGAGTTGTTCCAAAGCGGAAAATGCCCACCGATTGTTTACGACAGGGTTCCTGAAACAGTGCAATACACCACCCTATACAACATAACAAGATTCCCCTGCGCAATCATGTGGCAGAACGATACGGCATGCACCTACTATTCATACGACAAGATGTTTGGCAAACACAGAAACCGCTTTCCTGAATAGAAGGGACTCTCACCGTGCGAGACAAGCCGTCATATTATCTGCCTCGCCCCGTCGCCTATCTCCACAGGGATGATTTTGCAATCCCTGCCAAACTGGTCGTGGTAGCGTCGTTGCACCGCAGCAATAAACGCCTCGTATCGCTCCTCGCGCACCAGGTTAATCGTGCAGCCACCAAATCCCCCTCCCATCAAACGTGAGCCTGTTACACCGCAGAGCCAAGCCTCCTGCACCAGGAAGTCGAGTTCCACGCAGCTCACCTCATAGTCACGGCTCAGCCCGCCATGGGTCTGGTACATTTGCTTGCCCACCTCCTCGTAGTCGTCACGCTTCAAGGCATCGCACACTGCCAGCACACGTTCCTCCTCGCCCAACACAAAGCGTGCGCGACGGTAATCGGTCTCGTCCAACTGGGGACGAAGTGCTTCCAGCTGAGCCAGTGAGCACTCGCGTAGCGTAGCGCACCCTGCCGCTCGGGCCACACGTTCGCAACTCTCGCGTCGCTCGTTATAGGGGGAACCCACCAACTCGTGTTTCACACAGCTGTTCACCAGCACCAAGCGGTAGCCTTCAGGCTTCCACGGATAATACTCAAACTCACCGCTCCGGCAGTCCAACCGCACCAGATGACCCGCACGTCCATGCATGGCAATAAACTGGTCCATGATGCCGCACTTCACCCCAACATAATTGTGCTCCGTAGCCTGCCCAACCCGAGCCAACTCCATGGGCGACAGCGTACCGCCATACATTTCGTTCAGGGCCATAGCAAAACAGCATTCCAGTGCAGCCGATGACGACATGCCCGCAGCAATGGGTACATCGCCTCCATACACCGCGTCGAACCCATCTACCGCCACCCCGCGCGCCATCATCTCGCACACCACGCCATATACATAGCGCATATGAACCGAATCGGGTGACTCGCCCCCGTCGAGGTCGAAAGTACACTCCATGTCGAGGTCGGCCGCATAAAGCCGTACCCTTCGGCTCCCGCTGGGGCGCAATACGGCCCCTATACAATATTGCACGGCACCGGGAAAGACATATCCCCCGTTGTAGTCAGTGTGCTCACCGATGAGATTGATACGACCGGGTGCTGCAAAGGCAGCCGTAGGCTGCCCGCCATACTTCTGCCCGAAAAGGCGATTTAACCTTTCTATATCCATGTTGACAGTTAATAGTTGATGATTTTAAGCTTTTAGGGAAGTCTAAAATTCCATATATACACTGACACGTTCACACGCTCGTCAGTAATGTGTTTAATTGTCCGAATGTGCTATCGCGCTGGCGGCTGGCCATTCTTGCAATAGCACATCCGGACAATCACCAAGCAGTTACTTGAAGGCGTTTTCAGAGAGTCCTCGTCCGGTAATGGCAAGGTCATCCATGTAGGAGGGCACGGGCTGACCGAGGTACTTGTCGACGTAAAGTTTGGCGAGGTACTGGCCAAGCATGAAGCCATGTCCGCGCAAACCGGTGCAAAGACCAACAGCTGGGTCGACAATATAGCGCGGCTCGGTGTACCGTCCTGCCCAAACGGCAAGGAAGCCTACCTGGCGCAGGTTTGGAATCCACTCGGCAAAGACCTCCGATACAATTTCAAGGAATTCGCGGCTATTGTATTTGATATTTTGACGAGCCTCATAAGCATCGGTGTCAGGGCTGGCGCAACCAATGATTTGACCCGTGTGGCCCCACTGCTGGCCATAAACGGCACTGAAACCTTTGTAGTGGCGACGATCAATAATCATATCGAGAGGACCACCGTTGGGCCCCATCATGGGGAGGCGACGGGTGATAAAGGCCTGGTGCTTGACAGGGTAGAGACCCGTGTCGAGGTCGAGCTGGTCAATAAACTTCTCGGCACCCCAACCCATAGCGTTGACAAAATGGTCGCATGTATACTCAATGTACTGCCCTTCATGGTTGCGTACAAGGGCAACATAGTGGCCACCCACTTTCTGCACGTGCAGCAGCTCGCAGTCCTCGTAATAGCGGCCGCCACGCTGGACACCAATCCAGCGTATGTAGTCGATAACGCGACCCGGTGTCGCCTGCCAGCAGTCGCGGGTGATGAGGGCATGGGAATAGGTAGTGCGGCTGTCGTCCCAAAGGGGTGATATTTCTTTTTTAAAGTCCTTGCGGTCGATCATGTAGGCATCGCTCCATGCGCGGGATGCGTCGAGCGAGCGATAGGTAGCATCGTCATGGACAAGGTTTACATAGTGGGTAGTGCGATAGTTGATGTTGCACTCGGTTTGCATCTGCTTGAAGATTTCATGATTGTGTACCGCGATGTCGGCAATGTCGGGGTTGGAGAAAGCCGGACGGCCACCACCGATGCAACGCCACGAAGCGCCACGACTATAATTAATCATGACAGGGCTGAGACCTGCCTCAGAAAAATAGCGGAAGAGGGCACTGCCGGCTATGCCACCCCCTGCGATAAGGACGGGTATCTGCTCGCGTCGCACATCGTTCATGCGGGGGAAGATATAGGTTTCGGCGGTGCAGGGATTGTAAACATCGCCGAGAGTAACCTGATTGGAGAGCGGTGCGCGGGGTGTTGCGTCGCCGACAAGTTCTATTCCGTGGGCACGCAGTATCTGGCGGGCACGGGGTATGCAGCGTTTGCCGCGGCAGGGGCCCATGCCGAGACGCGTGATATGCTTGAGCTCGTCAACAGAGATGGAGGTGCGGTCGCCAATGACGCGGAGAACGCGGTCAAGCTGAATGTCTTCGCAATGGCAGAGGTAAGTTCGGCCTTCGACGGGATGCAGCGGCTTGGGGGTAAGGGGTTCGGGGTAGCGATCCACTGGTATAAAGCCTTTGATGTCGGTAAGCTGCATGTCGCATTGGTCTACGCGGACGCGGGCGACATTGGTCTTGTTGGCTTTTTTAAGAATCTTCTCTATAACACCCTTGCCGATTTTCTTGCCGTTATTGTCCACCATAAACACATCGATGCCCTCTGCAGCCTCATACTCAATGGGGAGGAAGCAAACGTTTTTCTGCATGTCGTAGCCAAAGATTGCAAGGCCGGGGCAGGACGACACACACTGCATGCAGCCGATGCACTTGTCATAGTCGACAGTGGGGACAGACGATGTGGTCGGCTTGGTAATGGCACCCTGGGGGCAGGAGAATGTGCAGGGGTTGCAAGCAAAGCCATAGAGGCAGTCAGCCTGGACGAAAGGCTTGAGTTGCATGCGCTCGGGGGCAGGAAGGTTGGGGTGGTCGAGAACCCGTACGGGGTGTTGCTGGGAGTCGATATACTGGCGCGAAATATCAAGATAGTCGTCGTAGTTAAAGCGGACACCAAGCGCCTGGGCCACCTCGTAGGCAGCCTGGCGGCCACGGAGAACAGCACTCGTGCCCTCGCCAATGCGTATGGCATCGCCAGCACCATAGGTGTTGGGGCCAAACACCTCGCGCCCTTTCACAAGGAGCTGGTTGTCCGGGATAAGGCCGGTGCAGATATTGATTATGTCAATATCGTCGATAATCTGCTCGGTGCCGGGTATGGGCTTGAAGTTTTCGCAGCGGGCTATGACCGCACCTGTAATGCCGGTGTGGTCCTGGTTGGGTATGGCACGCAAAAGGGTGTGGCCGGTAAGAATGGGAATGCCAAGGCGGCGCACACGGTTAGCCTGGACCGGGAAACCGCCCTCGGCAGGCATGGCCTCGATAATGGCACGGATAACGGCACCGGCCTGCATGCCCTGATAGGAGGTGAGGTAGCCTATGTTACCCGCACCCACCGTGAGCACCCTCTTGCCGAGAAGGGTGTGCTCCTGGTTCATCATCTTCTGGAACACGGCGGCGGTGTACACACCGGGTATGTCGTCATTTTCAAAAGCGGGCATAAAGGGGACAGCACCCGTGGCAACAACAAGGTGCTGGGCGTCGATATATGACATCTGGCCGTCTACAATATTCTTAACAGCTACGCGACCGCCCTCAAGGATGTCCCACACCGTGCTGTTGAGGAGTATACCGTCGGGGTCGGGACCGGCAAGGGTTTTGGCTATGTCAAAGCCGCGCATACCGCCAAACTTCTTCTCCTTCTCGAAGAAAAAGAACTGGTGTGTCTGCATATTGAACTGGCCGCCTATGCGGCTGTTATTGTCAATGACAATGTTGGTAATGCCAAAGGAGTTGAGCTGCTCGCGGCAGGCCAGGCCGGCAGGACCGGCCCCGATAATGGCAACCTGTGTTTTGTATACCCTCACCTCGCGCTGTGCCGGCTCAACGGCAGGAGGCAGGACGGAAACTCCGCTGTCAACATGGCGTACTTCGTGTACACCGTCGACAAGGGTGACACATATGCGGCGCATCTGGCCGTCAACAATCATTTCACAGGCACCGCACTTGCCTATGCCGCAGTTAAGGCTGCGGTTGCGACCGTCGATGCTGTGGCTGTGGACCGGGTAACCGGCTTGGTGCAAGGCAGCGGCTATCGTATAGCCTTTGCGCCCCTGCACCTTGTGGCCGTCATAAAGAAATTCCACTATCTCGCTTTGCGGGATGTCAAGAATGGGGTGTGTTTCGATTCGGTACATCGTGTTGGGTTTTTAGGATTAAAGCGGTTGCAAAATTACTTTTTTTTTTTCATTTACATGGATAAAATTCACTACAATGAAAAAATTTAGTAAATTTGCACCCGTTTTATGAAACACATATTTGTCATAAACCCCTGTGCGGGGAAAGAAGATTCCACTTCCGCCATAATGCAAAAGGTAGAGGGATATGCCTCGGCAAATGCCGGCTTTGACTACGAATTGTACGTCACCCAAGGCATGGGCGACGCCACCAACTGGGTTGACCGGTGGTGCGGACAAAACCCCGGGCAGGCCGCCCGCTTTTACGCCTGCGGGGGCGACGGAACACTGAACGAAGTGGTAACCGGCCTGATAAAACACCCAAACACCGAAGTAACCGTACACGCCAACGGAAGCGGCAACGACTACATCAAGTATTACGGGACACTCGAGGACTTCACCGACTTGGACCGCCTGGTGAACGGGGTGCCACACCAGGTGGATGTAATGCGGGTAAACGACCGCTACAGCATCAACGTGTGCAACTTCGGCTTCGACGCCATGGTGTGCAAAGTGGGCAACGATGTGCGCCGCAAACCACTCATTGGCGGCCGCCACTCCTACACCACCGGAATTATCCGCAGCCTCTTCACCTCGCGCAGCAACTACGTGCGCATGAGTGTGGACGGCCAACCCTTCTACGACGGATACATGCTGCTCTGCACCCTCGGCAACGGCCGCTACAACGGGGGCAACTACATGTGCGCCCCTCTGTCGCTAAACGACGACGGACTGTTAGAGGTGAACCTGTTCAAACGCATGTCGCTGGTCAAATTTGCCAGCCTGGTCGACGACTACAGCCGGGGCACACACATCAACCGGCCCGATGTACAGCGACTAATGCTCTACCGGCAGGCACGGACAGTGGAGATGGCCAGCCCCGACCCCTTCTGGCTGGTGATAGACGGCGAAATGCTGCACAGCAACCACTACCGCGTCGAAAACCTCCACCACGCCGTCACCTTCGTCAGCCCCCGCCCCGAGGAAACACGATAACCTTTGCGGCTGTGGCGGATTTGCAATCCGCCACAACATGCAAATCCGCCACAGCGGCAATCCGCCACACCACAACGGTACCTGTGTTACCACTACTACACGAGAGCCTCCACGCAGCTTGCGCAGAGGCTCTCATAATGTGGGGTGGTCTGGGGGATTGGAAATCCATTCCTCTTCTGTGGCGGATTGCAAATCCGCCACAACATGCACCTTTGAACCAAATAAGTATCACGAAAATCCACGCCCCATGGACGTGAACTCATCGCTGACTTATTCTCACCACTTTAGATTACCAGACTTCATTTCGAGAGAACAAGAGTGTCAAGCTCAGTTGTTTATGTCTTGTACTTTATATCGTTTACATGCCGTTGTGTGTATTGTCTTACCAGTGCATATATACACATTTTTTTCGATATGGCAACTTTTTGGATTTATGTGCAGTCCCAACCTTTGGGGTTGCAGGGCCGCTGTCGGCCCAACAGTCCGACAGGACATTGACCGCTGTTCTTCGCGTGTTGCTCTACCAAAACACGAATAAGTGTCGAATAACTGTACAAGAAGTGGCGAAGATCAAACCTTGGAACGACGGACCGAGAACAGGACAGCAAGGGAGCTGAGTGCCATGACGAGCAGGAAGGTGATGAGGAAATCGACCGCCCGCATGGCCACGGGGAAGGCCGAGACGACGAAGTTGCTACCCATTTTGACCAGCCCAAAACGCTGCTGGATGTAGCAGATGACGAAGCCAATGGCCAGTCCGGCCACCACGCCGAGGGCCGAAATCATGATGCCTTCGAGGCGGAAGACCCACCTTATTTGCCGGCGCTGCATGCCCATGCTGCGGAGGATGGCGATGTCGTGCCGCTTGTCGAGCACCAGGAGGGTGAGCGAGGCTATGAGGTTGAGGGTGGAGATGAGGACGATGAGGGCGAGGATGAGGTATATGCCCAGGCGCTCGCTGCGGAAGACTTTGTAGTAGATGGGTTGCTGCTCGAAGCGGTCTTTCACGGTGAAGCGGTCGCCCAGCTGTTGGGCCACGGCTTTTTTCACTTTCTGCACGTTGGCGCGCGGCGAGAGGGCGACGGCAAGGGCGGTGCACTCGTCGGGGGCGTAGTCCATGAGCTGGCGCACAAAGGCTATGTCGGTTACCACGTAGCGGTTGTCGATGTCCTGCTGTATGTAGAAGTTGCCGCCGGGCATGGCGTAGCCGGTGTTGAAGGCTTGGTCCATGGTGAGGCCTATGGCGCCGCCCCGCTTGGGGATGTGGACGGCCACGGGCAGGTTGGAGGCATCGCGTATGCCGAGGTTGTAGTATACTTCGGCTCCGAAAAGGAGGAAGTAGGCATAGGGGAGCGGCGGGTCGGCGAGGGTGTCGTCGCCGGAGGGGCTGGCGTATGCGGTTTTCAGCAGGTAGACCCCTTCGTAGAGCAGGGTGTCCAGGCCTGTGATTTTGGGGTAGTTGTCGTCCACTCCACGCAGGGACACTATGGCCTCGTTGTGGCGGTAGGTTACCCATGCGTTTTCCTCGGCTATCTGCGACACGGCGGCCACCCCCTCGAGGGCGCACAGGGCGGGATAGTCGAAGTCGGCTGTGCGGAAGGTTTTGCCCTGGGCGGGCTGGACAAGGAGCGGGGGGTCGAAGGAGTTGAAGAGGGTTTGGGTGAGGTTGCCGATGCCGTTGTAGACACTCAGCACCACTATGAGGGCGGTGGTGCTGACGGCTATGCCGACAAGGGAGATCCACGATATGATGTTGATGACGGTCTTCTGCTTGCGCGAGAAGAAGTAGCGCCGCGCTATGGTGAAGAGCCACTTATGGGAGGAGAGCCGCATGGTGGGTTTGTGGCGGGGTTAGTTCCTCAGTAGGCTCTCGATGTGCTCGGCATAGTCGAGCGAGTCGTCGAGGTAGTAGTCGAGCTGGGGTATGATGCGCAGTTGTTTGCCTTCGCGCAGGCCGAGACGGCGGCGGATGTCGGAGCTGTGGGTTAGGATAGCGTCGATGATGCCCTGCTTGGTGGCGGGCTCGGCGGGGCGGTTGCCGTAGGGTGGTATGTCGCCGATGGGCATGATGCTTACATGCACACGGGCAATGGAGAGGTCGGGCGAGATGCGCACCCCGGTGACGGTGATGAGCGAGTTGCCAAGAACGGGTTTCATTTCGCGGAGGAAGATGTCGCCCAGGTCCTGCTGTATGAGTCGCGATATTTTATTTTGACGGGTAGACTGCATGCACTGGTTGTTTTTTACCACCGCCAGCCGATGCGGATGGGGATGAAGACTGTTTGTTGTACCATCACTACGCCCACTTCGGCAAAGAGGCTGTGGTAGTTGCGGTCCATTTGCTGCAGGGCGTGGTCGTAGAACCAGTTAAGGCCGCCATAGACTTCGAGGTAGGGGCTGACGGTGTTGCCGTAGTTGTTGGGGTTCATAAGGAAGCTGCCGCCTACACGCGCTCCCACCATGGGAGCCCAGGTGGTGCCCACAGGGCGGAAGTCCATGTCGACGAACACTTGTGCCATGTGGCTGCTCTTGTCGAAGCGTGCGGGACGCATCGGGGCGCAGAAAGTATAGCCCACACCGCCGCCGAGGAAGAAGTCCTGGCTGATGTTGATGCCGTTGATGATGTTGAGGCCCATGCCCTCTTCCCAGGCGTTGAGGTTGTAGCCCGTACCCTCGATGTCGGTGGTGGTGGCTTCGACCTTGGGTTGGCCATAGTTGCCTACGTTGTGCAGGTAGCCTGCCTCGATTTTGAACATATACTCCACGTTGGGACGGTCCTGCGTGTACTGTGCCGAGGCCACTCCCGCAGCCATAAGCATGACTGCCAATAATGATGCTTTTATATTTTTCATTGTACTATAATTTGCGTTTGCAAAGATAAGAAATTATTTTTGATTAACACCACATAGGCTCCCGGCACAAGGTTGTGGCGTATGGTACACCCGTCGTTCAGCTGTTTGTGTTCCAGCACTTTTTGCCCCCGACTATCGTAAATGAAAAGGTCTATTTTTTTGTCGTATCCACCCATGTCGAGGGCAAATTCGGATGTTCCGGGGTTGGGGTAGACACGCAAACGGGGCTGGCCGGGGGCGTCGGCGGGATGGAGGGACACCAAGGCCGTGTCGACGACAGCGAGGGCATACTGCCCGGGGAAGAGCGGCGCGATGAAGTAGCCCTTGCTCCAAGAGCTGGAGGCGGTACGCCTGTGCGAAACCACCTGCCAGGGATGGTGCATGTCGCTGCGATAGACGACGCAGAGGGAGTCGAGCGAGGGGTTCTGGTCATAGAATCCCTGGTCGAGGAAGGCGAGGTCGCTCCCTCCCCCACTGCCCTGGTTGTAGAGCAGCCGCAGCGTTACGTCCTCATCCCATGGGACGTTGCCTGTAACCTGCCAGTAGCGGTTGGACAGGCGCACTATCCCCTCCACCGTGTCGCCGGTGGGATGGGCATAGTGGTGGCCGATGTGCACCCAGTTCCCGTCGCCCTCGAGGGCGTGGCCGAGGACAATTCGGGAATAGGAATAGGGTATTTCGACCGAGCCTTTTTCCTTGAGCAGGGTGCTGCCGCCGGTGCAGGCATCGGAGAGACGGTTGCGAAAGTCCACCACGGCGAAAGCCGCAGGGAAGGGGAGGGAGAAAGATTGGGTAGCCACGCTGTCGTCAACCAGCATCCATTGGTCGGAGGTTTGCAGGTCGTGCGAAAAGAAAGTGACCGGCACCCGGTTGGCACGGGCATACCGGTCGGTGCCCCTGAGCAGTTGCCTCAGTGTGAGGGTGGCGCTGTTGCCCTCGGTGTGGAAATCATCAACGGCATAGTCGACAAAGCCCGGGGTGAAGACATGGAAATCGAAGAAACCCGTGAGGTCCATGCCGCTGTAGAGGCTAAGGCTGTCGCGCAGCGAGGCGGCATCGATGCAGCTGAAGGCGCAACGGTCGAACAGCTGTCGCATACAGGCGTAAAAAAGAGAGTCGCCCATCAGGCCGCGGAGCGAGTGCCACACCACGGCCCCTTTATCATAGGAGGTGCTGCCGTAGGTTAATGTTTCGGGCATGCCAGACAGTGCATGGTAGCCCATGTCATTTATGTGTGTGGATCGCAAGACGGTGCTGAGGTTGCCCATGTAGTAGTCCGTGGCCTGGGTGCGCCCATAGAGCGCCTCGTAGGCCACCTCTTCGCAAAAGGAGGCACCGCCCTCGTTTATCCACATGTCGCCCGCCGTGGCACAAGTGAGCAGGTTGCCGAACCATGCGTGGCCCAACTCGTGGCAGGTGGTCATGTCGCAAGGTATGTCGCCGACTGTTCCCATACAGGTAGAGACCAGGGCAATATTCTGTGCATGCTCCATCGACCCCATAGGGGTGGAGATATAGCCTATCCGTTCCCAACGGTAGGGGCCAAAGCAACGTTCGTACATGGGCAGCACCTGGTTCAACATATCGAAATGGGCAACGACGCTGGCACTGTCGTGGGCACCGAAACCAAGGGTGGCAGGATAGGACCGGGTGGCACCCTGGTAGGAGGTCTCAACCACATGCCACGGAGCCGAGGACACGGAGGAGATGTAAGTGGGGGACAGTTGGTTCAACTGCCATTCCTCGGTGAGGCTCCCGTCGTCGTTTACGACTGCCGACACCCGAGTGCCGCTGCAGAGCGAACGCCAGCCGGGTTTGGAAGTGACGATATAGGTATAGGTGGCCTTGTCGTGGAAGTTGTCGCGACAGGGATAGAAACAGCGTCCATAATTGTGGGGATATTCTTTGAAAGCAGCACCCAAATTGTAGTATATCCCGTTGTCCATATGCATGCCGCCAAAGCCGTAACTCTCCACATGCCCCTTAGTGAAATAGGGGATGGTAACGGTGTGTGTGTCGCCCACGCTGCCACCGACATATATCGATACAAGCATGTCGTCGACACTGTAGCTGTAGCCGCGCGTAACCACGCCGTCCAGCGAAACCGGGTGAATGCTGTCGGCTATCAAGTCAAAAGTGACACTTCCACAATCGCGGGTCTTCACAAAAGTGATGTCAGCCACTCCTTGCAACTGTTTTTCAGCGTTATGCCCTAAATCAAGGGTTAGGCGATAGTGCAAAACATCAACAGAATCGTGAATGGCATTCTGTGCAGGCATCCCTGCCATAGAGGTCAGGCCCAACACCAAGAAAAAAATCAAACCACGTTTCATCTTTATACTCTGATATTTGGAAAATAATTTGCAAAGATACGAAAAATTATTTTTGTGTGAATGAAAAAAAGAGTGTACTTTTGCAAAATGATATCAAAACAATATCACCATCTGAATACACACACAGTTAAACATTAAACGATTAAACAACATGGAACAAAAAGAATTTATCCGACACATGAAAGCCGTGAACAATGGCTTCCTACACCTGTTTATCAATCTGGCAATGCTGATTGCCATCGTGCCGCTGACGATGCTGATAGTGGAAGGGAACGAGGGCTTGGGCATCTTGTTTTGCATTGTGGCCAGCATCTGCTATGTGTTGCACCTTATCGGATTTATGATTATCCAGCCCAACATAGCACGGGTGCTGATCTTTTTTGGCAAGTATCGCGGAACGGTGACGGACAACGGTTTCTTCTGGGTAAATCCTTTCTACAGCACACGGAAGCTGTCGCTGCGCGCCCGCAACATGGATGTGCCTCCTATCAAGGTGAACGACAAGAACGGCAACCCCATCATGATTGGGCTGGTGCTGGTGTGGAAGATCAAGGACACGTACAAGGCTTGCTTCGACATTGAGGTGGGCAGCACCACAACCGTGGACAAGGACGGCAACAAGACCACCCAGAGCAACGGATACGACAACTTCGTCAACGTGCAGAGCGACGCTGCCCTGCGCAAGGTGGCAGGCCTCTATGCCTACGACAATATCGACAACCACAGCGAGGAGATGACCCTTCGCAGCGGCGGCGAGGAAATCAACGAACGACTGGAGAACGAGCTCCGCAGCCGATTGGAGATTGCCGGTATAGAGGTGGTGGAAGCCCGCATCAACTATCTGGCCTACGCTGCCGAGATTGCCAGCGTGATGCTGCGCCGCCAACAGGCTGATGCTATCATCTCCGCCCGCGAGAAGATTGTGGAGGGCGCTGTAAGCATGGTGGACTTGGCCCTGAAGAAACTCTCTGCCGACGGGATTGTGGAGCTGGACGAAGAGCGCAAGGCCGCCATGGTGAGCAACCTGCTGGTGGTGCTCTGCGCCGACGAGAGCGCAAGCCCGGTAATCAACACAGGTACCTTGTATAATTGATAAAGCGAGACTATCATCATGACTACACCGACTCCTCGCACTTGGAAGTTTTATGCCTTGATAGCATTGGTGGACTTCGTGTGCATCTTCGTGATGGATATGCTTGTCGAAGGCGGTTACACCCATCAGATACTTATTCACGACCTTATTGTCGCTGTGATCTTTACTGTTATCTTCTGGCTTTTTGACCGGAAACCATTTAAAAAGAAAAAATGAAGAAAAGTTTTGCACTGAGGGTTGATGCCGAGGTTTACGAGGCTATCGAGAAGTGGGCTGCGGACGAGTTCCGCAGCACCAACGGGCAGATTGAATGGATTCTGTCCGATGCCCTCAAACGTGCCAAACGCACCCCACGGAGAACCTCCGCTGGTGATAACGACGAAATGATGAAATCTAATAAGAATCCTAAATCATGAAAAGCATTAAGAAACTGGCATTAATGGCTGCCTTGCTCATTGCCAACCAAGGGCTGGCGGCGCAGCATCTGTTTGAGGGCGTTGCCACCTTCAGCTCAGCGGCTACTATGGCCAATGGTACAACCCCGTCGGCAACACTCAGCACCTACTACTACCGGGGGCAAGACCTCTATGTCGACATGCCGCAGAACAAGCTGCGCACCCTCTACCTTGCCAAGGAGAAAAAGCAGTATACCATCAATGCCATGATGGGCAAGCCCATCCTGATGTCGCACGACATCGACCCCGACACGATGGAGGTGCCCCTGTTCGACATTGCCGACGAGCCGGAAGTGGTGAATGGCCACACCTGCCTGAAGGTGCAGTATGAGAACGAAACCGAGGCCGCCAGTATCAGCTCCACCGTATGGTTAGATACCACCTACCACATCCCCTTCCACTATGGCCTGAACGAGGATCTGCCGTGGGGACTGCCCGTGCGGGAAGAGATGACCATGACGATGAAGGGCATGCAACCCATGAAGATAGTGAACAGGCTGGTCTCAGTAACTGCCGGCAAAGTGGACGACTCCTATTTTGCCATCCCCGATGAGGAAGGCATGGTAAGCCTCAGCATGGGGGCTGACGGGCAACCCGTCATCAGCGGAGACACCACTGGTCTGATGCAGAAGCCCACCACCACGCTGGAGGAGGTGGACTCCGTCGGGTTCCGCAGTGCCATCGCACGCGGGAAAACCGTCTGCATGATGACAGCCACCTGGTGCGGTCCCTGCAGGCTGCTGTATCCACGTCTGGAGAATGTCAGCAAACAGGTAGGCAAGGATTACCGTTTTATCAAAGTGGACATTGACAAGTGCCGGACGATTGCAAAGGAATACAACACGCTGACCATCCCCGTGGTCATCCTCTTCGAGAACGGGAAAGAGC
>Ga0310697_10002445_pt1 | contig 19785 bp, 24 predicted proteins | sample 172DNAGHGlowgp2_FD_203883 | JGI IMG/M metagenome (GOLD analysis project Ga0310697, IMG submission 203883) | Sheep rumen microbial communities from Palmerston North, Manawatu-Wanganui, New Zealand - 1728 DNA GHGlow gp2 (v2) (version 2) | ecosystem: Host-associated > Mammals > Digestive system >... | reverse complement strand
CTCACTGTTGGGAAGAGCGATACGCTTGCCCTTTGCTCCGGCTGAGAGCAGGAAAGCGCCCATTGACGCCGCCATACCGATACATATAGTCGATACGTCGCACTTGATATAATTCATTGTGTCATAGATAGCCATACCTGCTGTGACCGAGCCGCCGGGGCTGTTGATATAAAGGGATATATCCTTCTCGGTGTCCTGGCTTTCGAGGAACAGGAGCTGAGCGACAACAAGGCTTGCCGTTGTATCGTTCACCTGATCCGAAAGCATAATGATCCTGTCAGTGAGCAGGCGTGAGAAAATATCGTATGATCTCTCTCCGCGGCTTGTCTGTTCGACAACATAAGGTATAAAACTCATAATTCCATCGCCCTTTCTCTAAAAACCATTGTCCCACAATTATATGCGGGACAACGGATAAATATTTGATTATTCAGCAGAAGCTTCCTCAGCAGCTGTATTGTCAACTACGGCGTTCTCCTTAACGAGCTCAACAGCCTTCTGTACCTTCATATCAGCTGTGTACTCAGCAAGGGGAATGAACTTCTTAACTGTCTCAACGTCAACGTTGTTTGCAGCAGCGATCTCAGAGAGACCGTTGTTGATCTCCTCCTCGGATACCTCGATGTTCTCGAGCTCAGCGATCTTCTCAAGTGCAAGACGGAGCTTGACCTCGCCCTCTGCTCTGTCACGGTATGTATCTCTGAGTGAATCCTCGTCCATACCTGTGTACTGGCAGTACATCTTGAGGTTCATGCCCTGCTGCTGGAGCTGCTGGGAGAAAGAATTGATAAGGCTGTCGATCCTCTGCTCGAACATACAGTTCGGGATAGGAGCATCTACCTTATTGATAAGAGCCTGAAGGATTGCGTTCTCGAAAGCTGAATCAGCCTGTGAAACAGCTGCTTCCTCGAGCTTTGTCTTGATGTCAGCTCTGTACTCGTCAACTGTATCGAACTCTGTAGCGTCCTTGATGAGGTCATCATTGATCTCAGGGAGCTCCTCATAGCTGATAGCCTTTACCTTTGTCTTGAATGTAGCTTCCTTGCCTGCGTAGTCAGCCATATGGTAATCCTCGGGGAAGGTAACTACAACGTCGAACTCATCGCCGATGCTGTGACCAACGATCTGATCCTCGAAGCCGGGGATGAACTGACCGCTGCCGAGCTTGAGGGGGTGATCCTCGCCCTTGCCGCCTTCAAATGCCTCGTCGCCGAAGAAGCCCTCGAAGTCGATAACAACTTCGTCGTCCATCTGAGCGGGTCTGTCCTCAACGGAAACGATACGTGCGTTCTTCTTTCTGATGATCTCGATCTGCTTGTCGATGTCCTCATCAGTTATATCCTTGACTTCCTTGGGAGCCTTTATTCCCTTGTAGTCAGAAATTTCTATCTCAGGCTTTGTAACGCAAACGACCTTGAGCTCAACGCCGTTCTCCTTGTCGATCGAAGTAACTTCAACGTTGGGTCTGTCAACGAGCTCGAGCTTTGTCTCGGAAACAGCAGCGTCGATCTCGGGTCCGAGGAGAGAATTGATAGCGCCCTCGTAGAATGCGCCCTCACCGAACTCTCTCTCAGCAAGCTTTCTCGGCACCTTGCCCTTTCTGAAGCCCTTTATCTGGATGTTCTTCTTCTGGCGCTGATATTCCTGCTCAACGGCAGTCTCGAATGTAGCCGGGTCGATCGTGATGATCAGCTCGGTAGTGTTTACATCTGTCTTGTTTGATGATTTTAAGCTCATAATGATCCTCCATTATTTATAAACTGATGACCAGTGGGTACATCTATAATAATACTTGGAATATTATACCACATTTCAGAATTTTTTTCTATAGTTTATTTCAGCTTCTGCGTTTCTCACAACTCTACATCACTTTTACCGGCATAAACTGTGTATAATCCCCTGACACAAGGTGAAAATCTATGTCGTCGTAGGTGTTGGTGACGCATAGCGCGTGAGCTGAGCGCCCGTGGATATGTCCGTAATAGCACGCCTTTATCCTGTACCGGTAGAGCACCTCAAGGATGTCATAGTTGAAATTTGAGGCGAAAATCGGCGGATAGTGCATAAACACTATCGGTTCAAGTCCGGCGCCGACCGCGGACTTTATCGACGTTTCAAGTCGCTGCACCTCACGTTTGAGTACCTTTTCGTCCTGAACGTCCTTGTTGTTATCGGTGCCGTTGACCCAGCCGCGAGTTCCGCAGATGCCGATGCCCTCGTACTCATAGTGGTTGTTATGGAGGATATTCAGCGTATCGAAGCCCTTCTCGGCGAAGAAGCCCTCCATTTTTCTCAGTGTCACCCACCAGTAGTCATGGTTCCCCTTCAGGATTATCTTCCTGCCGGGAAGCTCGTTGATGAACCGGAGATCGGGCTCCGCCTGCTGGAGCGACATTCCCCATGAAATGTCCCCGGTGAGGACTATGGTATCCTCAGGTCTGACGGTATCGAGCCAGTTTTTCCTGATGCGTTCCTGATAGTTCTCCCAGCCGGGAAAGACAGCCATAGTCTTGTCCGGGTCGCTGTAGCAGAGGTGCAGGTCGCCGATGACGTATAAACTCATTATATGCCGAGTTTGCCGAGCACGTACTGCTTCTGCTCAGCCTTGTCGATGACATCGCTGAAGCGCTCGGGCTTGTTCCTGAGGTCAGCAAGTGCAGCGGGCACGGGAATATCCGAAAGCTCTGCTATGCGGTCTACCTTTGCATATTCGTCGATGTCAGATGACTTGCCCTCGATCGCCTCGAGAACAGCTGCGCTGAACTTGTAGGGGCTTGCTGTCGAAGCGATGACAGTCTTTGTCGTATCGCCTGTAGCAGCCTTGTAATCGTTGTATACCTTCACTGCAACAGCTGTGTGAGTATCGCAGGTGTAGGAATATTTCGCGTAGATGTCATGGATAGTAGCCTTTGTCTGCTCATCGTCACAGAAGCCGGCATAGAATTCGTCGGCAAGCTGAGCCTTGACAGCGTCGCTGACCTCGTATCTGCCCTCGGAAGCGAGCTTGCCGAACCACTCATTGATGAGCTTGTCGTCTCTTCCGGTCATAAGGTAGAGAAGCCTTTCGAGGTTGCTGGAGATGAGAATATCCATCGAAGGCGAGATCGTCGCATAGAACCTGCGGTTCCTGTCGTAAACGCCGGTATTTATGAAATCTGTGAGAACGTTGTTGATATTTGAAGCACATATGAGCTTGTTTACAGGGATACCCATATGCTTTGCGTAGTATGCAGCAAGGATATTGCCGAAGTTTCCGGTCGGGACAACGATGTTGATCTTGTCACCGAGAGCTATCTCGCCGTCCTTTACGAGCTCAGCGTATGCGGAAACATAGTATACGACCTGAGGTACGAGACGTCCCCAGTTTATCGAGTTTGCAGAGGAGAACATCATGCCGTTCTGAGCGAGCCTTTCCTTGACCTCATCGTCTGTAAAGATAGCCTTGACCCCGTTCTGGCAGTCGTCGAAGTTGCCCTTGATAGCGCAAACACCTACATTTCCGCCCTCCTGAGTCTTCATCTGACGCTTCTGCATCGGGCTTACGCCGTCCTCGGGATAGAACACGAGGATAGAAGTTCCTTCGACATCACGGAAGCCCTCAAGAGCAGCCTTTCCGGTGTCTCCGGAGGTAGCAACGAGAATGACTATCTTCTTGTCGAGGTTTATCTTCTTTGCAGAAGTTGTGAGGAAATACGGCAGTATCTGGAGTGCCATATCCTTGAATGCGCAGGTCGGACCGTGCCAGAGCTCGAGCATATATGTGCCGTCGAAGAGGTGAGCCATCTCGGCAATGCTCTCGGTCTCGAAATTCTTTGTGCTGTATGCATTGTCGGTACAGTAGTGTATCTCAGCCTCAGTGAAGTCCGTGAGATATTTAGCAAAGACGTAAGCTGCTCTGTCGGCATACTTCATCTCACCGAGCGCCTTTATCTCGTCGTTTGTGAGCGCAGGTATGCTCTCGGGCACAAAGAGTCCGCCCTCAGCGGAGATTCCCTGTGTGATAGCCTCCGCGCTGCTGACTTTAACGCTGCTGTTTCTTGTGCTGTTGTAAAACATAGGATCACCCTTTTATAAGATTTTGCCAATGGCAATTTTTCACTTAGTAAATGAAGTCGAATCCGGTCGTATCGTAGGCATTTTCGAGGTAATCCACCTCCTGCGCGATACCGTCCGCGACCGTTACCTGAGCCGTATCGAATCTCGGCTGGAGCATTGACGGACTGCGCCGCAGATACTCCGCAGCCGCACGGATAACGAGCCCCTGCTTTCGCCTGTTCACGGCTTCAAAGCCGCCGACCATACTGCCCGGCTTCCGCGACTTTACCTCGACGAACGCGATATAGTCGCCGTTTTCGGCGATGATGTCGATCTCGCCGCCCTTTATGCGGAAATTTCTCGATACTATGCGGTATCCGCGCCCGGTCAGGTATTCGCAGACGCGCTCCTCGCCGAGCCTTCCGGTCTCAGTCTTATTCATTGCTGTCACCGAGTATCTTTTTCAGGAACGAGCGGCGGTGTACCTCGCTCGGACCGTATTTCCTGAGCATTTCGCAGTGCAGAGCAGTTCCGTAGCCCTTGTGCTGCTCAAAGCAGTATTCGGGATATTTTGCCGCAAGCTCGCGCATATAGCGGTCTCTCGCCACCTTTGCGAGCACAGAGGCTGCCGCTATCGAGGCTGAGGTCGCGTCGCCCTTTATAACGCACTGTGCCGGACATTCAAGCTCCGGAAGCCTGTTGCCGTCGATGAGAGCCATATCCGGCTTGATGCCGAGCCCCTCTACAGCGCGCTTCATCGCGAGCATAGTCGCATTCAGTATGTTCAGGCTGTCTATTTCTTCAACGGACGCAGTCGCTATACAATAAGCCTCCGACTTTGCGATGACCTCGTCGTAAAGCAGCTCGCGCCGTGATTCGGATATTTTCTTGCTGTCATTGAGATAGTCGATGAGAGTGCCGTCCGTGAGGATCACCGCCGCAGCATACACATCGCCTGCGAGCGGACCGCGTCCAGCCTCGTCGACTCCGCATATCACTGGGAATTCTTCACGCAGCGCACTGTCATAGTCGAACAGCTCTCTGTGCAGGATAACTCTTGCCATAGTCAATCCTTTGCCGGAGGGAGCTCAAGCGTGATGCGTCCGAGCTTGCCGCTCCTGAACTCATCGAGCACGGTTATCGCAGCTCTTTCGGTGTTTATCTCGCCGCCGGAAATGACCATTCCGCGCTTTCTGCCGACCTTTTCGAGCAGTGCGGGACCGTCATCCTCGCCGCTCAGCTCTATCTTGTAGCGCTCGGTGAGCGACTGCGGATAGCTCTCCGCGAGGTAGCTCAGAAGCTTCATCGCGAGAGTCTCGATGTCGAGTATATCATCGCTGATAGCTCCCGTGAAAGCAAGTCTTACCGCAGCAGACTGGTCCTCGAACTTCGGCCATAATACGCCGGGCATATCGAGCAGCTCAGTGTTGTCCTGAAGCTTCACCCACTGCTTGGTCCGTGTCACGCCGGGTCTGTCCTCGACCTTTGCGCGCTTGCCGCCTGCGAGCCTGTTTATCAGCGAACTCTTGCCGACATTCGGGATACCGAGTATCATCATCCTTATCGGCGCGCCTGCCATTCCGCTTCGCGTGCGCTTTTCCATAAGCTCCTTCAGCACGGTCGCCTTCAGCGTCGGCATAAGCTTGTTCAGCCCCTTGCCGGACTTGCAGTCGACCGCAAGAGCAGTCACATTTTCACTTTTCAGGTGATTCACCCACGCCGAGGTCGCATTCGCGTCGGCGAGGTCACATTTATTCAGAAGAACGATACGCGGCTTCTTACCCGTGAGCGTGTCTATCTCCGGGTTCCGGCTGCTCAGCGGCGCACGCGCGTCAATGAGCTCTGCAACCGCGTCAACGAGCTTGAGATTGGCAGTTATCGCCCTTCTCGTCTTCGCCATATGTCCCGGGAACCACTGTATCGTTTTTATATCGTTATTATCCAAAGCAGTCTCCTTTACAGCTTTATCTCGCCGCTTTTTATCCTGTCGATTATCGCCTTTGCCCGCGATTCGAGCTCCGGCAGACCTTCGAGCGGAAAGAATCTCAGTTCGGCGCTCTCACCGTCGTTTATGCTCAGCCTTCCGCTGTAATTTCTTACGCGGTACAGAGCGATGATACAATCGACCGCGTCACCGTTCGGGTAGGTGAAACCGTAGTCACCGCCCGAAAGCACATTCACCAGCTCAAGAGCATCTGCATCAAGGTCTGTTTCCTCCTTGAGCTCCCTGACAGCGCACTCCTCCAGCGTTTCGCCGAGCTCCTTGCCGCCGCCGGGAATGCCCCAGTCGCCGGTGTCACTCCTCAGATTCAGCAGCAGCTCGCCCTTCTCATTGAAGACGAGCACTGTCGCACCTGCATATATTATCGGGTCGTGACCGACCTTTTTCCTCATATCCGATATATAGCTCATATCGTCTCCATTCGCCTGTCAGCCGGCTTTTCCGAAGCTGCTGAGCGGATACACCTTCAGTACGGCGGTGCCGATCACGCTTCCGACAGGCACAAATCCTATCTCCGGCGAACGGCTGTCCCTCGATACCGAGCGGTGATCGCCCATAACAAAAAGATAGCCCTCCGGAACTGTTACCGGATACTGTCCGGTAAATGCGCCTCTGTCGATGTGAGTGAGTCCGAGCCTAAGGTAGTCTTCGTGAAGCTTTTTGCCGTTGACAGTTACTGCTCCGCTTACGAAGTCGATGTCAACGGTCTGACCTCCTGTTGCTATGACGCGCTTTATCAGGATCGTGTCAACTCCCTCGCCCTTCACGAGTGAGCCGTCGTCAGCGAGAGTGAAGCTGTCCTTCGCGTCTATCACCACGATATCACCCGTATCCTGCACCTTGTCGAGCAGGTTCACCAGCACCTTATCGCCCGGCATCAGCGTGCTCTCCATCGAACCTCCGCTGACTGTGAATATCCTCACAACGTAGGTGAATATCAGTGACACAACAAATAATGTTATGACAAGGGTCTCTGCGAGATCGGCAAAGCCGCTGCGCGGAGACCTTTTCCTGCTGTCCGGAACGTCAGTCATTCTTCGGTCCCTTCCATGAATCTGTCAGAATATCAAAATCCTTTATCGGCGAGTATCTGACAAGAGCCTTGCCGTAGATCTGATTTTTCTTTACAAGACCGACGCTGCGTGCGCGGCTGTCGGTGGAGTGATTGCGGTTATCGCCCATAACGAAGTAGTAGCCATCGGGAACTGTTATCGGGTACTGCTCGGTGAATGCGCCGTAGCCGAGATCAGAAGTCGAATTTGCCTCGTTTATGTAGGGCTCATCGAGCACCTTGCCGTCAACGATGACCTGATTGTTCTTTATGTCGATAGTCTGTCCGCCGACTGCGATAACGCGCTTGATTATGCATTCGCCGATCGCGTTCGAGCCCGAACCCTCGGGAACATAGGGCTTGCCGTTCTCATCGAGGAGGTAATTCACGTCCTTGTTGATGACAAGGATATCGCCGTAATCGACGCCGAAATAAACGGTCGACATAAAAATCTTGTCCGTATTGCCGATCATCGGATCGTAATCCTTGTTGAGCGTGGGCACCATCGAGTGACCGACGATATTAACGGGGTGAAGGATATAAGTAAACACCATAACGATGACAAAAACTGTCACCAGTGTGGATTCCACTATCTCCACTATGTCCTTTATAAGGTTTGCCGGTTCCTCAGACTGTTTATCCTGCTTGTTCTGTGTTGTATCTACATTGTTTTCCATAGCGGCACCTCGCGAAATGTCAATGCTCCGGTGACCTGCCGGACGGAGCAAAAAGTGTTATGTAGCAAAAAAGGGACGTTGCGTCCCCTCAGTGGAATCAGTCCAAACCTGCCGGCAGCAAGTACCGGCAGATTCGGTCCTTTCCGCTTTTTAGCGGATCTGTTCCTTGACCTTTGCAGCCTTACCAACTCTGTCTCTGAGGTAGTAGAGCTTAGCTCTGCGGACTTTACCGCATCTTACGATCTCTACCTTGTCAACAACAGGTGAGTGGAGAGGGAAAACTCTCTCGATACCGCAGCCGTGAGCAACACGTCTTACAGTGAAAGTCTCACTGATTCCGCCGTGCTTCTTAGCGATAACAGTACCCTCGAAGACCTGGATACGGCTCTTCTCGCCTTCCTTGATCCTTACGTGAACCTTGACGGTATCACCGATGTTGAAGCTGGGAACGTTTTCCTTCATGCTTGCATTGCTGATCATTTTGAGTGCATCCATTTTAATTTCCTCCTAAATTTCCGAACATTCATACCCGTTCCGCGCGAAGGGTCCAGCACACCGCAGGGCGCGTGAAAATAATATAAATAGGTGTGAGCTCGTCACACAAGCCGCATTGCAGCTCTCTTCACCGCTCGGGTGAAGGTATCGGGCAGCGGACTATCCGATTTAATGTCTTTCGGCATTAACCCTCGACCGTACCACAAAAATACGGACGGAATTTCAAATGCTTTTATATCATACCACACTTTGGGAGAAAATGCAAGTGTTTTTTTGAAGAAATCTAAAATTTTATATATTTACTTCTTCCTGAGCACTGCAACGGCTGCATGGTGGAGTATATCGAACTCCGGCGGAGCTGTTCTTTCAAGCAGAGCGATGTGTTCTTTTTCCCATTCTGCGGTCTCCTCGGGAGTGAGCGACGCCCCGACTCCGCGGCACGCCTTCATACGTCCGTTCCAGCTCTCACGTGTGAACGGCACCATCAGGTCGTACTCCTCGGCAAATTCGACATCGAAGAGGCTCTCCGCCGCCTCTGGTATGAACACCGGCTTGCGCTCATAGCCTGCACCTGTCCATTTCGGATTGTATTTCAGCACGAGCTCCTCGCTCGCCCTTGCTATGGCGTCATCAGCAGGCACCCACGCCATAAAGAGGATAACGAGCCTTCCGTCGTCCTTCAGCAGCCGCGCTATCTTCGGTACCACAACGTCATAATCAAAGTAGAAGAAGCACTGGCACGCCGTAACGACATCGAAGCTGCCGTCGGGGAAGTCGATGTCCTCCGCAGACGAGACCACGAAATCTATCTTCATACCTGCATTTTCCGCAAGCAGCCTCGCCTGCGCTATCTGATTCTCTGAAATGTCCGCGCCGACCCAGTCTGCGCCGAAGCGATACATATTCCGCGGAACTACGCCTGTTCCGGTGCCAAGGTCGAGAACGCGCTGACCCTCGGTGCAAAGACCTCGTTCAGCCACCTTCTCAAAGAAGAGCGGCGGATAGATGTCGCGGAATTTAGCGTAATCCGCGGAGGTGCGTCCCCAGTCGAACGCCTTTCCGCCGTCGATGTCCCTGCTGAAAATATCCATATTCTTCTCCTTTCCCTATGTCAGGCTCAGTGTTATTCAAATACGGTGTTGTCGGCGCAGAGGATAGCTGTGCGGCGGATATTCGCCGGCTCGAACGGTATCTCCGTTGTGCGTCTGAGCGCCTCGATGAACAGTGTCGGATTGTAATTGGTCTGCGTTCCGGCAGGCAGATACATCGTTATATCCACCGAATGTCCCGTATCCGTACAGGTCAGCACCTCGGTATCCGGCTTTATATCGACAGTTTTTATGCCCTTTTTTGTCTTTTTCTCTATCAATATCTCCGGCTGTGAAAGAAGGCTCTGAACGGCTCCGTACAGCGCTGCGGAGTCCTCCGTCACGAGCGAGAAGGCGTACTCAGCCTTTGCTATCGCTGTTATCTTCTGCTGCTGGAGCGCGACCTTGACTATCCCCATACCTTCGGGCATTACGGCATTCAGGGCGTCGCGTATCTCCTCCATTGACATATTATCGTCGGTGATGTTGAAATCGAGTATCTCGCAGCTGCTCTCAAATCCGAGCGAAAGCGCGAGCGCGAAGCTGTAATACGGGTGCGGATTGAAGCCCTCTGTGTACCAGACAGGCAGACGCGAACGCCTGAATGTACGCAGCATACAGCGGTTCAGGTCGAGGTGGGATATGTATTTGGCGCGTCCTTTTTTCTCAAACGTTGCTCTTACCCGAAGCAAAGCATTCCCTCCCCACTTTTTTGTTCACTCCGCAGCCGGAGCATCTCTGACGGCAGTTCGGAGTTGTAAGCGACTGATGTGCGGTCTTGTTCTCGCGGACGAGGAACGCCTTGTCCACGAGGTAATCGAGGTGGTCCCACGGGAGTATCTCGTCATACTCAAAGCGGCGGTTCGCGTAGAAGGACGGGTCTATGCCGCAGTCCGCGAACGCCTCCATCCACCTGTCAAAGTTGAAATATTCGTCCCAGCTGTCGAACTTGCAGCCCTTCTTCCACGCGGCGTATATCGCCGGACACAGCCTTCTGTCGCCCTTCGCAAGTATCACCTCGAGCATACTTACGTTCGGGTCGTGGTAGCTTATCTTGACCTTCTTGCTCTTTGTGGAATCGAGCAGCAGCTTCTGTTTGTGCTCTATCATTTCGCGTGTATCCTGCGGCTCGAACTCAAACGGCGTGAACGGCTTCGGGACGAATGTCGCACAGCTGACCGATACCTGCACGGACTTTCCGCGCGGTCTGTCCTCGATGCTGTAGAAGAGGTCGACAACACGCTGTGCAAGCTCGGCGATGCCGATGATGTCTTCATCGTTCTCGGTGGGAAGTCCCATCATAAAATAGAGCTTTACGCTCGTATATCCGCCCTCGAATGCTATACGGCAGGTGTTCATTATCTCGTCCTCGGTGATGTTCTTGTTGATAACATCGCGCAGGCGCTGTGTTCCGCCCTCTGCCGCAAAAGTAAGACCGCTCTTGCGCACCTTCTTTATCTTGTTGAGCAGCGATTCAGAGAAGTTGTCCATTCTCAGGGACGGAAGCGAAAGATTGATACGCTCCCCTGCTGTGTAGTCTATGAGTTTGGTGAGCATATTGTCGATGTCATAGTGGTCGCTCGTACTGAGCGACGCGAGCGAGACCTCGTCATAGCCCGTATTCTCGCAGAGGCACTTGGTCTCTTTATAGATAGTATCCGCCGATTTTTCGCGGAATGGGCGGTAAATAAAGCCCGCCTGACAGAATCGGCAGCCGCGTATGCAGCCGCGAAGCACCTCCACAGACACGCGGTCGTGGACTATCTCAGTGAACGGAACAACGAAATTGTCCGGATAGTATACCTTGTCATAGTCGTAGATTATGCGCTTTCTGACGGTCGCAGGTATCCCCTCATCGACGTCGAGGCGGTCGATAGTCCCGTCCTCCTTGTAGCTGAAATGGTAGAACTGCGGCACGTATATGCCCTCTATCTGAGCCGCGGCGCGCAGGAATTCCAGCCTTGTCGCGCCCTTCTGCTTCATCTCCCAGTACAGGTCCATCAGCTCAAGGTTGACCTCCTCGCCCTCACCGAGAATGAAGATGTCGAAGAAATCCGCGAGCGGCTCGGGATTGCACACGCACGGACCGCCGGCAACGACAATCTGTGTCAGCTCCGGAGTCCTGTCCTTTGCGAATACCGGGATACCGGCAAGGTCGAGCATATTGAGGATATTCGCGTATGAGAGCTCGTACTGGAGCGTAAATCCGATGAAATCGAAATCGCGTATCGGGTCGAGGCTTTCAAGTGCGTAGAGCGGTATATCATTCTCGCGCATTATCTGCTCGAAGTCCTCAGATGGCGCAAAGCAGCGCTCGCACCAGTAATTCTCACGCTCGTTCGTGAGCGAGTAGAGTATCTTCATCCCGAGGTGCGACATACCTATATCATAAGTGTCGGGGAAGCAGAATGCGAAACGGACATCTACCTTTCCCCTGTCCTTTATCACGCTCCCGACCTCGCCGCCGATATAGCGCGACGGCTTTTGTATCTCAAGCAGATGCTTTTCTATTTTAGCCTTTAAGTCCATAGTACCTCCGTTTTGTTTACGACCTTGAAAAAGAAAGGCGACGCTTATCTCATACTGTCTCCGCTGAATCTCATCGGCAGGAAATCCGACAGTCTGAACCAGCCGTTCGATAAGATCACAGCAAGCTCTTCGCCGCAGAATTCGCTCAGCACCTGCAAACAGGCTCCGCACGGCGCACACGGCTTGCTGAAATCGTCGGTTGCGCTTCCGGCTATCGCGATAGCCTTGAACTTTGTAACGCCCTCCGAAACAGCCTTGAAAACGGCAGTCCGCTCAGCACAGTTCGTGAGCGAATAGGACGCATTCTCGATATTGCAGCCGGTGAATATACGCCCGTCAGCCGCCATAAGTGCCGCCCCGACGCGGAAATGCGAGTAGGGACTGTATGAATTCTCCGCAGCCTTCACCGCCGCGCTGAAAAGCTCCTTATCCGTCATCTTTTCCTTCCTCCGCCGACCTTGCGCTTTTTCCCGTCGGGAGTCATTATGTACGTATTTTCGAGCTGTGCCATAAGATTGCCGGTAACGGACGCACGGTACTCGTTGCGGAGCTCGGTCTGTTCGTCTTTTTCGGCATCGGTGAGTCCCTCAGCCTTTGATTTTCTCGCAAGCTCGTTTATGCGGTCTATTTTTTTCTGTTCCATACGAACACCTCTGATTATACATTATATTCTGATTATACCCGAAACGGTCTGTTATGTCAAGGCGGCGGCGCGGCGGCAACTCTGCTTTTTTTGGTAAACCTCTTTACAAGTCCTACGCTTTGTGCTATAATTAATATGTATAAATATGCGAAGAGAGGTATCACTTTGGCTAACGATAAGATAAGGAATTTCTGCATTATTGCTCATATAGACCACGGCAAGTCCACGCTTGCCGACCGTATCCTCGAAAAGACCGAGACCGTCGCTATCCGCGATATGGAGGAGCAGCTCCTCGACAATATGGACATCGAGCGCGAACGCGGCATCACGATAAAGGCACGCGCTGTCCGCCTGAAATACACAGCTAAAGACGGCGAGGACTACATCTTCAACCTCATCGACACTCCCGGTCACGTCGACTTCAACTACGAGGTCTCACGCTCGCTCGCAGCCTGCGAGGGCGCTATCCTCGTTGTTGACGCATCGCAGGGCATCGAGGCTCAGACCCTTGCAAACACGTACCTCGCTATCGAGCACGATCTCGAAGTCGTACCGGTCGTGAACAAGATAGACCTCCCCTCCGCTGACCCCGAAAGAGTCTGCGCCGAGGTCGAGAACGTCATCGGTATCCCTGCAATGGACGCGCCGCGCATTTCCGCCAAAATGGGCGTGAACATCGAGGAGGTGCTCGAGCGTATCGTGACAGACATCCCGGCTCCGAAGGGCGACCCCGAAAAGCCGCTCAAAGCCCTTATTTTCGACAGCTATTACGATCCCTACAAGGGCGTTATAATCTACGTCCGCATAAAGGAGGGACGTGTGAAGGTCGGCGACAATATCCGTCTTATGGCTACCGGAGCTGTTTTCACGGTCGTTGAAGCCGGATTTATGGACGCTACCTCACTTGTCAACAACGGCTCGCTCGAAGCCGGTGAAGTCGGCTATATCGCGGCATCTATCAAGTCTATCGGCGACACTCGCGTAGGTGATACGGTCACCAATGACGAATTCCCGTGTGACGAGCCGCTCCCCGGATACAGAAAGGTAAATCCGATGGTATTCTCCGGTATCTACCCGGCAGACGGCGCGAAATACGGCGACCTCCGCGACGCTCTCGAAAAGCTCCAGCTCAACGACGCCTCGCTCTCCTTTGAGCCCGAGACCTCTATCGCCCTCGGCTTCGGATTCCGCTGCGGATTCCTCGGTCTTCTCCATATGGAGATAATCCAGGAGCGTCTCGAGCGCGAATACAATCTCGACCTCATCACCACCGCTCCGTCCGTTATCTACAAGGTGACGATGACCAGCGGCGAGGTGCAGTATATCGACAATCCCACGAATTACCCCGACCCGGCGCTGATACAGACTGCCGAAGAGCCGATGGTAAAGGCGAGCATTCTCTCGCCGTCCGATTACGTCGGAAATATTATGGAGCTCTGCCAGGACAGACGCGGCGTTTTCAAGGATATGAAATATCTCGATGATACGCGCGTTGAGCTCCACTACGAGCTTCCGCTCAATGAGATAGTCTACGATTTCTTCGACGTGCTCAAATCGCGCACAAAGGGCTACGCGAGCTTCGATTACGAAATGCTCGGCTACACGCCCTCAAAGCTCGTCAAGCTCGACATTCTGCTCAACGGCGAAGTCGTTGACGCTCTCAGCTTCATAATCCACGCGGACAAGGCTTACCCGAGAGCACGCAAAATAGCCGAAAAACTCAAGGATAACATTCCGCGCCAGCTCTTTGAGGTACCGATACAGGCAGCTATCGGCGGAAAGATAATCGCACGTGAGACGGTCAAGGCGATGCGCAAGGACGTTCTCGCGAAGTGCTACGGCGGCGATATAACCCGAAAGAAGAAGCTTCTCGAAAAGCAGAAGGAAGGCAAGAAGCGTATGCGTCAGCTCGGAACGGTGGAAGTTCCGCAGGAGGCATTTATGAGCGTCCTCAAGCTCGACAGCTGACACAGCTCAGCATCTCATCAGATACAGGGAGGGAGAAAATGGTCCTCAATTACATCTTAGCAGGCATTGCAGCGCTGTTTTTCATATTGTGCGTGTTGTCCGTGATGGCGGAGCGCTCTCCCTCGGACAAGGCATTTTCGCGGAACCTCTTCCGCCGTATAAAGATAAGCCTACGCGAGATAGGCTTCCTTATGTTCATAACAGCTGCGGCAGTGCTGATAATAACGGCACTGAAATGGGACAAGCTTGACATCGTATGGACCTGCTATTCAGTTGCCGCAGTGGGGCTCGGACTGCTTATCCTCGACAGCTTCCGCATCTTCGGCAGACTCGGCTCACGCAGACGCCGCAGTACGAAAAAGTCGCTGTTCTGGGTAAAGGAGAATGCTCCCGCAAAGGAAGCAGCGGAGCTTGCTGAACCCAAAGAGGCTCCGATCGCGAAGGAGCTCCCGGAAGCAAAAGAAAAATCAGAAAGGATATGTGTATGAGCATATACAATTGCCCCCACTGCGGGGAAAGATCATTCAACCCCATAACAAAGGCTTTCGCCGGACAGCTCAACTCGCCCGGCAAGGTATGTATGAAATGCGGCAGAAAGGCAGTGAACGGAAAGGGCGCAACGATATTCAACGCGATATACAGCCTTATCGCCTTTGCCTCTATCGTCGTTATCTACCTCTATGCACCGAAGCTCCTCGGCACTCAGTACGAATGGGTCGCTCACTATGAGCTCGTCATCGGCATATGCATACTCATCTCAAAGTTCGTCGTGCCGCGCCTTGTGAATGCATTCTTCTTCAAAATGGCGCCTGCGATAAGGGTAGACCCCGTCAAATGAATACGCTCGGTATCTACGTCCACGTTCCGTTCTGCGGAAAAAAATGCGGATACTGCGATTTTTACTCCGTCTGCTACACACGCTCGCAGGCGGAGCTTTACGTTCAGGCGGTCATTCGCAATATCCGGCACTATTCCGACCGCAGCCGCACTGTGGACACGGTCTATTTCGGCGGAGGTACGCCCTCGCTGCTGACGGCGGAGCAGCTCTCGGAAATACTGTCCGCAGCAAGTGAAAGCTTCGACCTCTCCGCCGATGCCGAGGTAACGCTTGAAGCAAACCCTAACACGCTCACGCCTGAAAAGCTCGCACAGCTGCGTGAAATCGGCATAAACCGGCTCTCTGTCGGAGTGCAGTCGATGTGCGATGATGAGCTGAAAGCGCTCGGACGCACACACAACGCCGAACGTGCAGCGAAAGCTGTCATCGACGCGGCTGAGACCGGCTTCGGGAACATCTCCTGCGACCTTATGCTCGGGATACCGGGACAGACGGCTGATACGCTGAAAGCCTCGATAGAGCGCCTGACCGAGCTGCCTTTGCAGCACATTTCCGCCTATATCCTCAAGATCGAAGACGGCACACCGTTCGACTGCGGCGAGGTGCGCAGCTCGCTCCCTGACGAGGACACTTCTGCGGAGCTCTATCTGCTCGCGGTGAGGGAGCTCGCTTCACACGGACTCGCGCAGTATGAGGTGTCTAATTTCGCACTCCCCGGCTTTGAGAGCCGTCACAACTGCCGCTACTGGAAATGCTCGGACTATCTCGGCATCGGACCCGCCGCACATTCCTGCTATGAGGGAAAGCGTTTTGCAGTTCCACGCGATATTTCGGCATTTATCACTTCTCCGTCACAGCCGGTCGAGATCACGGATGAGCACCCGTGCGGCTTCGAGGAATATGCGATGCTTCGGCTTCGTCTTGCGGAGGGACTCGCACTTTCGGACGTTCCCGGACACCGCGCTGACATCGAAAAAAAGCTGTCCCCGCTCGTGAAAGCGGGGTACGTGAAATATGACGGCGAGCGTGTATCGCTCACGCCCGAGGGCTTCCTCGTCTCAAATCCAGTTATAGAAACGCTCATTTTCTGAGCTATCCCAGCAGCTCTTCACGCATTCGCGCGAGGAGCTTTTTTTCGCGCCGCGACACCTGCACCTGCGTGATACCGAGCAGCTTCGCCGTCTTTGACTGCGTAAGGCAGCGGAAATAGCGCAGCTCGAGCAATATCCTGTCCTCGTCCGGGAGCGCTGCCATTATCTGCCGCAGCGCAAGAAGGTCGGTTATCGCTTCGTCCGGAGCCTCGACCGGTACGTCGAGCTGTCCCTCGCCGTCGTCGGGCGCTGTCAGCGACAAAAGCGGCTGAGACGCGCACAATGCTTCGGTTATATCAGCCTCGTCCTCCCCTGTCAGCTCAGCAAGCTCGCTCACTGCCGGGTCACGTCCCTCACGCTGGACGAATTCCTCGCATACTCTTTGCAGCCTCATCGCCAGCTCCTTGAGGCTCCTGCTCACACGGATACTTCCACCGTCGCGGAAAAGACGCTTTATCTCGCCGAGTATCACCGGCACCGCATACGTCGAGAACTTCACACCGCGCTCCGGGTCGAATGCCTTTACGGCTTTGAGCAGACCGAGACAGCCGGCGGAATACAGGTCGTCGTACTCGATGCCACGTCCCCGGAAGCGGTTCGCACAGAGGTGTACCAGCCCGAGGTTTTCCTCGGCGAGCGGCTGCTTCAGCTCAGCTCCCATGTGCAGCCAGCTTCTTCCGCATAGTCACGGTCGTACCTCTTCCGGGCTCGCTCCGGACGCTGAGCCTGTCCGTAAACGACTCCATAACAGAGAATCCCAGCCCCGAGCGCTCCTCCTCCGGAGCAGTCGTGAACAGCGGCTCCATTGCCTTTTTCACGTCTGCGATACCGCAGCCGGTGTCCTTGACACGTATGTATATCTCCCTCTCGGGAAGCAGGCGGACGGTAATATCTATCCTTCCGCTCGTACCGCGGTAGCCGTGAACTATCGCATTTGTGACCGCTTCCGAGACTGCCGTTCGTATATCCGACAGCTCCTCCACAGTCGGGTCAGCCTGCACGATGAACGACGAAACAGCCGCTCTTGCCGCGCTCTCATTTACAGAAAGCGATGGCATACTGAATCTTATCTCATTGAGAATTTCCATAATTTACCTCCATTCAGATTATTTTCACGATACGCTCGATGCCCGAAAGCCTGAGCACACGGCGTATCCCGGGCTGCGGTCCGCGCACCTCGAGACTTCCGCCGCACTCCTTCATCAGCTTCTGCCTTCCCATTATCAGCCCGATGCCCGAGCTGTCCATGAACGTGATACCGCTCATATCCATTGCGAGTATCTCCGGCTGCATATTGATGATGAAGCTGTCGAGCTCTGCGCGTGCCGTTTTTGCGGTGTGGTGGTCTATTTCACCTTTCAGCACCGCAATTGCGGTCCCTTTTTCAGATTTTATGTCGATATTCACCTTTCCGACCTCCTGTCTGCTTGAAATTACACTCTATTTTACCACACATCACCTTTAGAAAAATGTCGAAGCGGCGTGTCGCCGCCTCCGGTTTCGCGGTGTTACTTTTCCGGGGCGGAAGTTTCTCTCCGCGGTTGTGACAGAAACGAAAAATGAAATATATATTTCACGAAATGGCGTGTCGCCGCCTCCGGTTTCGCGCTATTGCTTTTCCGGGGCGGAAGTTTCTCTCCGCGGTTGTGACAGAAACGAAAAATGAAATATATATTTCACGAAATGGCGTTTCACCGCCTCCGGTTTCGCGCTGTTGCTTTTCACGAGGCGGAAGTTTCTCTCCGCGGTTGTGACAGAAACGAAAAATGAAATATATATTTCACGAAATGGCGTGTCGCCGCCTCCGGTTTCGCGGTGTTGCTTTTCCGGTGCGGAAGTTTCGCGTCACGGTTGTGAAAGACTTCTAAATTGAAAGAGATAATACACGGTCCGTTATTCAGCAGCGGAAGAATTTTCCGCCGTCAGTTGATATTATCGCAAAACTGTGTTATAATACATTTAAATACCCTCACGAAAGGAACTCGCCTATGCCGAAACAATTCTGGAAGGGCAGCGCTCTGCTCGCTCCCGTCCCTGCCGCACTCGTTACCTGCGGCACTCCCGAAAAGCCCAACGTCCTGACTATCGGCTGGACCGGCATCGTCTGCACACGTCCGCCGATGACATACATATCGGTGCGTCCGGAGCGCTTCTCGCACGACATCATCCGCGATTCCGGCGAATTCGTCATAAATCTCACCACCTCCGCTATGGTGAAAACGGTCGACTTCTGCGGCGTGAGGAGCGGCAGGGATATTGACAAATTCGCGGTCTGCGGACTTCATACAGCTCCGGCGGAGAAGGTCGGCGTGCCGCTCATTGAGGAATGCCCCGTAAGCCTTGAATGCAGAGTCACCGAGAGCAAGCTGCTCGGCTCGCATACGATGTTCCTTGCCGAGATAGTCGGCATCGACGTCGACGAGCGCTACATCGACAGCAAGGGCAAGCTCAACCTGCAACAGTGCGGACTCGCTGCCTATGCGCACGGCGAATACTTCGCCCTCGGACGAAAGCTCGGAGATTTCGGCTTCTCCGTGCGAAGGAAAAAGAAGCACAGACCTGCCGGAAAATAGTGCTTTATGTCGCAATATCCTCGATGAAGCGGCGCAGCTCCTCCTCAGTTTCCATCACAACTCCTTCGCGGAGCTGCTCGCGGTCAAAGTCCGACATCAGCGATATATCGTAATCTATCACCCGATACGGCACAGAGCTGTCCGCCCGGAATACACCGATGCGTCCCCCGTACTCCCTGACCTCGCAGACATACGGTGTGCTCTCGGGAACTATGTCCGAGATGCGGTTCGCCACCTTCTGACGGTGGATCGACTGCCCGAGCGTGCATATCACGATAAAGCCCGAAACCGTCAGTGCTGTCATAAGCATAAGATAAATGCGCTTGTCAAGCGTTCTTATCATCAACGATCGCTCCTTTGCTGAAATTATTATGTTTATTATCAGCGATTTTTGCTAAAATATACAAATCTTGAAAAAAATCCGTTCAGGCACTTAACAAACCGTTTCAAACGTGATATAATATACAATGTATAAATATGCGACTATTACTATTGCAGAAAGGAGTTTCACCGCTCCGGCGGTGACCTGACAAAATGACTGATAATACCCCAAGACGTACCAGCAGCGGCAGACGTCCTGCTTCCGGTCAGAGGAAAAGACCGGTAAGAGCTCAGGGCGGCGCACCCCGTCAGGGAGCACCTGCCTACGCAAGGTATCCTCAGGGCAGACCTCCTCAGCGCCCCAATCCGGCGTCTATGCAGGATCAGCAGCCCAAAAGGAAAAAGAAGAAAAAGAAAAACAAATTCCTCATCATTCTCAAGAAGATACTCGGAGCTATCGTTACAACGCTCCTC
>Ga0310697_10002444_pt1 | contig 19785 bp, 10 predicted proteins | sample 172DNAGHGlowgp2_FD_203883 | JGI IMG/M metagenome (GOLD analysis project Ga0310697, IMG submission 203883) | Sheep rumen microbial communities from Palmerston North, Manawatu-Wanganui, New Zealand - 1728 DNA GHGlow gp2 (v2) (version 2) | ecosystem: Host-associated > Mammals > Digestive system >... | reverse complement strand
GTATCCAGCGCCCTCAGGAAATCCTCCAGCGGCATGTCCTTCTCCCGGCTCTGCACCGAGCAGTCGCTCCCGCAGTGGCGGCAATGGAAATGGCAGCGCGTCGTACACTCCCAGAACAGGTAGTTCAGTTCATGTACGCGCATTTCATTCTCGCGGAAAAGACGGAAAAGAAACGGGTTCATACTGCAAAGATAATCCGCCGGAAGGCATATCTTGCAAAAAAATCCTTATTTTGTGCAAGATTTGCCCCTTGGCGGCATTTACACTTTGAATGATAAAAAGACCGGTCGGATGAAATGGCTGCATTACCTGCTCAAAGGAGCTTCGCTCACCGGAGCGCTTTTCGTGTTCCAGGCCTGCTACGGAACGCCACAGCTTCCCATGATGGAATACGGCGTGGCGCCCATGACGTTTTCCCTGGTATCCCGGACCACCGGAGAACCCCTGGAAGGCATCCAGGTCAGCGTCAGGCATCAAGAATACGGGGATGACGCGCTGGGCACGACCGATGCCGACGGCCGCTGCCGGGTGGAGATTCCCTATAGCCGGAATGTCGTCGGACCCGTCCTGGCCTTTGAGGACCCCCAGGGCCAGTATGTCCCCAAGGATACGACCCTCGCCGACCTGCGCGACCGGGAAATCATCATCAAGATGGACGTCCAATGAAACGCTTCTTCTGCATATTCCTGGTCCTTCTTGCGACCGTATCCGCCTATGGACAGGACTTCCGGAAGTCCTTTTCCCTGGAAATCGGTGCGGCACCGGGACCGCTGCACATGCAGGCCGGTCCTTCCTGGACAGAGAAGAAGGATCTCGCCGAACAGGGTCAGGAGGCGTTCACCCACGATATCATCCCTCCCGCCGTCTCCCTTTCGGCCGTCTGGCGGACCGGTTACCGCTGGGAGACCGTCGTGACGGGCGGCATTTCCTGGATCCATGCCCGGATTACGCAGTACGAAGCCTTCGGCGTCGATCCGGAAGGAAAGACCCGGTATGACCTGAGGAAAGGGACGCCGGCGGGGTGGAAAGACCTTTTTCCGACCGGCTCGCTGACCGTTCAGTGGCGCGTGTTCTGGAATCCGCAGTGGAAAGTCCAGCCATATTCCGCTTTCGGCGCAGGTCTTTCCACCGCGACAGAATGGATTCCCCTCCCGTCGCTGGTCCCCGTAGGCGTCCGGTTTGGGCGCGGACACCTGTACGGTTTTCTCGAAACCGGCTTCACCCCTTTCGCCACCATCGGCCACGGCGGCCTGGGGTGGCGGTTCTGATCCACACCTACCGGACCCGGTGCTTCCCGTCCTCGAAGGAGATTTCGTCCAGGGTCAGGATGCGCGGGGAGTCGTAGATGCTGCGGACGAGGTCCAGATGGCCTTCGTCGCCGCGGTGGCCGTTGATGAAATAGCCCCAGACCATGAACCAGGTCCAGGCAGGCTGCTCCTCGAAGACCGAGAGATCCTTGGGCAGCTGGCCGATTTCGCCCATGGCGATGGGTTTGCCGCCACCCAGTTCCACGAGTTCGTCGTGGTGGGACTGCTTGTAATCCCAGCCGTAGATGTCGGCGGCGAGGACATCGACATAGTCGTTTCCGGGGTAGAAGTCGGCATAGGGGAAGGCGTCGTCGTTCTCCTTCACGCGCGGAGCGTTCGGATCCCAGACCCAGATGAGGTTATTCAATCCCTTGTCCGTGAAATACTTGTATGTCATGATCCACAGGCGCTTGAAACCGTTCTCTCCCGGGTGGTTGCCCCACCAGAACCAGGCGCCGTTCATCTCGTGGTAAGGGCGCCAGAGGATGGGGACATGGGCCTCCTGCAGCTGGCGCAGGTACGGGATTACGGTGTCCATTTCGCGTTCCCACGCCTCATGGAGCGGCGTTCCGTCCGTGCAAAGCTCATCCCATTCCTCCTGCGTATAGGCATTGTCCATCGTCCAGACCTTGTCGCCGCCGCACTCGTTCCCGTCGGTCACGCGCGGGTCGCAGCAGTGCCACATCAGGGTGATGATCCGCCCCTCGGCCGCCTTCCGGATGGCCGTGTCCACGATATCCTGCCGGGCTTCGGCCACCGTCCGACCCGTCTGGATGCAGGGCTTTTCGAAAGGAACCGTCAGGTTCAGCGGGCCGGCATGCTGGTAGCGGGCGAAATCGTCCCCCGTCGCGCTGAAACTGAAATCGCTTCCCCAGACGACCGGATACTTCCCCGTCATCTCATGGACCACGGCGTCGTACCGTTCCAGGTCGCTGGAAAAGTTATGCTCGCCCGCGAGCGTGTAGCGTCCGCTGATGGAATACAGGAACGAGAGCAACTCCTTGGCCTCGGCAGTCGCCTTCGGATTCACGGGCGCCGGGGTGATTTCGGAGGGGTCCTTCCCTTGCAGATAGGCCTTGAAGAACCGTCCCTGGGTGGTCGGGGTGAAATTCCAGTCGCGGATGAGCATGGGGCCCCAATGGGGGTCGAAGCACCAGACGGTGAAGGAGATGCCCTTCTTTTCGAAGTACCGGGTGATCTGCTCGCCATACACGTCGGTGGAGATGACCGGGATATGGGCGCCCGGCTCGTCCTCCAGGCAGTAGCCGATCTCCGTGCAGATGACAGGATATGTGTCGGCCACATAGCCGAAATCCTTCTCCCACTGCTCCTCCCAGGGCTCAGACCGCTTCATCGGATAGGGGTGGGACACATATGCAATATTCGTCCTTTCAATCGGTTCCTCCGCCACCGGCGTCAGGTCGTACGCCCAGTTGAAGCCGGCGCACAGGCACACGGCGTGCGGATTGTAAGTCCGGACCGTGTCGATGATCCTCTCCTGGATTTCCTTCCATTCGGTCCAGGTGCAGTCGCCCACGCCCGGGGCTGTCACCGTCGGTTCGTTGAACAGTTCATACAGCGCCACCGTGGGTTCGTCCTTGTACCGCTTCGCCACCGTACGCCAGAACTTGAACGTCTCCTCAAGGGTGGTCACATACATCGGCGACGTGTACTTTTCCTCCTTCAGGTTGCCGATGGAATGCCAGTCCATGATGACGTACAGGCCATGCTGCTTGGCCCATGCAACCCCTTGGTCCATCGCCTGGAACGTTTCCTCCCAGCCGAATGAGTTCAGGTTCGTCGGATGGACGGCGAACCGGACCACGTTCGCGCCCCAGGCGGCCGCCTCGGCGAAGTACCGCTCGTTCCACTGCCCGTCCCGCACCAGCTTCACCGGATCCGAGAAGCACAGCCCCCGGAACACCAGTTCCTTCCCCTCCGGGTCAATGAACTTGTTCCCTTTCACCCGCACCCGGCCGTTCCCGGCCGAGCAGGAAACCAGCATGATCAGCACCGCCGCACTGACAAGGGCCATAACATTTTTCCTGTTCATAGTCAACACTTTTGAATGATTGTTCGAAAGTTAGCTCTTTTCTTCCAGCCTTCCAAACGAAATCACGTTTCCCTTACGCACCGCATATTGCCGAATCCATAAAAAACCGTAACTTTGGCCCTATGAAAAAGCTGTTCCCCCTGACTATCCTGCTGCTCCTGACCGGATGCATCGCGGACCCTGCCTATGACTTGTCCAAGCTGGACACCGAGATGACGGTGCTCAAAAATGCCGAGTTCCGTATTCCCGACACCGGTTTCTTTTCCCTGGATGATTTCTTTTCCCTGCAAGGGCTCGACTATCTCGTCACCGATGAAAACGGGGACTACCGGATCCGCTTTGCCCTGGATCCCGTCACCGTGACCGCCCGTATTCCCTATGTCGATGAGGACGGGCGCATCCCGGCCGAGGATGGAGAGGTCCGCTTCCCCGTCCAGATCGATCCGGTGGGCTATACCTTCGCGTCGGTACCGGATTTCCTGTCCGGAGAAGGACAGTCTTTCCTGCCGGACCTGTCCGAAATGGAAGCGAACCTGCACGTTCACAGCGACATACCGGCAAACCTGCTGGTCGGGGCCAGTATCGAAGCCCGCCGCAAGGGTGAGGTCCAGTTCGCTTACGACTTCCGGGACATCCACGTTCCGGAAGGGGACCGGACTTTCCGGATTTCCGAGGACCCGTACAGCGACCTGCCCGTTCCCGGTCTCTGGAAGTCCCTTTCCCCCATTCCGGACGAGCTGTACCTCCACGCGGTGGATGTCCGCCTCGCCGAGGACCGGGTCTGGTACGGGAGTGTGAATACGCCTTACGACCTGACGCTCGAAGCCTCCTTCGACACGCCCCTCCTGTTCCCGGCCGATACCCGTTTCACCATGACCATTCCGCTGGGCGCCGAACTGAACCTCGAACAGATCGGGCTCAAGCGGGCCGACCTGAACTTCACCTGGGACAGCACCATTCCACTGGACCTCTCCGTGAAGCTGTACGCCTTGGATGCCGACGGAAACCGGATCGACGGGATCAAGGTGGAAATGAACGGCATAGAGGCCATCCAGCAGGGTTACGGCAGCGGCATCCTCACCTTGACCGCAGACACGGATCTCCGTTTTTCCGACCTGGTCATGGAACTCACCGCCTCCGCCAATCCGATGCTTTCCCGAATCTGCCTGAACAAAGCGCAAAGAATCCGGTTCATTGACATGTACCTGTACCTTCCCGACGGGGTCCAGATCCGGCTCGATGAAACGAAATAACCCCTTTGAACCATGAAAAGAACCGTTCCCTTCCTCTTTTCCTTCCTGCTGCTTCTGTCCTCCGTTTCCCCCCTCCGGGCCCAAGAGCTCGAAACCGGCTATTTCCTGGGCGGGAACCCCTACGCCTTCCGCCTGAACCCGGCTTTCCAGAGTGAGCGGAACATCGTGTCCATCGGCCTCGGCCAGACCGGTCTCGGCGCCTGGAGCAACCTGGGCGCCAGCACCCTGCTCTATCCCGACGCCAACGGCTACTTGTACACCTTCCTCAACGACCGGGTGGACGAACAGGCCTTCCTCCGGAAAATCAGCCGGAAAAACATCCTCTCCGCCGACGCCCGGGTCAATCTCCTCACCATCGGGTTCTGGTCCAAGTCCTCCTTCATGACCCTGGATTTCAACGTGCGGAGCCTCAATTCCGGTTCGGTCCCCTATGACCTGTTCGATTTCCTGAAGGGCGGGACGGGAAACCGATCTTCCTTCGATTTTTCCGGAACAGGCGTCCGTTCCAAGAGTTTCGCCGAAGCGGCCTTCGGATGGTCCCGGAACTACGACAACCTCTTCAACGCGGGCTTCCGGGTCAAGGCGCTCGTGGGCATCGCCGAGGCCGAGGCGGTCATGAAGAACCTGACGCTGGCGGCCTCCGCCGAAGGGCGCTGGAGCATCCGGTCGGAAGGATACCTGAACGCCTCCTCCCCCTCCTTCTCGCTCAGGAGCCAGGACGGCTATCTGGACATCGCCGACCTTCAAATCCGGGACGATCACATCGGCCCCGCCGGGTTTGGCGGAGCCATCGACCTGGGCGTAAGCTGGAATGTCCTGCCCATCCTTACCCTTTCCGCTTCGGTCCTGGACCTCGGGGCCATCCGCTGGAACCGGGAAATCCGGGGACACTCGCCGGAGTCATCCTATGAATGGGCTCCCTCCGGAGACGACCGTACGGAGGGAGGCGACTGGGAAGCGGAAATCGAAGAAGCGGCAGCCCGGTTGGAATCCCTTTTCCGCTTCCGGGATGAATCCGGAAAGGCAGGCGGACACATGGACATGCTTCCCTTCCAGGTGCTCGCAGGCGCCGAATTCCGGATGCCCTTCTACGAACGGCTGACCGTCGGAGCACTTTATACGGGGCGCGGGGGCGCCTGTTTCGCCCGGAATACCGGGCGGTTTTCCTTGAACTGGAACCCGCTGAACTTCCTGAGCCTCTCCACCAGCGCCACCCTGAACCGGCTGGGCGAGAGTTTCGGCTTCGCCCTGAACCTGCATCCCGCCGCCCTGAATCTCCTCATCGGCTGCGACTACATCCCGGTACACACCATCGACATGGCCCCGATGATCGACAGCATCCCCTCTTCCCTCCGCCGCTTTGCCGTCATCCCCCGCGACCAGGCCAAGTTCAACCTGTACCTCGGCCTGAACCTCGCCTTCGGAAAATCCCGCCTGGACCACGCCAAACGGTTCCAGTAGGAAGGTTTCCGGTTTGCGGGCAAGGTCTGCGGCCGAAAAACAAACCGTGCCCATAAAGTCGTCAGACCTTGCCCAAACAAGGCGGTTTCGGGCAACTGCTTGTACGTCCCGGTCCCGTGTAAGCCCCACGAAAGCATCTGATGCATGTTCGCCTCAGGTACGCTTTCGAAACGTGCCGGTCTTGCGTTCCCGCCTGATGCGTGCGGGTTCCGTGTACGCACCTAATGCGTACAGGACATCGATTCCGCGGTGGTGCTTTCTTGTACGCATCTCCCATGAACCTGGCATTCCGAAGGGTTTGGGGCGAGAACGGACCCTGTACAACCACCCGGTCGCAAAGCATAGTCACTGACTGTAAGGAACGAGTCATAACTCGCAAGTAACGGCACCTTTCAGGGAGGAACCTATTTGTTGACGTCTCTTCGAGTTACTGGATGTCAACAATATGACATGTGGAAGATCGGAGGCTCACGGAGGGGGGACTTGACGGCCGTCATTTCTTTTTTATGGGCACACAAACGTTTGTACGCCCGTTTTCCTCCGAATCCCGTCACTTTATGGGCGAACAAACGTTTGTATGCCCATAAAGGGTGACGTGCCGACCTTTCTACACCCCGGCCGACCGTCGCCTCGCACCTCCCGCACGCATTGCAAAGAGGGTGACCAAAGTCATACCGACTTGGTCACCCTCCTTCAATTAGCATCGTTACGTTGCTTTTCAGATTCTCGTTACTCGCTCAGCTTGAAGAAACGGAGGTTGTTCGCATTCTTGTTGTTCGAATACATAAAGTATGCTTTGGAGCCGGAATGGTAGAACTGATCGTTGTTCGTGTTCTTGATGCATGCAGGATATTCACCATTGGAAGTAATCTGCTGGGCGGCAACCGAAGCATCGTCCGTGAAGGAAATCTTACTGCTCGCATAGTACATGTACTGGCCGCTGCTCTTCACCTTCACCAGCCAATTGCTGCCGGATGCGATCAGCTCAACCTCGTAGGCTCCATACTCGTTACTCGTCGTCGTAAGAGTAGCAAGCTCCTGGTTATCAGAAACCTTGATATGATCACACTTGTTGTCTTCGCTCGGAGGGAAGACGCATACGTACGTTCCGGCACGCCCGGAACTCGTCTCGCGGCCCATAATCAGGTACGTACCCGCAGAAATAGAGCTTACACGATTGTACGTCTTCTCTACAACCGCCGAATTCACAACCGACAGGGTATACGAGGCCGTAGCCTTCTTGTACTGTGCATCCGCAGAGGCCGTGGCAGTAATCGTGGTCGTTCCAACCTTGAGCGGAGTCACAGTGCCATCATTGGCAACAGTAGCGACCGTCGCATCGGAAGAGGCATACGTCACCGTGGTTTTAGCTCCGGTGAGTGCAGGAGTAGCCTTCGTCCACTTGCTCGTCCCAAGGTCATACTCGGCATCCGCGGCACCGAAGGCAATCTCCTGGGCCTGGCGGCCGTCGTCCAGCACATACAGGGCGGCATTGTGCGCGGAACTGCTAGTTGTAAAATTATTATTCGTAAAGTAGAGATACCTTGAATTAATCCTAAGATAATTATTGCTTGCATCATAGGACCACAGATTGTTGCTCGAGGTACCAGATTTACTACTGGAAATCGAAAGACTGTTGTTGCTACTAAGTCGGAGATACCTATTGTTATTAGTGAGATTATAGGCGTTACCATCGGTGACAGCAGTCCAAAGGTCTGTAGCAGGAGCGTCATAATAAATCACTTCATTCTCCACAACGACCTCATTCGCACTAACAGAATTGTTGTTATTACGAAGAACACGATTACCAGAAACAATCAGGTATTGCACCCCATCCTCCATCTCCTCGGCTTTCACGTACTTCGGCATGTTGCTGTTGATCACGGTAAGCTCGTAGGTAGCCGTTGCGCCTTGATATTCTGCGGTACCAGCCGCCGTGGCGATAATCGTAGTGGTACCGACGCTGTGTGGTTGCACGGTGCCGTCGGCATCGACTGTCGCGACCGTCTTGTCAGAAGAATCGAACGTTACCGTGGTCTGGTAGCCCGAGAGGGTCGGCTTCACAAAGGCGCCAGGGGTATAGAGATCATACTCGGCCGTGGTAGGGCTGAAACTCAGGGTCTGCGGCGGACGGGCGGTAAAGATGTTGGTTTTCACCGTAGGGTCGGAAGAAGACGAAACTGACTTCCAACCGTTGTCATAATACGTATAATAAGTGGAAGAATTACCATTATAAACGCTGATATTCCAAAGCTTCTCGGCCTCGTAACTCCAAATCATATACTTGGTTACACTGGCATTAGAGCCTTCAACGGTGTAATTTCCATTGTTACTATGCCGCCACAAGTGCTCCGTTCCGCTGGTCAGAGTATGTGTTCCATAGTAATAATTATCGAGCTCAGGGGCATCTGCTGCCGTCCAGAGAAGCGCGGGATCCTCCTCCCTGGTAATCTGGTCGTTTTCAACCGTAACACTTTCCGCATCAACAATTTCTCCGTTTCCTGCATTCTTGAGCGCCATGCCTCCGGACACAATCATATACTGATAACCGGAATCAAATTGTGTCGCCTTGTAATAAGTGACAAGAACCGTCTGACTGTTGATAACAGTGAGATCATAAAAGGCCGTTCCTGGCTTGTAGTCCGCATTTCCGTCGGCTGATGCAGTAATTCTGGTCGTGCCTTTCTTCAGTGGCGTAACCTCTCCGGTGACGGATACGGTCGCTACACCTTCGTCAGAAGAGTTATAGGTAACATCACCCTGGGCGCCGCTCAACGTGGGTTTGCTGGGTGTCCACGTGTTGGTACCCAAATCATACGTGGCAGCATCAACGCTGTAAGCCAACTGCTGCTCCGCACGCATGTCCTTCAGCTTGTACAGCTTCGTCCCGTAGGCGGGCTCGAAGGTACCGTTGCTCGCAGCATGGTTCGTCCAGGCCTGGGCCTCGGTGTCGTAGTAGATATACTGGGAACTGCTGTTGCCCCGGTAATAGACATAACCCGTCTCCACGTTCACGTTGTGGTTCTGCATGGTCTGGTTCGTCGCCACCTGCTTCGAGGTATTCAGCGCAACCGAATAGGTATAAGGGGTCTGCGCGGTGTTCATCAGGATTCCGAAGAAGTAGCCGCTGTTGGAGAAGTCATAGACATTGCCGCGGTTGTTGGAATCCGTGTTCGTGCCCAGCGTCCACTCCACATTCGACTGAAGGTCGGTCGGCACGGCGATGGTCATCGCGGTGGCGTCGAAAGCGGCTGCGGAAACGGCCGAGCCGTCCCTCACGAGGGCGAAGCCGTTGGAAACCAGGACATACTTCTCGCCGGCAACCAGTTCGGTGGCTTTCTCCAGATTGATGGTCACAAAGCGGTCCACCCTTTCCACTTTGTCCAGATTCAAATTGAACCGCTTCAAGCCATTGAGGGCGAATGTCTTCTCCACGAAGGGGAAGGTGTAGCGGGCGGCGTCGGTGGTGACGGTGATGGCGCCGGAATAGGTGCCGGGGGCGATGACCATGTACAGGTTGCCGTCGGCGATGGCCTCGTCCTTGTTGGCGGCGACAGGGGCCGACTGGGTCAGGGTGACGGTGGAGGCGCCCTCACCATCGGCCCAGGTCAGTTCGGGAATGTCGGCGGTTTCGTCCGTCGCATTCCAGGACACGCCGGTCAGGTCGATGGCCGCCGTACCCGCCACATGGCCTTCCGTAGCCTCGAGGGTGATGGATTCGACCGTCTCATTATTATGAGTCGATGAGAAAACGCGGAAGTCGATGACGGATCCGAGGTTGAGGAAACGGATGACGCCGTTGTACTCACCTTCCGTCACAACCTCGGCCGGGATACCCGCCAGAGGCATGGCCGAAATGGAACCGCCGGACTGTTCGGCCGGGAAAAGGACCTTCGATGCCGATACACTCGTATTTTCCTCGACATAAGGATAATAGGCATACACCTTCGTTCCAACTGCAAGCGATGTAGAACTCTGGACATCAATGGTTTTCGGCGACGCATCTGTGTTCACGGCCGCCACCAGTGACTCTGTAGGGGTGAACAGGCCTACATGGTCGTTAAGTTCCCAAAACACACCGTCATCGTTCAAATAGGCACGGGTATCGTCCCCGGCCAGCTCGAAGCGGTATTCATAGATCTTGTTTTCAACGGGGACTTCCTGTTCCTTCTCCGTGCAGGAAAAAAAGACAGGGCAAGCGGTAAGCACCGCCATCACGAGCGGAAAAACTGTCTTGTTCATAGTCTGCATGGATTAGGCCGGATAATACTCTTCCTCGTCGATGTCCAGTTTCCGGTTGTTGTCTGTGTTGAACGGCGATCCGTCCAGGAGATGCTCCTCGAAACGGACCTCCAACAGTTCCGCCTCAGGAGACTCGTAAAGAGAATGTGCTCCCATGTTCTTTGTGTGTTTCATTGTGTTTTTGTTATGATTATCTGTTATTGTTCCAACATCTTGTTCTGGAAAGCCCTGACGGTCTCCTCGGATATGCCCAGGGTGTTCACCACATAATTCACGGCCTTCGCCTGGAAGGTATTCCCATAGGTGCCGCCGGAAAGACCGGTTATGTAATAGATGCCTTGCGGATAGTAGTACCAGCTTGCCGACTTATCATTCCGCTGCCGGCTCTCACCGCCATCAAGGGCCGTACAAAAGGACGTCAATTCATAATCGATGTCGCACAGGTCCTGACGGACCCCCAGGATGGCTTCCAGCAGCATGCAGACATAAGCCGTCCGGTCCGCTCCCACTTTGCAATGGATATAGACAGCCTTGTCCGCCAATACGGCGGAAAGGATATCTCCGATCGTTATCTTCATCCGAGAGACCGTCTTCAGCTCATCTATGCTGTTATATTGCTGGAGCGACTGGTCTATTTCCAGCGGATTCTTCTGGGCACTTCTTTCACGCAAGTCCACGTCCAGTCCAATACCCATATACTCCTTCAGATATGTCTTCTGCGCAGCCGTCGTTTTGTCCATATTGGTTCCCCGGAAAATGCGGTCATAAACGACCGTACGTCCGTCGGTCGTGACCAGACCGCCCAAATCCCGGCAATTGTTGGCGTTCCCCATGTCGGAAGGGCTGTCGGCCACCCGGACCATCCGGCGGCGGCCGAGGGTACGGAAGCGCCCCTCCGCAATCTGCGTATTGCCGCTGCGGACGACATACCAGTATCTCCGCCCGGGAATCAGGCTGTAAATGTCTGCCGAGGTCGATGTCAGGTTGGTGACATAAGCCATCTTTACCTGCTTCGTATGCTCCGCATCCGCATAGACAAGCACCGTGGCATTTCCGGAAGACGGCGTGGACCAGCTGATCGGCACCGGCTTGGGCCAATCGTAGCGGGTGTCACTCCCTTTCTCTTTACTGAACTGATAGACATAGGAGTAAGAATAGTCGTTCGGGTCATAGGGATGCGCCTCCACATAATCAAAGTATTCCGCAACCACGTCATTTTCCACACTGAATGCCGCCTCCGGATATACGTACAGCGTATAGGAGGCCGATGCGGCCGCGTAATCTTCGTCGGCCTCGGCGCTGGCCGTGATGACGGTCGAACCTTCGCCAAGAATCGTAAGGGCACCGGACCCCGCATCCACGGTGGCAACGGACGAATTGTCGGATGTATATGTGACCTTCGTCTCCGCTCCGCTCAGCTGCGGGGCCCCCGCTACAGGGGCAACCGGAAGTGTCTGTCCCTCCGTGACATAAGTAAATGACGACGCGCTGAACCGTAGCGCCTGCACCTTTTGTGCGGCTTCATCCAGCCGATAAAGCGCAAGTTCGCGGGAACTGTTATAGGTACTTCCCTTAAAATAGTTTGAACTAGTAGAATACTTGAAATAGTTGTTGCTGCCAGCCGTAATATTGACAACGCCTTTATTATCGACAGCTATCGATACGGCCGTACTGCGGTTCTGCCCGGCGGCAATGTTCGACCCGGAAGGGTAGAAATAGTACCCTTGCGCCGCTGTCGCCTTCATATAGTATTGGCCCGACGATGCGGTTTCCAGCACCACCTGGCAGTCTTCCACATGGTTGGAGGACGTCGCCCGGATCCGGTCATCTGTCACGGTAACCCCGAAAACGTTGTCCGCCGATGCCTTCAGGAACGAAGTCCCGTTTAAGATCGGTTTAAAAGCGTAAGGTCCAGTCGTCTGATAGACAATCAGATACTTTCCGCCGTCCACCAGCTCCGAGGCCGATTTCACCCGGACATACCACGCTTCCCGGTCGGCGTTGTCCAGGTTCATGTTGAACCGCTTGAGCCCATTGACCCGAAACTCCGTGTCCGTAAAGGAGAAGGTGTATGTGGCTGTCTGGGTCCTGACCGAGATCGTCCCGGAATAGGTCCCGGGAGCCAGGACCATGTACATATGTCCTTCCGCGGCCTCCTCCTTGGTTCTAGCCACATCGGCGGCCTGCCTTAAAGTGATGGAGGATGGCGTTGAGGCCGATTGCGGCCAATTCAGGGCAAGGGTCGATTCGTCCCCGTAGGCGACCCCGGTCAAATCCAGCGTAGCTTCGCCGCTGACAGGATGGCTGCCCGCATTCGCCTGAAGCCGTATGGACTTGATCCGCTCTCCCGCATACTTGGTGGAAAAGACACGGAAGTCTATGACGGAACCGAGGTTCAGGAACCGAATGACCCCGTCAGTCTCTCCGGCTTGTGTCCGGAAAGGGATCCCGGCCAACGGCATTGCCGAAAGAGAGCCGCCCTGCTGTACCTCAGGAATGGTAATCCGGGTGGAAGTGACATCCGTATTCCCTTCCTGGAACGGATAATAGGCACAGATGCGGGTCCCGGTCGGCAGGGGCGATTCCGTGGACCATTCCACGGTCTTCGGCTGACTGGAAACATTCACATCCGCCCGCTGGGATGACGCGTTTCCCGGAAAAAGGCCCACGCCGTCACCTTCGGTCCAGAACACGCCTTCGTCTGTCAATGTCGCCTTCGTATCATCGTCCGCAAGGACAAAATGATACGTGTATCCCGACTTTCCGACGGAGACTTCCTCCTGCTGCTGTTCCGCACAGGAAAAAAGGGTGGAGACAGCAACCAGCGCTGCCACAAGGGTCATGGGGGTTCTCTTCATCCTTGTTCCAGATTAACGATGGACCTTGTTCCGGTTTCTCATTTTATCCTGTAAAACGGACCCCGCGGTCGCGGGGCCCGTTCAATCATCATAAATATTTGGTACTCAGCTGGTCAATAAAACCAGTCGCCTCACTACGGCTGCGGGTTAATTCTTCTTGTACAGATGGACACCGGTGGTCTGGCTGCCGATCTTGAAGAACGTTTCGCTCCAGTAAATGTGCTGGCTGGAGGAGCCGCTGACCCAGTTAAGGTCAAACCCATTGGCGTCGCCGCTCACGGCTTTGGCACTCCAGGTACCGTTTGCCGAATTCGCATAGGCAACCCGGGACTGCGTGTTTCCGCTGGTATAGACGTAGTACAGATACCTGCCCTCTCCATTCTGGATGGTGATGTTGCTGCCGCTTTGGGTGATCGTGAGCTCGTATGAAGCATAATCCCCGGAGATCACACCGGAGGCCGGGGTCACCGCCGCGGCGTTCGGGTTGCCCGTAACCGTCGTGAATACCTGAGCATCAGCAGGATTCACAACCAGATACTGACCCGTGGTAATGCCGGTCGCGAAGGAAACCTGCGTATAGGTCGGAGTCGTCGGATCCGGATCCGGGTCGGTTCCCGGATCGGGCGTGGTGCCGCCTTCGTCCAGCTTGTAAAGAGCCATGTTGCTCGAAGAGCTGGTGCTGACCTGGAAATATCTGTTGGACGAGGAATAGCGCAGATTATAGCTGTCACGGACAATCGTCACGGTTCCGCCGTTCACCGTGAAGGTCGAACGGTAACCGTCATCCGAAGCATCAGCGACAAAACTCTGATTGTTCCTCCTGAGAATCAGATAACGCTCCACAGAAGCCACCCACATGGCGAATTTGTTCGTTCCGTCGAAATTCCGCAATTCAATCCGGCTGGCGTCCAGCTCAGAGGACGTAATCGTGTCACCGGAGATGGTCACGTCAACCGCATTGGCCTCGGAAGTCGTAAACGTGCTGCCGCTCACGATCGGATTGAACACCTTGGAGCTGCTTCCGTTGTCGTAAACCACCAGGTATTTTCCTCCCGCGACGAGCTCGCTCTGGGCCGTTACCTTCCTGTATACAGAGCCTTCACCCGGGATGACGGGCGTAGTGTCCACGATCGTGATCGTGTAGGAAGCTTCGCCGGCCTTGTAGGTCTCGTTGCCGGAGGCGGAGGCGGTGATGGTGACGGTATCGCCCTTCTTCGCGGTCGTCATGATGGTGACCGCACCGGTGGCGCCAACCTGGGCAACCGACTCGTCGCTGGAACTGTAGGTCACCGTGCCCTGGGCGCCCGTCAAGGCAGGGACGGCCACCGTCCAGGTGCTCGTGTACAGGTCATACTCGGCCGCAGAAGCGGAGAAGGAGATATCCTGGGCCTGACGGCCGTCATCCAGCTTGTACAGGCAAATGCCGGTGGAATACGAACCGGATACCTGCTGGTTGCTGCTGAAGTAGTGGCTGCTCGTGGACCACACTATGTAGCGGACACTGTTCCCGCTGCCGTTCGAAATCTGGGCAATGCCATTGTTGAACGTGATGGCAAGTGCGTGAGATGCAGGGGATTCCGCCAGCAGGACACTGCTGGAACCGGACGTGCCGGGATAGATATACTTGGCCGCACGGTCCGCCTTGAGATAGTAGCCCGACTCCAGGGTGAACTCGTAATCCGACACGTCGGAGGACTCGATGACCCCGCTGGAAAGCGTCACATCCACAGCGGAAGAGGTCGCCTTCGCGAACTGCGTGCCGGCATCGTTCAGGACCGGATTGAACACCTTGGGATCGCCGTCGCCGTCGGTGTCTCCGGACAGGCCCTCGAAGACAATCAGGTACTTGGCACCTGCTTCGAGATCGTCCACGGAGGTCACCTTATTGTACCTCGAAACATTCGGATTACTGTTCACGATGGTAATCGTGTAGGAAGCCTCACCGGCCTTGTAGGTCTCGTTGCCCGCAGCGGAAGCGGTGATGATGGCCGTGTCGCCCTTCTTCGCCGTCGTCATGATGGTGATGGCGCCGGTGCTGCTCACCTGGGCCACCGCCTCGTCGCTGGAGGAGTAAGTTACCGTGCCCTGGGCGCCGCTCAGGGTAGGTACGGCCACCGTCCAGCTTTCGGTATACAGGTCATACTCGGCGGCGGAAGCGGAGAAGGCAATCTCTTGGGCCTGGCGGGGGGCCTTCGCAGAATACAGATAGGTATTCGGTTGGCTGTTATACACAAACTTCCAGCCTCCGTCATAGGTCAGATAGAAAGTGTTGGAGGCGGAGCTGATCTGGTACAGGTGCTCGCCGTCATAATCCCAGACATAGTATTTCTTGGTCCCGGGAATTTCGCCGATCGCACCGGTCTGCGTCGACATATTGGAGTTGCGCTGCAGGTATTGTCCACCGTTACTCAGCGTGAAATGACCCGCTGCGGAAGTACCGGAATAATACTCCACGTGTTCGGCAGCCGTCCACAGGGCAACTTCACCTTCGGAAGCCTCGAACGTGTTGCTGCTGATGGTGATCGCCTTGACACCCAGCGAAGTACCGTCTACCGTCATGGCGTTATTGCCGGAGACAACGACATACTCTTCACCGTCTTCCAGACTCTCTGCCAGGTAATAGGTCTTCGTCTGCGTGGATGCAGGCGTCGTGTCCTTGATAGTCAGCGTGTAAGAAAGGGCCGTCTGCTTGTAGAGAGGCGCAACGGCGGAAGCGGTCGCAGTGACAACGGCGACACCCTTGGCGATCGGAGTCACAACGCCCTCGGCCGTCATGGTAGCGCAACCTTCCGGGGTGCAGGAAATCTCCCAGGTCACGGTAGCGCCTTCGGCAACGCCCGTCAGGGTCGGGGACACATAGGTGCCGCCATTGTAGAGATCATACTCGTCGGCAGTGATCGCAGAACCGCCCTTCGTGAAGGCGAGCGACTGGTCTACCGCCTCCGGCGTGCTGTCGGTCACGGTCAGGACATACTCCGCATTGCCGGCCAGGTAGCCTTCCACGGCGGAGGCGACGACGGAAATGGTGGTTTCGCCGACACCCTGCGGGGTCACGACGCCGGCCGCGGAAACGGTGGCGACGGCGACGTCGCTGGACTCATAAGTCAGGGTCGCACCGGCAGCGGCGCCGGTCACGGTCGGGGAGTCATAGGTACCGCCCGTGTACAGGTCGAAAGAATCGGCCTCAATGGCGGAACCGGCCTTGGTAAAGCTGATGTTCTGCGGAAGCGGGTCGCCGGGACCGGGCTCGGAGGAACCGGAGCCGGCCATGTTCACGGCGATGCTCTTGAAGTCAGGAACCTTGAAGGTGAGGGCCTTGCCGCCTGCGAACTCCTTGGTGAGGGTCTGGGCATTGGTAATGACCTCGATCTTCGTGATCCGCTTGGTGCCCGTGAGGGAGACGAAATAGGCATTGAAGATGCCCTCGGCCGGCATGGCGACGCCGGTGCCGTAGTCCAGCGTCAGGACGTTGGAACCGGAATTGTCAAAGGCGACCGTACCGTCTTCAAAGTTCACGTCGTCATAGGCGGCGGAGCCCGTGAGCTTGTCGGAGGAATAGATCTTGACCTGCTTGATGGCCGCGTCCTCGACGTTCATGATGGACAGCCGGGAGATGGCGACCGGGCGGACGAACTTGAGGTTCACCTGCTTGCCGGCCTGCGTGTCGCTGAAGTCCTGCAGGCTGGAGCCCACGATGAAGTCGGCGTGCGGGTCGATCAGGGTCGAGGTGGCCGGATACTGGGTGGCCGGGACCGTGAACTTCTTGCTCCCGTCCTGCGGCGCAACGATGGAAGTGTACTGGTACACCTCATTGGCGCGGGTGCGGGGCGCGTTGGACGGCGGGTTGACGATGATGGTCATGTTGGAGAAATCGGCCTTGAACAGGGCGATCTCGTAGTCCCCCTGGGCAGCTCCGGGGATGTCCATCTCCACGTCTTCGCCTTCGATGCGCTCGTCACCGTTGATTTCGTAGATGTGGACATCGCTCAGATTGGTCTCTCTCCAATCCGGGACGAACTTGAGGGCGAGCCCGGTACGGGTGTCGCCGCCCAGCTGGGCCTGGAAGGTGACAGTACGGATGGCACTGTCGATGTCTTCCTCGTGGACCTTGTTGCAGGATCCCAGACCGAATACGGTCAATGCGCAAAGCGCGAGGGTAATGTATCTTTTCATACGACTTGGAATAAGCTAAAGGTTTTCATCATCACCGGGGTTCCACGGGAGGTCGTCTCCCGGTGTGTTGACCCCGCTGGGGCCGCAGACAACGCTCTCCAGGGAGAGGTTGACGCTCCGCACTGCCGGAGTGCAGTAAGGGGTTCGCATTTCAGTCTGTTTCATATAGTCGGAAATTTATTCAAGCATGTCGTTCTGGAACTGGACGATCTGGGCATGGGTGACACCCATATCCTGCGCGAAGAGAATGACCCTGTCCTGGAAAGTCGCTCCCGAAGGATAATTGTCATTGATGTAAGTCACGCCCTTTCCGCTGCCGGAATAATAATAGTTGTTGCTCGACCAGGAAGCGGTGCGGGCACGGGTGCCGACAGCTCCGGCGAAGGACGTCAGTTCGTAATCGACGTCGCACATGTTCTGCGGAATACCCAGGAGACCTTCGAGGACCATGCACACGAAACCGGTCCGGTCGGCGCCCACGGCGCAGTGGATGTAGGCATGCTTGCCCGAATGCACCGCGTTGAAGATGTCTCTCAGGGTATTGCCCATCTTGTTCCTGTTGGTCAGGTCGTTCATGCTGCTGTAAGTCTCGTCGGAAACGGTGATTCCCAGGGGATTCCTGCCGGTGGACTCGCGGAGGTCCACATCCAGCTCGATCTTCATGTATTTCAACAGACAGTTCCTGGCTTCATCCGTAATGCTGTCCATGTTAGATCCGCGATACAGGATGCCGAACTTGATTTTTTTGCCGTTTGTCGCCACCTGACCGCCGAGATCGCGGCAGTTATTGGCATAGCTCTGACCATACCTGCTGTCGCCGACTTTGATCATGCGGCGGCGGCCGGTGGTATTGAACTGGCCCGTGGAGAACGTATTGCCGTTATTGGTCACCTTGTAGTAATAAGTACGGCCCGGGATCAGATTGTACACATCGGCGGACGTGGCGGAGCTGCTGCTCACGGAAACGCTCAGCTCCTCGCTGGTCATGGCTGCGTCGTTATAGATGTACACGACCTTGGAACCGTTGCCGGAGGTGGGGTTGGACCAGCTCACGGGAACCGGTTTCGGCCAGTCGAGACGGTTGTTCTGACCCGTTCCGTTGCTGTAGTTTGTCACATAGGAATAGGAATAGTCCGACGGGTCGTAGGGATGCTGCTCCACGTAGTTGAAATATTCCTCCACACGGGCATTCTCGATGCTGTAGGTCATCGCGCCCGAAGCGGGGATGATCGTCAGCGTGTAAGAGGCGGAACCGGCATAATAGTTGTCGTTGCCGGGGGCGGTCGCCGTGATGGTGGTCATGCCGGAGCCGACAATGCGCACCTGCGTCCCGGAAATGGTCGCAACGCCGGTGTTGGAAGAACTGTAGGTCACCGCGGTCTGCGCGCCGGAGACGGTCTGGACGGGATAGCTGCCGCCCACGGTGTAGCCGCTGCCCAGGGTCCAGTTCACGTTGGACTGGGCGAAGGTCAGGTTCTGGTCCTGCTTGGCGGGCGTAGGCGTAGAGCCGCCGTTCTTCTGGTACAGATGGACACCCACGCCGACACCGCTGCCGCCGATCTTGAAGCGGTTCTGGCCGCTGCCGGACATCGAGGCCGTCTTGTAGTACAGAACCTGGTTCGTCGTCGAGGAAGAGTTCATCTGGGTCGTGTTGAACTCGAACGCGCCGTTATTGACCGTCAGGTGGTACGGATACGTGACGTTGGACTGGGCGTTGACATAGCGGAGACCCGTGGTGCCGTCGCCGTTGGTGTAGTCGCACACCAGGTACTTGCCGTCGTTGAATCTCAGGTAGTAGTTGGAGCCGCTCTGCTCCACGGTGAATTCGTAGGCGGAGAGGGTGTTGTTGGCATCGGAGATGACTCCGCCGGCCGGGGAGACCGAAACGGCAGAACCGTCCACATTGCCCTTGAACAGCTGGTCATCCGCGACGGAGGTGATCACATAGGTGGCACCGGCGGTAAGCGCATCCACCTTCACATAGGCGTTGCCCGTCACCGGGGCGGCGACGATTGTCAGCGTGTAGCTGGCGGTCGCGGCATTGTAGCTGCTGCTGGCAGCCGCCGTGGCAACGATGGTGGTCGTGCCGGCAGCCACGATGCGGATCTGGCCGTTCACGATGGTGGCGACGTTCGTGTTGGAGGAGGTGTAGGTCACCGCGGTCTGCGCGCCGGAGACGGTCTGGATCGGATAGCTGCCGCCCACGGAATACCCGTTGCCGAGGGTCCAGCTCACATTGGACTGGGCGAAGGTCAGGGTCTGGTCCTGCGGGGTGGGCGTAGGCGTGGAACCGCCGCTCTTCAGGTACAGGTGGACACCCACGCCGACACCGCTGCCGCCGATCTTGAAGCGGTTCTGGCCGCTGCCGGACATCGAGGCCGTCTTGTAGTACAGAACCTGGTTCGTCGTCGAGGAAGAGTTCATCTGGGTCGTGTTGA
>Ga0310697_10002443_pt1 | contig 19800 bp, 10 predicted proteins | sample 172DNAGHGlowgp2_FD_203883 | JGI IMG/M metagenome (GOLD analysis project Ga0310697, IMG submission 203883) | Sheep rumen microbial communities from Palmerston North, Manawatu-Wanganui, New Zealand - 1728 DNA GHGlow gp2 (v2) (version 2) | ecosystem: Host-associated > Mammals > Digestive system >... | reverse complement strand
CCTGTAACCCTGCATTATAGCCGCCCCTTATCAAGGGGCTCTAAACGTGCATGGGCTTTGGCCCATTCTGATCCTCACACGGAGTCACAGAGGACACGGAGTTGGGCACAGAGGATATGTATGATAAAAGAGTTAGAACAGAAAAAGAATCCGGGCAAGTGCTCGGATTCTTTGGGTTTATAGGGTTAGTTTTTGTTATACTGCTACAGAAGCCTCCACTTTCTGCTCCAATGCGTCTTTGATGTATGCATTGATGGAAAGTCCTGCTTGAAGGGCAAGCATGGCTATCTGACGGTGGATGGCAGGAGTAAGCCGTACGTTCAGCACGCCTGTATAACTCTTGTCGGGCGAAATCCCCTCATCTTCGCAATAGGCCAGATAATCGTCTACGGCCTCGTGGAAGGCCTCCGTCAGTTCCTTCACGCTCTCGCCTTCGAAGTTCACCAATCCGTTGATGCCCTCAATCTTGCCGAAAAACACCTGGTCTTTTTCGCTGTAGGACACAGAGCCTAAATATCCTTTGTACGTCATTGTATTCATAATTCTTACCTCCTATTTTTTGATTAAACCTGCTTCACGTAATTCATCCAACACCTGTTTCATGGCATATCCTTTCACGATATTGCCCGGGTGTGGCTTATGCAACATGATGGGACGCTTATCACCGTTTTTGAAGATAATACGCGAACCTGAAGTTCGGCCTTTGTTACTCTTTTCGTAGCCATAGCCTTCCAATAGGCGCTGCATCTCTTCGAAAGTAAAGTCTGAAGGCATTTTCAGAAATCTTTCGCGTAGTTTTTCTTTAGTTCCCATCTTATTAGTTCTTCTTTTCGACTGCAAATGTAACTATTTTTTAGTTACAATCCAAATTTTTTTGGCGTTTTTTTCAAAATCTGAATCAAAATCTATCAAAAACAGGAAGAATCCGAACACTTGCCCGGATTCATCTATCATGGGGACAACCCCGTGATACACTCACGCCGAGAGGCAGGGTTTTATCCTCACACGGAGTCACAGAGGACACGGAGTTGGACACAGAGAACAGGGTTTTATCCTCACGCGGAGTCACAGAGGGCACGGAGTTGGGCACAGAGAACAGGTTTTTACCCCTCGCGCAGAGCCGCAGAGGGCGCAGAGTTTGGCACAGAGGATATGTATTATAAAAAAAAAGAGTTAACCAAAGTTAAAACCCGTTTTCGACATTGCAATACGGGTGTTTTTTTCTATCTTTGCAAAGCAAAACTACTTACTAGACGAATTCTTGTAAAGCCTATAAGACAATGACGGACGTCATCAGACATATTGCATGGTTCATGGCAGCGCTGCTGCTGACATGTTGCTCGACTGACAACGAGGAACGTGTACAGCGAGATATGGCCTACAGGCAAGCGGCGCCAATGGTAAAGCAGGATGGGCGTCTGGTCTTTGCAGTCATTTCCGACACGCATGTAGGCAACTTTTCGGGCGAAGGATATGAGGTGAAGGTTCCGCAGGCATTGCGCCATCTGACCGGACACGGCAGACTGGACGCGATGGTTGTGGTGGGCGATCTGACCGAGAATGGCACCACTGGCGAGTATGAAGAGTTCGTGCAGTTTTTCGGCAGTGGACAGAACATTCTCCATCCTGTGGACCGCTTCCTGTTCATGACGGGCAACCACGACAACTTCGACAGCCGTGGGCTTGCAAACTACAGCGACGGTCTGAAGGCGTTTAACAGTAACCAGCCCTACCCGCTCCATCAGTATGTTCTCATCAAGGGATACCCCTTCATCACCATCAGCGACCTCGGTGCTGCCAACAACGACATCGGCAACGCCGACAACGGTTCCGAGGCCTATCCGCCGGCATCGACAGACATACTGGAAGGCTATCTGGAACAGGCTGTCAAAGACGCTCCCGGGAAGCCCATTTTTGTCTTCACACATGTCCCGCCGCGCTGGACCTGCCTCGGCACGTGGGTAGAATACGAAAACGAAGCATGGGCCATGAAGGTGCTGAACGCGGTGCTCAACAAATACCCGCAGGCTGTCGTCTTCTGCGGGCACAGCCATTACCCCCTGGGCGACCCACGCAGCATCCATCAGGGTACCAATCCGCAGAGCGAACGCAACAACTACTACACCGTCATCAACACGTCGAGCACTACTTATTCGGAGATTTATCCTGGTGCCGTCGATGCCGGCGCCCATCCCGAGAAATATGCCTATGTGACCGAGGGAATGATTCTTGAGGAACTGCCTAACGGCGATATTGAGATACGCCGCTACGACACTTACAGAGATGTCGAGATTGACCCCGAACACCGCTGGGTGCTGAAGGCGCCCTTCGACGGCAGCCAGTTCCAGTATGCTGACATCCGCGATGCTGACGACAATCCCGGCAACGTTGTTTTACGCGACGGTTTACCAGCACCCGCCTTCGACGACGGAGCAAAGATTAGGATAACAGCTTGCTTTGACGGCGTCTGTGCCACCTTCCCACAAGCAACCGACAACGATTGCGTGTTCCGCTACAATATCCGCGTGTGGAAGGACGACATGCTGGTCGAGGATACCTTTATGTTCTCGCAGTTCTATTTGACCACTGATATGCCCCAGCAACTCTCGTATAAGATGACCCGTCTGAAACCCCATTCAGAATACCGGATAGAGGTGACAGCCTACGACTCATACGACAACAAGTCGGAACCGCTGACTGCTTTCTTCAGGCTAAACTCACATTAAGATAAAAGAAAGTCGGACTGATGTTTGGTCAGTCCGATTTTTTTTACTACTTTTGTCCCCAATAAGTAAAAATTAAGAAAAATATGGATTTTACTGAACGTTTTTTGAACTATACGAAGTTCGACACGCAGTCGAGCGAAGAGAGCACGACGGTGCCTAGCACGAGCAAGCAGCTGGTGTTTGCCGAATACCTGAAAAAGGAATTGGAACGCGAGGGTCTGGACGATGTGGAGCTGGACGAGCAGGGCTATCTGTATGCCACGCTGAAAGCGAACACGAAGGACGACGTGCCCGTGATAGGTTTCATTTCGCACTACGACACGAGTCCCGACTGCTCGGGAGCGGACATCAAGCCCCAGATAGTCAGGAACTACGACGGAAGCGACATACTGCTCTCCGATAACATTATCATGTCGCCGAAGAAATTCCCCGAACTGCTGCAGCACGTGGGCGAAGACCTGATTGTGACCGACGGCACGACGCTGCTGGGTGCTGACGACAAGGCCGGCATCGCAGAAATCGTGCAGGCTATGGTGTACTTGCAGGAGCACAAGGAGATTAAGCACGGCAAGATTCGCATCGCCTTCAACCCCGACGAGGAAATCGGCATGGGTGCCCACCATTTCGACGTCGAGAAGTTCGGTTGTCAGTGGGCGTACACGATGGACGGCGGCGACGTGGGCGAGCTGGAATTCGAGAACTTCAACGCTGCCTCGGCCAAGATCAGCATCAAGGGCATCAGCGTGCATCCGGGCTATGCGAAGGGCAAGATGGTGAATGCCAATGCGCTGGCTGCGGAGTTTGCCAAGATGCTGCCCGAGGACGAGACACCCGAGACCACCGAGGGCTATCAGGGGTTCTACCACCTGCTGGGCATCCAGAGCAACATTGAACAGGCCTCACTTTCGTACATCATCCGCGACCACGACCGCGAACGTTTCGAGGACCGCAAGCGATTCATCGAGACGTGCGTGACGAAGATGAACGAGAAGTATGGTGAAGGCACGGTGACGGCGGTGGTGAAGGACCAGTACTATAACATGAAGGAGAAGATTGACGACCAGATGCACGTCATCGACCTGGTGCTGCACGCCATGCAGGAATGCGGCGTAGCGCCGAAGGTAAAGCCCATCCGCGGCGGTACGGACGGCGCGCAGCTGTCGTTCAAGGGTCTGCCCTGCCCCAACATCTTCGCTGGCGGCATCAATTTCCACGGGCCATACGAGTTCGTACCCATCCAGTCGATGGAGAAGGCCATGCAGGTCATCGTGAAAATCTGCGAGATTACGGCAAATTATAATAGTTGAGAGTTTAGAGTTGAGAGTTTAGAGTTGAGAGTTTAGAGTTGAGAGTTTAGAGTTTAGAGTTGAGAGTTTAGAGTTGAGAGTTGAGAGTTTAGAGTTGAGAGTTTAGAGATTAGAGTTGAGATGGCATTGCGACTGACGACATCCATACTGAAGAACAAGGTGGTGCTGAACATCATCCTGGCTGCTATCGTCCTGATACTGATATCCGGCGCACAGTTCTTTTATTTCCAGAAGATTCTGGCCGACGAGCTGGATATCCGGGCAGAATCGGAACTGACCATGAAGGCCATCGTCATCAAGAGTGCCCTGAACCTGTCGGAGAACTCGCTGCGCGGACACCTGTGGGACATGGAGCGCAACATTGCCTCGCCCGACTCGCTGGATGGCGTGATGGAACGAGTGCTCCGTTCGCACCCGAACCTGGTGGGCTGCTGGATAGCCTTCGTGCCGAACTATTATCCCGACAAGGGGAGGCTGTTTGAGCCTTACGCCTATTGGGACCACGGGAACATCGGGACAAAGGTGATTGGAACCGACGGGCACGACTACACCGAGTCGGTATACTTCCAGCGCGTCGTCTCCACCAAAACCAGCGTATGGGTGAATCCCTATGTTGACTCCTATACGGGCACCAACATGGTGAGCTATGCCGTGCCCATACACGACCATAAGAAGAAACAGACCGTAGCGGTGTTCGGACTCGACGTGTCGACAAAATGGCTGGGCGACACGCTGAACCACAGACACATCTACGAATCGTCGTACGACTTGCTGCTGACCAAGGACGGACAACAGATAGCAGGACCCAATCAGGAGAAGGTGAAGCAATCGGACATAGACCATATTGTCAGCATCATCAACGACAGCAGCGTCACCAAACGTGTGAGCAAGACGGGCAGAAGCATGGTGGCTACCTTCCACGACCAGGACGACCACGAGAAAGGCTACGTGTACTATTCGTCGTTCAAGGGCAAGCCCGAATGGCAGATTGCCGTCGTGTGCTACGACGACGAGATCTTCGGACCGTTAAGACACGTGCACATGACGATTCTGCTCACCTCGCTGGCCGGTCTGATTGTATTGGGATTCATCGTCAGCTACTTCATCAAGAACGACCAGAAGCTGGCGGCTACGAAAAAGGCGAAGGAACGCATAGACAGCGAGCTGCGCATTGCCAGCAACATACAGATGCAGATGCTGCCGGAGCAAACGCTGTCGGCCAAACGGGATGACATAGACATCTATGGCTCGCTGATGCCGGCCCGAGAGGTGGGTGGCGACCTGTACGACTATTTCATCCGCGACGAGAAGCTGTTCTTCTGCATCGGCGACGTCAGCGGCAAGGGCGTTCCTGCTGCCATGCACATGGCTGGCACCCACGCCTGGTTCCGAGCAGTCTCTTCCCATCAGAGCAATCCGGCGCATATCATGCAAACCATCAACGAGATGCTGTGCGAGCGTAACGAGTCCAGCATGTTCATCACCCTGTTCATCGGAGTCCTGGACTTGCCCACAGGACGCCTCTGCTATTGCAATGCCGGACACGACGCACCCGTGATTTTAAGAGGTGAGAGGTCAGAGGTCAGAGGTGAGACATTGGCAAATGCGCTGCCCGTGAAACCGAACCTGCCTGTCGGCATCTTTGACAACGTGCAGTACGAGAAGCAGGAGGCAGAGCTGAAAAGCGGTGCAACGATATTCCTGTATACCGACGGACTGACGGAGGCCATGAACAAGGAGCACAAGCAGTTTGGCAGCAAGCGCGTCATGAGTCTGCTGGACAATGCGGGCGACCTGAAGCCCAGACAACTGTTAGGCATGATGAACATGGAGGTGTACTCGTTTGCGGACGGTATGGAACAGAGCGACGACCTGACGATGCTGGCCATCCGATATACCCCCAAGCAGTTTGAAAGCACATTCGCCGAGGAGCTGACGATGAAAAACGACGTCCACGAAGTGACACGCTTCAGCAGTTTCATGAAATCGGTGATCGAGCGGCTGGACATCGAGAAGTCGCTGGGCCGTCAGCTGCGACTGGCAGTGGAAGAGGCCGTCGTCAACGTCATCAACTACGCCTACCCCGACGACACCGAGGGCGACGTTACCGTCAAAATGATGTCGGACGGCGAAACCCTGCAATGCCAGATCATCGACAGCGGCATCCCCTTCGACCCCACGACCAAGGAGAAAGCCGACATCACGCTGTCGGCAGCGGAACGCCAGGTGGGCGGACTGGGCATCCTCCTGGTGCGCGAACTGATGGACTCGATCTATTACGAGCGAAAAGACGAACAGAACGTGCTTACGCTGACGAAAAAGATTAAAATTTGAACATTAATAATAAATATTAAAAAGATGAATACGAAAATTGAAGAACTCGACGACAAGTTTGTTGTCACGCTGGAAGGCGAAATGGACACCGCAGCAGCTACTGAGGCTGAGGAAGTATTGAAACAGCTCTACGAGAACGAAGGCAAGGAAGTGATTTTCGAATGCGAGGGCCTGGAATATATTGCATCCAGCGGTCTGCGCATTCTGATCAACATCCTGAAAGCCACGATGGCAAAAGGAAACCGCGTCGTGCTGCGCAACGTGAACGACGACATCAAGAATGTCTTCAAACTTACAGGATTCCTCAACATCTTTGAATTCGAATAACGATGAGCAGGAAAGTCCTTGCGATGGCGGTCCTGTTGGCGTCATCGCAATGCATGATGGCGCAAGCCGACTCGCTGGGCAAGGAGAACAAGCTCAGCATAGGCATCCATTTCCTGACGCATGGCGAGACGTGCGCAGGAGGACTGCCGAGGAGTGAAGACAACAAAGACGGCGTAGACAACAAGTCGGAGGAACGGTCGCACTTCCTGTTGGGACGTTTCCGACTGAATGTGGACTACGAACGGCCAGGCATACAGGCTCATGCGACGATTCAGAACAAAGCCGTATGGGGTACCAGCGGCAGCAATGCGCTGACACTCTATGAGGGCTGGGTGAAGCTGACGGCCCGTAACGGACTGTTCGCACAGCTGGGACGTGTGGCCCTGTCGTACGACGACGAGCGCATCATCGGTCCCAACGATTTCTCCATGATGGCTCTCTCGCACGACGTGGTCCGTGTGGGCTACGAAGGACACGGCCACAAGGCGCACGCCATACTGGCCTACAACCAGAATGCACAAAACGTCTATTCCACGACCTATTACAAGGACGGCTCGCAGCCCTATAAGACCATGCAGACCTTGTGGTATCACTACGATGTGCCCCGTTTCCCGCTGGGTGCCTCGCTGCTCTTTATGAACGTAGGTCTGCAAGCCGGCGAGCCCGACAAATTGAACAATCAGCCCAGAACAGAATACCAGCAGATGTGGGGCGGCTACATGAACTTCCACCCCAAACGCCTGACGCTCGAAGCATCGTACTACCGCCAGACGGGGCAAACGGTGAATGCCACGATGTATAGCAAAAAGACCGATGCGTGGATGGGCAGTGTGCTGGCTACCGTCAACCCTTCCGACAAATATGGCGTCAAGGTGGGCTACGACTACCTGAGCGGTGACAACTATGTCCCCGTCATCTATGGCGGTCTGGGAATGGTTTACCACGATGTGGAAAGGGGATTCAACCCGCTGTTCGGCTCGAAATTCAAATTCTACGGCATGATGGACTTTTTCTACGAGAGTGCCTATAGCAACGGCTTCACACCCGGTTTGCAGAACGCCTGCATTGGCGTTTTCGGCAAGCCCACCGACAAACTGACGTGCAGCGCCGACTATCACTATCTGGCAGTAGCCACCACCCTTGCAGATCTCAATCGCACGCTGGGACACAGCATCGACCTGCAAGCCAGCTACCAGTTCACGAAGGACATCTCGCTCGCGGCAGGATACACCTTCATGGTGGGCACAGAGACCATGGACCGGCTGAAACAAGGCAACAGCAGCAAGTACGCCCGCTGGGGCTGGTTCTCGCTGGTCGTCTCGCCCAGTCTGTTTACGACCAAGTGGTGATGTAAAGGTAAAAAAGTAAAAAGGTAAAAAACTAAAGAATTATAAATATGAAAACTTCCGCACCATTATCAAAAGTACAATACGGCCTCTATGTGGAGTGTGTCGCCCACCAGGGAGAGGCTTGTTACAACCTACCTTATTTATATGTGCTCGACCGTACGCTCGACGAAGAGCGACTCCGCAAGGCCATTGAGACTGCTGTGGCAGCACACCCGACGCTATTCACACGCATCGAACTCTCCGAGCAGGGAGACCCCCTGCAGACCATCGACGATACGGAGACGTTCGAATTGAACGTTGAACAAGTCAACGATTTTAAACTTGAAGGGAAGTCGTTCAACGACCAGCTGTCGACACTCAACTATCTCATCGTGCCCTTCGATATCTATAAGGATCGCTTATTCCATATCCGTCTGCTCAAGGATTCCGAGCATTTCTATTTCTTCCTGGATATCCACCACCTCATTGGTGACGGCACCACGCTGAAGGTGATGCTGGGCGACCTGGAGAAGGCCTACGCAGGCGAAGCACTGGAGCCCGAGGCAATGACAATGGCCGAAGTGGCTATCGCCGAGGCAGAACTGCGCAAGACGTCGGCCTTCGACGAGGGTAAGCAGTGGTATGCCGAGAACTTCGATTGCAGCGACTGCTTTACACAGCTCATACCTGATTTAGAGGAGCCGGAACACTCAGAAGCAAGTCTGGTGCGGACACTCGACGTGGACATGGCCGAGGTGGATGCTTTCTGTAAGGAGAAGGGTATCTTCAAGAGCAATTTCTTTACAATGGCCTACAGTTTCCTGCTGGCCAGATACAACAACGAACAGGAGTCGCTGTTCACCACCATCTACAACGGACGTACCGACAAGCGTTTCTTGCACTCCGTGGGTATGACGGTGAAGTCGCTGCCTGTGTATGCCAAGTTCGATAACGACACCAAGGTGCTGGACTACCTGAAGGCAGGTCAAGACCAGATGGGCGGTGTGCGTAAACATGAGGCATACGCCTTTAGCGATGCCGTGAACGATCTGGGCATCCAGAGCAACTCTGTGTTTGCCTGGCACGGCATGATGTTCGCCGACGAACAGCTGTGTGGCAAACCCATGAAGACCATCCGCCTGTGTAACAGTACGCTAGAGGCTTCGCTCTATCTGAAGGCGTTTATCCTGAACGGCAAGTATCAGGTGAAGGCCGAGTACAATAGCAACGAGTACAGCGAGGCTCTGATCCGCCAGTATCTGGAGAGTTACGAGGCGGTGGTGAAGGGATTCCTTGCTGAAGAATACCTGCGCGACATCGATATCGCCACAGCTTCACAGGTGGAGTTGCTCGACACGTTCAACCATAACGATGTTGATTATGACGACACGCAGACCATCGTATCGCTGTTCCGACGTCAGGCCAAGGCCACGCCACAGAACATTGCCGTAGTCTATCAGGACAAGCGGTTTACCTACGCTGAGGTGGATGACATCAGCGACCGTATCGCAGGTTATATCGCTGCGAAGGGCTTGGGAGTAGAGGATGTGGTATCGGTGCTGATACCCCGTTCGGAGTGGATGCCTATCGCCTCGCTGGGTGTGATGAAGGCCGGTTGTGCCTATCAGCCGCTGGACCCCTCCTATCCGAAAGAGCGCCTGAACTTCATGATGCAGGATGCCAGTGTCAAGTTGCTGATAGCCGACGAGGAGTTGCGTCCCGTCGTCGATGAATACCAAGGCGACGTGCTGTTGACAAAGGATATTCCAAATATCCAAATGTCGGAATATCGAAACATCGAGATAAAGCCCGACAACATGTACATCCTACTTTACACGTCAGGCTCGACGGGCGTGCCCAAGGGTTGCCAGCTGATTCATCGCAACATGGTAGCTTTCATCCATTGGTACCATCGCTATTATGACCTGAAGGCAGAGCATAAGGTGGCAGCATACGCCAGCTACGGCTTCGATGCCTGCATGATGGACATGTACCCCGCACTGACCTGTGGCGCTACGCTTTACATCGTTCCTGAGGAGCTGCGTCTCGACCTCGTGGCGCTGAACGAGTATTTTGAGAGCGAGCACATCACGCATTCGTTCATGACGACACAGGTGGCCTATCAGTTTGCCACTAGCATTGAGAACCACTCGCTGAAGCACTTCACGACAGGTGGAGAAAAACTGGCTTCGCTGACACCACCGAAGGGATATACGTTCCACAACGGATACGGCCCCACAGAGACTACGATTCTCGCGACCTGCTATGCGGTGAATCAGAAACTGAATAACATTCCTATTGGTAAACCGCTCGACAATACACGTCTTTACATCGTAGATCCTCAGGGGCATCGTCTGCCAGTAGGCGCTGCAGGCGAATTGTGGATCAGTGGTCCACAGGTAAGCCGAGGCTATCTGAACCGTCCTGAGAAGACGACAGAGGTGTATATCCAGAATCCGTTCACAAGCGAGGAGAAATATGCCCGTGTATATCGCACTGGCGACATTGTACGCTATCTGCCCGACGGCAACATCTCGTTCGTTGGCCGTAGAGACGGTCAGGTGAAGATTCGCGGCTTCCGTATCGAACTGAAAGAGGTGGAGAGCGTGATCCGTGAATTTCCCGGTATCAAGGATGCTACCGTACAGGCCTTCGATGAAGAGGGCGGTAACGGCAAATTCATTGCTGCCTATATCGTCAGCGACTCTTCAGTTGATATCGAGGCGTTGAACAACTTCATCCTCGACCAGAAGCCGCCTTACATGGTGCCTGCTGTGACGATGCAGATCGACGCCATACCACTGAACCAGAACCAGAAGGTGAACAAGAAGGCATTGCCAAAGCCCGAGAAGAAGGCTACCATCATAGAGGAATCCAACGTGCCCATGAATGTCCTGGAGCAGGAACTGCACGAGATGATTGCCGGCATCGTCAATAACACGGAATTTGGCATTACCACCGTTCTTGGCTATGCTGGTCTGACCTCTATTTCGGCCATCAAACTGGCCGTACAGGTGAACAAGCGCTACGGTGTTACCCTTGACTCGAAATCGCTGGTCAAGACAGGTACGCTGCAGAGTATCGAGAACGAAATACTGAAAGGGTTCATGGTTCAAGGTGAAGGGTTAACGGTTCAGGAGTCGAAAGAAAACCATGAATCATTAACCATTAACCATGAACCTCAGGCTGTGCCCCTCTCCTACGCTCAAATGGGAGTCTATGTGGAGTGCATGAAGAATCCTACTGCTACAGTCTATAATATCCCCACCAAGGTGGCATTCCCCAAAACCACCGACACACAGGCATTGGCCGATGCGCTGCGCTCACTCGTCAAACTGCATCCGCAGCTGACGGTACACTTCGGCAGCGAGGGCTCTGAAACCGTTCAGATAGTCAACCCAGAGCAGGAGGTGGAGATAACCATCTCGAACCTCTCGGAAGCAGAACTGGAGCACTATAAGCATGAGTTTGTAAGACCATTTAACCTGAATAGAGGCCCCCTTTATCACTTTGAGATTGTAGCCACCGAACAGCAGGTTTATCTGCTGATGGACGTTCATCATCTGGTGTTCGACGGTGCATCGATGGACCTCTTCCTGAATCAGTTGTGCGCTAATCTCAACGGTGAAGCCCTCGATTCCGAAGATCTCAGCTATGCCAACTTTGTGATGGAAGAAAAAGAGGCCGAGAGTGGTGAAGCCTTTGCCGCTGCCAGTGCCTGGTTCCAGGAGAGCTTGGGCACACTGGAGGGCGTCACGGAAATTCCTGCCGACCTAACCAATCCTATCGAGCTGGGGACTATCAGTCTGGCTACTGCTGCTCTCGATATGGCTGCAGTTGAAAGTTTCTGCCGTGCTAACCACATCACACCTGCTCACCTTACGTTGGCAGCCGTGTTCTATACGCTATCTCGTTTCGCCAACAGCGAACGGCTCTGCATCACGACTATCAGCAATGGCCGTTCTAACCTGCGCATTCACGATACCATTGGTATGTTTGTCAACACGCTGGCCCTGAGTGCACAGATTGGCAACCAGACAGTACAGGAGTTCCTGCAGGAAGTGAGCGAGAACTTCGACAAGACCCTCACCCATGAGAACTATCCATTTGCAAAGATTGCCGCCGACTACGACCTGTCGGCAGAAATCATGTTTGCTTACCAGATGGGAGTTGTCAGCAAATACATCTGTCAAGGCCAAGAACTGGGCATTGAAGGTCTGGAACTGAATGTACCCAAGTTCCGTGTGGCCTTCTATATTAAGGAATATAAGGGTGTGCCTTCCGTCTGGATTGAATACGACAACGGACGCTATTCGCAGGGACTGATGCAGAGTCTAGCCGACAGCGTGAGTCAGGCTGTGCAGGCATTTATCCACAATCCCAAGGCGTTGCTGACTAATGTCTTACTGGTTGACACTAAGCAACTCAGCGTACTCGATGGTTTCAACCAGAACGATGTCGATTACGATGCCACTCAGACCGTCATCTCTCTGTTCCGTCAGCAGGTGGTACAGCATCCAGACAACATCGCTATGGTTTATCACGACGTGCGTCTGACCTACAAGCAGGTAGACGAGCAGTCGGAGCGCATAGCCCAATATGTACAATCGCTGGGACTCAGCAATGAGGATGTGGTTTCCGTACTGATTCCGCGTGGCGAATGGATGGTTATTGCCTCTCTGGGTGTGCTGAAGGCCGGATGTGCCTACCAGCCTCTGGATCCGAGCTATCCCGCCGAGCGTCTGAATTTCATGATGCAGGATGCTAACGCCAAACTGCTCATTGCCGACGCGGAACTGCGCCCCATCGTTGATGAATACAAAGGTGAGGTGCTGCTCACAAAGGATATCGCTACGTTACCTGCAGCAGAGGTTCCTGTAGTGGCCGACATCAAGCCCAGCAGCCTCTTTATCCTGCTTTACACCTCTGGTTCTACGGGTACGCCTAAGGGCTGTCAGCTGGAGCATGGCAACCTCGTGGCCTTCTGCCACTGGTATCATCGCTACTACAATCTCAAGCCCGAGCACAAGGTAGCAGCCTACGCGTCGTATGGCTTCGATGCCTGTATGATGGATATGTACTCAGCCCTTACCTGTGGTGCTACCGTCTATATCATCGGTGAAGACATCCGCCTGAACCTGCCCGATCTGAACGACTACTTCAATCGCGAAGGCATTACCCATTCGTTTATGACCACACAGGTAGGGTGTCAGTTCGCCATGAATTTTGATAATCAGTCGTTGCTGCATCTGTCGGTTGGTGGCGAAAAGGTATTGCCACTCACACCTCCCACCAACTATCAGCTCCATAACGGTTATGGTCCTACGGAGTGTACTATCTTCACGACCACCTATCCCATGAAGGAGTTCGAGCAGAACGCGCCTATTGGTAAGCCGCTCGACAATATCCGACTTTATATCGTCGATAAACAACTGAATCGTCTGCCCGTTGGTGCCGTCGGTGAGCTATGGGTGAGCGGTCCGCAGGTAAGCCGCGGCTACCTGAACCGCCCCGAGAAGACAGCAGAGACCTATCTGAAGAATCCTTTTACGACGGATGAGAAGTACGGCCGTGTCTATCGCACTGGCGACATTGTACGTTACCTTTCTGATGGTAATATCCAGTTTGTGGGTCGTCGCGACGGACAGGTGAAGATTCGTGGCTTCCGCATCGAACTGAAAGAAGTCGAGGCCGTCATTCGTCAGTATCCTGACATCAAGGATGCTACTGTGCAGGCATTCGACTATGAGAACGGTGGTAAGTTTATTGCCGCCTATATCGTCAGCGATAAGCAGATTGACATCAAGGACATGAACAACTTCATCGCTCAACAGAAACCGCCTTACATGGTTCCTGCCGCCACAATGCAGATAGACGCTATTCCGCTGAACCAGAACCAGAAGGTGAACCGCAAGGCACTGCCAGCACCCGTCATTCAAGTAGCCGACCGCGAATATGTGGAGCCAAAGAACGACCAGGAGCGTCTGTTTGCCAAAATCTTCGGTGATGTCCTTACGATGGACAAGATCAGCGCTACTGATAACTTCTTCGAATTGGGCGGCTCGTCGCTGATGGTGACGCGTGTGATTATTGAAGCCGACAAGGCTGGCGTGCATGTGGCTTATGGCGATGTCTTTGCCAATCCGACCCCGCAACTGCTGGCTAACTTCGTCAATGGCGGAGTCACCACTGCTGACGGTGATCAGACGGGTAACGATGAGGTGAGCGGCTTCGACTATACTGCCATCAACAACATGCTGCAACGTAACACGCTTCTTGCGTTCCAGAAGGGTGAACGCCAAAAGTTGGGCAATGTCCTGCTGACTGGTTCCACAGGATATCTGGGTATTCACGTATTGCGTGAACTCATCGATTCTGATGCCGAAAACATCTACTGCATGGTACGTGGCGAGACGACAGAGGCTGCCGAGGGTCGTCTACGTACATTATTATACTATTACTTCGCCAATGCGTTCAAAGACCTTTTTGGCAAGCGCCTGCACATCGTTCTTGGTGACGTGACGAAGGAATTCGACACCAGTCTGAAGGTTGATACCGTCTTTAACTGTGCCGCCAACGTGAAGCACTTCTCTAAGGGTACGGATATCGAGGACGTTAATATAGGCGGTGCCAAGTACTGCGTAGATTTCTGCCTGAAGACGGGTGCCCGTCTAGTTCACGTGTCAACCACCAGTGTGGGTGGTCTTTCCGTCAACGGGGTGCCTGCACCTGATGTGGTACTCACAGAACAGAACCTTTACTTCGGTCAGACTCTCAGCAACCAGTACATCTACTCCAAGTTCATGGCCGACAGGATTATACTCGATGCTGTGGCTCTGCATGGCCTCAGCGCGAAGGTGATGCGTGTGGGTAATCTGGCTGCCCGTAGTACAGATGGAGAGTTCCAGGTGAACTTCCAGTCAAACAGCTATATGGGTCGTATCAAGGTCTATAACATGCTGGGCTGCTGTCCTTACGCCATGTACGATGCTCCGGCAGAGTTCTCTCCCATCAACGAGACGGCTCGTGCCATTGTGCTGCTGGCATGCACGCCTAAGGAGTGTACCGTGTTCCATCCATATAATAACCACATTCAGTTGATGGGTGACATCCTGACGCAGCTGGGTGACATCACCGGTGGTGTTCGTTTTGTGGAGCCAGATGAGTTTGAGGATGTGATGACAGAAGCTCAGAACGACCCACAAAAGGCTAAGCAGTTATCAGCTTTGTTGGCCTATAAGGACATGGCTCATGGACAGAAGTCGGCAAGTGTGGGACGTCAGAACAGCTACACGTCGCAAGTGCTCCACCGCTTAGGGTTCTATTGGTCAACTACCTCTTGGGATTACGACCAGCAGATGCTTCAGGCTATTGCCGGATTCGGATTCTTTGAGTAAACAGCAAAGAGCATGAATCAAGAAGAAAAGAAAGCCTTCAGTAAGGAGTTCTGGCGCTATCTGTGGTCATCGATCCTGATTGCGCTCTCCGGATGCTTGGGAAATGTGGTGGACGGTATCATCGTTGGTAACCTGATAGGTGAGGACGGAGTTAGCGCCATCAACCTGTCGAAGCCAGTTGTGCAGCTCATGTTTACGCTGAGCATTCTGGTAGAGACAGGTGCAGGCATGCTGGTGGGCTTTGCCCTGGGCAAGCAAGATATGGTGCGACTGCGATACCTCTATACACAGTCGATGTTGGGTTGTATGCTTATCGGACTGGCGTTCACGATGGTGGGCATATGCTGGACAGAGGGAGCCACAGCCTTACTTTGCGACAACGAGCATTTGTTCCAGCCTACAATGGAATATCTGCGCCCCATGCTTTTGGGTGCCCCAGCCTATCTGATGATGTGGGCAGTCAGTACGATGGTGGGGGTCGATGGTAGTCCACGTTTAGTGTCTGTAGCCATATTGATAGACAATGCGGTGAACCTGATGCTCGACATTGTTTTTATCAAGTTCCTCGACTGGGGCATCGCCGGGTCATCTGCTGCCACAATCATTGGTCATATAGTCGGTATCGCTTTGATGTGCTGGCACTTCCAGTATAAGACAAATCATCTGCGCTTCTCCTTCAAGCACGAGAAACCAGAATGGGTGAACATCCTCTCGCAAGGAGCACCGATGGCAGTTGCTTCGGTTTGTCTCACGTTGTTGCTGTTCTCGGCCAACAACATTGTGCTCTCTACAGCAGGACGCAACGGTATCTTTATCTTTGCCGTCTGCATGAACCTGTTGCAGATTTACAACCTCTATCTGGCGGGCACTTGCCGGACACTGCAGTCGCTGGGTGCCATACAGGTGGGTAAGGGGAACGAAGAGGCTTTCCGGATGGTACTGCGCAACTCCTTCGGGTTTATCACTGTCACGATGATTGTCACCTGCATCATGGTTTGGATGTTTCCGCAGTTTGTAGCTGAACTCTTCGGAGCAATAACGCCTGAGATTCTTGTGGAGAGCAACCATGCATTGCGCGTCTTCGCCCTGAGTTTCATACCCTTCTGTTACATTTACGCCATCATGATTGTCTACAAACTCTACGGCTACCACAAGATGGCGCTGTTCATATCCTTCGCACTCTCGCTGACCGTCATCCCCGTGCTTTGGATGGTCTCCAAGCTCATGCCAGAAATGCTTTGGTACGGCTACCTGATAGCCTACATCATCGAGATTCTGCTCATCGTGCTCTTCCACAAAATGTCACATATCAGATTTGAATTGCCAAGTAATTGAGAGCTATGCGTTATATCTTATTCCTATTCACTCTGGTTCCGTTATTTGCGCAGGCACAGAAACACGATTCAATCACCGTAGCCAAGGCACAATCCGACGACCGTAATGTGATGCTCGATGCCTCGGCGTCTGCCAAGCCTCGTGATATCCCCATAGGACTGCCTGGCGAAACGGGCGGAACGATGATTATGGAGGACGGTGTCCCTGTGGCAACGACGTGGAGTCCCCTCTACCCTTACGTCCACTGGGCGGGCGGTAGCAGCTACTCCAACGTGGGGTTGATGGGTATAGAGGAGACGGCTCTGCGCTCTGGCGTGCTGGGGTTCTCCGTTGACAGCCATACTGCACTGGGAACCGACGAACTACATGGCACGGTGACGGCTAAGACCAACAATGACGGACTCATCCTAATAGATGGCAACCTGAACGGAGCACTGACAAAGGGGTGGTATTTCACTGCCGGAGTCTACACCAATCTCGACCCCACATCGGTGCATCCCAAGCACGTGACGTTTGTCAACAACACCCAAATCTACAAGGCAGGGCTTACACATCGGTGGAAGCAGTCGGAAGCATCGTTGCTGTATAAGCTCACGGTGAATCATGACGGATTGTTCGGCTGCGACCGCGCGCCATTTATCTACAACGGCGACGGAAGCATCAGCGAGCTCAACGGGTTCCGCCTGGGACGCGACTCCTACATGCCTGCCGATGTGGCGTTCAGCTATATGGACCTGGAAACGGGACAGATGCACAACACAGATATCAACGACGAGAACCGCCGTTTCATACACGACCTGACCTTTAAGATGAGCAATACGTTTAGCGACAAATGGAGCATGGAAAGCCGAGTGCACCTGACTGGTACAAAGGATATGGCCATGATTGGTTTCTCAGAGACGGGTATTGACCAGATTACAAACGGACGAGATGCCAAGGGACGACATATCACTACCGCTAATGGCACCGACTACACCGGATTGATGCAACAGCGGTTGCTGTTCGCCCAGCATTTCGACTTCTTTGACGCGCAGGCACAGACCGAACTCGTGCGCAAGTCGCGCAATCGTACCACCAATCTCGGGCTGAGCTATTGGTTCTCCTACCAGTATGCCAAGGCTACCAATGTCACCATCGCCCAAACGGTGGAGAACGACCCGTTGCGACTGCTGAACAACGGGCAACGGCAATGGGACTATAACACCTCGGCTAACTATGGACGTGGACGCGAGCATTTCGTTAGCCTCTTTGCCATTGACGACTGGCATGTGACACAAAAGCTGAATCTCTACTACGGCTTCCGTGCCGAAATGTTCCATAGCAACTACGACATCGCTGTGAACGAGGATGGTCAGACCAACAACGCACGCCACGACGGATTCTATGTCAACGACGGTACGGTGACCATCAGCAACCATAAGCGCACGAAGATGAACTTCATTGGCGTCGTGCGTGCTAACTATCAGCTGGCACCCCGACTCTTCTTCACGGGAGAATACCTCTATCTGAACCAGCAACGGCGCTTCGACCAGTTCCGTTTCGAGACATTGCCCAGTGAAAAACCATACGTCAAGCAACTGCTGCGAGGCGGCATCAGCTACGAAAACGAGTGGTTGCACGCATCGGCAATGATCAGTTACATCAACAGTCGAAACATCGGTTCCACGCAGTACTTCACCAAACAGATAGGCGGTGTGAGCGAGACACAGGGCAAAAACACCACCTACGACATCGGCACACTGGGCATCACTGGCGACGCGACAGCCACATTCGGCGGATTCTCCATGCACGTGCTTGCCACCTATCAAGGCCCCAAGTACCGCAACTTCAGCGTGCCCCTGACCTTCAGCGACGGATCAACAGAGGTGCTTGACTATACTGGTAACTATGTGACGGGGATGTCGAAGGTATTACTCGAACTGGATCCCAGCTACCGCTTCGGTGACTGGCGTCTGTGGTTCAGCGGTCGCTACTATAGCCGACAGTATGCATCGCTCGTTAACAACGTTTATTTCGACGGTCATTGGGAGACCTTCGCCGGCGTGGACTGGACTGCTACCAAACGCCTATCGCTGCAGCTCAGCGTCACCAACCTGTTTGGACAAACGGGAGCCAACGGCAGCATCGCAGCAGCAAATACTATAACAGACGACTCTCTATTGAAGGGGTACTATACAGCGGGAACGTTTATACGTCCCTTTACCGTTAGTTTGTCAGCAACATATAAATTTTAAATACAATGTCAGAAATTCCTGCACTTATCAATGATTTGGCGTACATTCTGATGTCGGCAGGCATCGTAACGCTGATTTTCAAGAAACTGAAACAACCCTTGGTGTTGGGTTACATCGTGGCTGGTTTCCTGGTAAGCCCCCACATGCCGTACACCGCATCGGTAGTAGATACTGAGAACGTCCACCTATGGGCTGACATCGGCGTCATGTTCCTATTATTCTCATTGGGTCTTGACTTTTCGTTTAAGAAGATCCTGAAGATGGGAGCCTCGCCAATTATCTCGACCATCACCATCATCTTCTGTATGTCGATGCTGGGCGTCATGGTGGGCCAGGCGTTCCACTGGACCAAGATGGACTGCATCTTCCTCGGAGGTATGCTGGCCATGAGTTCGACGACGATTATCTACAAGGCTTTCGACGATTTGGGACTACGCCAACAGCAGTTTGCCGGACTGGTCATGTCGGTACTGATTCTGGAGGACATCCTCGCCATTGTGATGATGGTCATGCTGAGTGCCATCGCCAGCGGCAACGACCCTGACGGAGGACAGATGCTGGGTTCGGTGGTGAAGATTGGATTCTTCCTGGTGCTATGGCTGGTGGTGGGTATCTTTGCCATACCGGAATTTCTGCGCCGCATCCGCCGACTGGTCAACAACGAAGTGCTGCTCATCGTGTCGCTGGGACTATGCTGTGCCATGGCGGTATTCTCGACCAAGGTAGGCTTCTCGTCAGCATTCGGTGCCTTCATCATGGGTAGTATCTTGGCAGAGACCATCGAGGCCGAACACATCGAGAAACTGGTAGAG
>Ga0310697_10002440_pt1 | contig 19810 bp, 14 predicted proteins | sample 172DNAGHGlowgp2_FD_203883 | JGI IMG/M metagenome (GOLD analysis project Ga0310697, IMG submission 203883) | Sheep rumen microbial communities from Palmerston North, Manawatu-Wanganui, New Zealand - 1728 DNA GHGlow gp2 (v2) (version 2) | ecosystem: Host-associated > Mammals > Digestive system >... | reverse complement strand
GCTACCTTTGTGCCATGAAATCTGCCAAAATGACATTATTCATGGTCTGTGTCACGTTGATGGCACTGATTGTGACAGCCTCCTGCTCCACCGACCAGGAGCGCTTGCGCCGTGCAGCGGAGAAGGATTACGGGTACCTGCAGAAGGGTAAGTATGAAAAATTTGTGGGCGAGATAGCCTATGCTGACTCTATGTCAGAGGACTATCGCGCCCAGATGGTGGATCTGGTCCACGAATATGCCGCTGCGCTGCAGCAGCGACACGGTGCTTTTACGGACATCGAGGCCATCGGCGACACCATCGACGGTGACCAGGCGCATGTCTATCTCCTGCTCACGTTTGCTGACAGCACGTCCGAAGAGGTGGGCGTGCCGATGGTGCGCGTGGGGGAGAAATGGAAGATGCAGTAAGCAGCCTTACTTTTGACGAATGAAGATGTTGATGGGAGTGCCGGAGAAGTTCCAGCGCTCGCGGATTTTGTTTTCCAGGAAGCGGCGGTAGGGCTCCTTGATGTACTGCGGCAGGTTAGCGTAGAAGACGAAGCTGGGCACGCGCGTGGCGGGCAGCTGGGAGCAGTACTTGATCTTGATGTACTTGCCCTTCATGGAGGGTGGGGGATAGGCTTCGATGAGGGGCAGCATTTCAGCGTTGAGGCGCGTTGTGCCGACGCGTGTGCGGCGGTGCTGATCCACGGCGGCGGCGGTCTCCAAGACCTTGAAGATGCGCTGCTTGGTCATTGCCGAGGTGAAGATGATGTCGAAGTCGGTGAAGGGTGCCATGCGCTCGCGGATGGTGTCCTCGAAGTACTTGATGGCGGTGTTGCTCTTGTCCTCCACGAGGTCCCATTTGTTGACGACGACGACGATGCCCTTCTGGTTGCGCTGGATGAGCTGAAAGATGTTCAGGTCCTGGGCTTCGATGCCGCGTGTGGCGTCGAGCATGAGGATGCAGACGTCGCTGTTCTCGATGGCGCGAATGCTGCGCATCACGCTGTAGAACTCCAGGTCCTCGCTGACCTTGCTCTTGCGACGGATGCCGGCGGTATCTACGAGGAGGAAGTCGAAGCCGAACTTGGTGTAGCGGGTGTAGATGCTGTCGCGCGTGGTGCCGGCGATGTCGGTGACGATGTGCCGGTCCTCGCCGATGAAGGCGTTGGTGAGGCTGCTCTTGCCCACGTTGGGACGGCCCACGACGGCAATGCGCGGCAGGTCGAGCTCCTCGATGCTGTCGGCATCCTTGGGGAGCTTCTCCAGTACGAGGTCCAGGAGGTCGCCCGTGCCGCTGCCGGTGGCGGAGCTGATGCAGAAGGGGTCGCCGAGGCCGAGGCGGTAGAAGTCGGCGGCCTGCCACTGCTGGTCGCCGTTGTCGGTCTTGTTGGCCACGAGGATGACGGGCTTGTCCGTGCGGCGCAGGATGGCGGCCACAGCCTCGTCGAGGTCTGTGACGCCCGTGTTGATATCCACGAGGAAGAGGATGACGTCGGCCTCCTCGGTGGCGATGGTGACCTGCTTGCGGATCTCTTCTTCGAAGATGTCATCGCTGTTGACGACCCAGCCGCCGGTATCGACGACAGAGAACTCACGGCCTACCCACTCGCACTTGCCGTACTGGCGGTCACGCGTGGTGCCGGCCTCGTCGGAGACGATGGCATGGCGGGTTTTGGTCAGGCGGTTGAAGAGGGTGGACTTGCCCACATTGGGGCGTCCGACGATGGCGACGAGCATAGCTTTTGCGCGGGCGAAGCCCGCAGTTTAAAGTTTAAGGTTTAAAGTTTAAGGTTTAAAGTTTAAAGAGGGCTGCGCGGAGTGGTCTTCAAGCCGGAGGTCGTTAAACCTTAAACTTTAAACCTTCAACCTCGCGCGCAGCGCGAACATTATTCGAGGTCATACCCGAACTGCTTCATGGCGCGGTCGGAGCTGCGCCAGTCTTTATCGACTTTGACGAAGCACTGGAGGAAGATGCGCTTGCCGAAGAAGCGTTCGAGTTCGCGGCGTGCCTCGGAGCTCACACGCTTGAGGGCGACGCCCTGATGGCCGATGATGATGCCCTTCTGCGACTCGCGCTCCACGTAGATGACGGCCTCGATGCGAATGAGGTCCTTCTCCTCCTTGAAGCTCTCCACGACGGCCTCTACGCTGTAGGGGATCTCCTTGTCGTAGTAGAGGAGTATTTTCTCGCGAATGATCTCGGTGACGAAGAAGCGGGCGGGCTTGTCGGTCCACGCGTCCTTATCGAAGTAGGCGGGCGACTCGGGCAGGAGCTCCTTGATGCGCGCCAGCACCTGATCCACGCCGAACTTATGCAGGGCGGAGATGGGGAAGATCTCGGCCTGCGGCAGGATGGCGTGCCATTCGTCAACCTTAGCAGCCAAGAGAGCAGTAGGGCTGCTGGCCCCCCCGACGGCCCCCGAGGGGGCCTCTGTTGTTTTGCAATGAGAGGACTTTACATCCGTAGCCCCCTCGGGGGCTGAATGGGGGGCCACTGGGGCCATATCTATCTTATTGATCAGCACGAGGATGGGCACCTTGAGCTGCTGCACTTTCTCGAGGAAGTCGGCGTTCTTGTCGGGCGTCTCCACCATATCGGTGACGTAGAGCAGCACGTCGGCATCCTGTAGGGCGCTCTCCGAGAACTGGAGCATCTGCTCCTGCAGCTTGTAGTTGGGCTTCAGCACGCCGGGCGTGTCGGAGAAGCAGATCTGCATCTCGGGCGTGTTGAGGATGCCCATAATGCGGTGGCGCGTGGTCTGTGCCTTGAAGGTGGCAATACTGATGCGCTCGCCCACGAGGAGGTTCATGAGCGTGCTCTTACCCACGTTGGGGTTGCCTACGATATTGACGAAACCAGACTTATGCATGGGCACGGCTTTCAGCCGCAGTTTAAAGTTTAACGTTTAAAGTTTAAGGATGGCTGCGCGGAGTGGTCATTAAGCCATTACTTAGGATCGTACCCCCACTTCATGTAAGCCGCACCCCATGTGAAGCCGGCGCCGAAGGTGGTGAAGATGAGGTTGTCGCCCTTGTGGAGCTGCTTCTCGTAGTCCCAGAGTGCCAGGGGCAGTGTGCCGGCAGAGGTGTTGCCGTATTTCTGGATGTTAACCATCACCTTGTCCATCGGCATCTCCAGACGCTTGGCGACGGCCTCGATGATGCGGATGTTGGCCTGATGAGGCACGATCCAGGTGATGTTGTCCTTGTTGAGGCCGTTGCGCTCGGCGATGAGTGCGGTGGCGTCGGACATATTGGTGACGGCGAACTTAAACACCGTGCGGCCTTCCTGGTGCACGTAGTGCATACGGTGCTCCATCGTGAAGTAGGAGGGCGGTGCCACGGAGCCGCCGGCCTGCATGACAAGGAACGGCAGTCCCTGGCCGTCGGTGCGCAGGTAGCTGTCCTTCCAGCCCAGGTCCTCGGTGGTGGGTTCCACGAGCACGGCTGCGGCGCCGTCGCCGAAGATGGGGCATGTCTGGCGGTCGGTGTAATCCACGGCGCTGGACATCTTGTCGGCGCCGATGACGACGATCTTCTTGTAGCGTCCGCTCTCGATCATGCAGGCTGCCGTGTCCATGGCGTAGAGCCATCCGGAGCAGGCTGCCGACATCTCGAAGGCGTGGGCGTTGGTCATGCCCAGGCGTCCGAGTACGATGCTGGCGGTGGAGGGGAAATGGTAGTCGGCGGTGGAGGTGGAGCAGATGACGGCATCGACGGTCAGCGGGTCGGTGTCGGTCTTCTCCAGCAGCTGGCGCACGGCCTTGCGCGCCATGTAGCTGGTGCCGAGGCCCTCCTCGTTGAGGATGCGGCGCTCCTTGACGCCGATGCGGGTCATGATCCACTCATCGGTGGTATCGACCATGCGGCTGAGCTCCTCGTTGGTGAGGATATAATCAGGGACGTAGCCGCCTACGCCCGTGATGATAGCATGTAGTTTTTCCATGAAAACAATAGTAAATAAAAAAAGCCCCACCCCGACGGGGAGGGGCTTGTGCTAAGACTTACGCTTCTTCCTTCTCGATAGCGACCTTTCCGCGGTAGTATCCGCAGGCGGGGCATACGGTGTGGTAGATGTGGAACTCTCCGCAGTTAGGACATACTGCCAATGCAGGAGCTACGGCCTTGTCGTGGGTGCGACGCTTGAGAGTGCGTGTCTTGGACTGTCTTCTTTTAGGATGTGCCATTTTTAATATATAGTTTAGAGTTTATAGTTTAAAGTTTAAAGCAGGGCCTTGAGGGCGTCCCATCGTGCGTCGGTGGGTGCGTCGTTGTTGCTGGCGCCTTCGCTGGGGGCATCGGCGGGTTCGTCGTCGGTGACCAGATACTGGCTGAACTCCTCGGCGCACTGCCCCGCTGGGTGTGTGTGCACGATAGGGATGGCCAGCGCGATGGTTTCGTAGATGTTCCAACTCACGTCGAGGACGGGTCGGTCCTCGGGGACGGTGATGCGCTCGCCATCATCTTCGAGGGTGTCGCCGAAGCACACCTTGATGGAATCCTCGGCGTCGATGGGTTGAGTCATCGGTTCGAGGCAGCGGTCGCATGGAATCTCTACGGTTCCTGTGGCGCGGAGGTCAAGTTGGAAGCCCTCGGCCTTCTTTTTCACCCGAAGCGTGGCGGTGAGCTGTCCGTGCTTGATGTCCTGCTCATCAAGGCTGTCGAAGAACGAGTCGTCGAGCGTCCACGTGCGCGTCATTTCATCGCTTGTGAGGTCTCTGAAATCGATCTTGAAACGTCCTGATGTGTCCATACGGGCGGCAAAGGTAGGTCTTTTTTTTGGTGTGGCCAAGGATTCGGCGGAAAAGTTTAAGTTTTAGGGTTTAAAGTTTAAGGATTTTTACATTTAACCCCTCTTTCCGCCTCATTTCTTGCGCAATTCGATGCGGAACGTGGTTCCCTTCCCGAGTTCGGAGGCTTTCACGAAAATGCGGCCGTGGTGGTACTCCTCCACGATGCGCTTGGCCAGCGAGAGTCCGAGGCCCCAGCCGCGTTTTTTGGTGGTGAAGCCGGGCTGGAAGACGCTGGAGAACTGGCTCTTGGGAATGCCCTTGCCCGTGTCGGAGACTTCCACGATGTAGCGCGTGGTCTCCTCGAAGGCCGTGATGGTGATGTCGCCGTGGCCCTCCATCGCATCCACCGCGTTCTTGCACAGGTTCTCCACCACCCATTCGAAGAGGGGCGCCGAGAGGTTGGCGATGATGGGCTGCTGCGGCAGGCGGGTGGTGATGGTGACGGCTTTGTTCGTGCGGCGGTCGATGTAGTCCACCACGTGGCTGATCACCTCGTTGAGGTTCTCGGGGCGTGGCTCGGGCAGCGAGCCTATCTTGGAAAAGCGCTCGGCAATCATCTGCAGGCGCTTCACATCCTTGTCCATCTCGGGCAGCAGCTCGTCGTCGGGGTAGTTCTCGCGCAGCACCTGGGTCCACGCCATCAGCGATGAGATGGGCGTTCCCAGCTGGTGGGCCGTCTCCTTGGAGAGTCCCACCCACACCTTGTTCTGCTCGGCGCGCTTGCTGCTGAGGAGTGCGAAGATGGCCACGATGACGAAGATCAGCGCGATGCCCAGCTGGATGTAGGGGTACTGTGCCAGGCGGCGCAGCATGATGCTCTCGTCGTAGCACACCTCCATGCTCTCGTCGCCGGAGAGGGTGATGCGGACCACGTTGCCGCTCTCGCGCATCGCGCTGGCTTTCTTCAGGACTTCGCTCTCTACGTCGGCCGCCGTCTTGGCGTGCACCTCCAGATTGCGATAGGTCTGCACCTTCCCGTCGGCATCGAGGACGATGACGGGGATCGTGTGGTTGCCGTTGATGACTTTCAGCACCAGTGCCAGGTCAGTCTGCTCGTCGGCCTGCTCCAGCGAGCGCATCGCCTCGGCCCATACCTCCACCTTACGCTGCTCTTCGAGCGCAAGATCGCTGACGAGCACGTGGGACCAGATGAGTGAGAGCACGCAGATGATGACGGCGGCGCTTGAAAGTAGGATTTTAACCTGTCGCATTCTGTCTGTCCATTGCATAACCGCTACAAAATTACAAAGTTTTTCTTAAAGAAACGAAATAGACGGGCATTTAGTGTGCTTCTTTGACGAAAAAAGCGTAAATTTGCCCCCGTGAAACGCGTTTTTCTACATTTATTATATATAAGTGCGTCTGTTTTGCTCTGTCTGACGGGGGTCTCCTGTCATGATACCATCGACGAGCCCGAGCCTGAGAAGCCGGGTAAGCCGGGCAAGAAGATGGCGCGCACGCTCATCGTGTATATGGCGGGTGAGAACTCGCTGGCAGACATGGTGAGCTACGACTCGCTGGAGATAGCCCAGGGGCTGAGCACCGTCGGCGTGGACCATCGCGTGGTGGTGTATATCGATGATACCAAGTCGAGCCGCCTCTGCGTGGGTACGCGCGACGAGAAGCTGCAGGTGGTGAAGACCTACGCCCGGAACGTCTGCAGCACGGACAGCGCCGAGATGGAGAACATCCTGCGCGAGATTACCTCGACATACCCCGCCGAGCACTACGGCCTGATGCTGTGGAGCCATGCCTCGGGCTGGCTGCCCTCGACGAACAAGAAGAGTGCGCGCCGTCGCGTCTATGGCGTCGATAACGGCCAGCGGCGGGGCGATCAAAACAGTAATTTTGGCCCGCAGATGGAGCTGACCACGCTGGCCAACGTGCTGAGCCATCTGCCGCACTTCGACTATATCTTCTTCGACGCGTGCTTCATGCAATGTATAGAGACGGCCTATCAGCTGCGCCACGTCACGGACTATGTCATCGGCTCGCCCGCCGAGATACCTGGTTATGGAGCGCCCTACGACAATATTCTGTCCCCGTTGTGCCAGATTGCCGAGGGTGACAACCTCGCGAATCTGATGAATGCGATGGATATCTACGTGGATTATTACGAGAATGGAGATGGGAATCAGTACAAGGGTGCAGAATTGTCCCTTGTGCGCACGTCGGCGCTGGAGGCGCTGATGACAGCAACTGCCCCCCATCTGCAACGCATCTTCGCCAACCGAACGACCCCCGACTGCTCCGCCGTGCAGCAATTCTACTACAACCCGTCGCAAAATACGCAGTACTACGACCTGCAGAACCTGATGTACCACCACCTCAGCGCCGAGGAGTATGCCGCGTGGCTGACGGTCTTCGATGCTGCCGTGCCCCTGTCGCGACTCTCGCCCACGTGGTACTCGACGCATGCCCATCCCACCAACGGCAATTACTGTCGTATCGCGGAACCCGCCTACACGGGCGGCATCTCCGTCTTCGTGCCCTCCGTCACCTACGCACAGCGCGGCTATGTCACGGCCTATCACGCCTATGACTGGTACAAGGACACGGGGCTGAGCGCTACCGGATGGTGACGAACACTTAGAACAACAACGCTACGAATATGGCATCCGTTAACACCTGTTACAAACCCTCCTTCACGAACGCCGAGATCGACGAGGCCATCGCGTGGTTCGAGAAGAACAAGGACCAGCTGCCCGCCTCCATGACCCTCGGCAGCGGCATCACCATTCCCGATCTGAAGCTGACTGTGGAGGAGATGATCGTGCATCTGCGTGAGCGCGCGAAGGAAAACAACACCTACAGCGGCCAGTTCTCCCTCCTCCTGGAAATCCGAAAGAGAGCCATGGGGAATTGAAAATTGAGAATTGAAAATGGACAATAAAAATGATTATATTGGAAACGAATGGTCGTAATGACCATAATTTTCTACCAAAAGTAAGTTAAAAACATGAATTAAATTATGAGAATTATGAACATTAGTTTCAATGAAAAAAGTCCGTGTCTTTCCGTTCTATTCCGTGTATTTCTGTGAATAATTAAACCTGAAACTCTTAAACCCTTTAAACCATAAACGAACCCATCATGTTATTCGACAAGCAAACGTATATCACTCGCCGCCAGACGTTGCGGCAGCGTGTGAAGAGCGGACTCATCGTGCTCTTCGGCAATAACGACGCGCCGATGAACTACCCCGCCAATGTCTATAAGTTCCGTCAGGACAGCACCTTCCTCTATTATTTCGGTCAGCATCGCGAGGGCCTCTGCGGCGTCATCGATGCGGACTCCGGCGAGGAGTGGCTGCTGGGCGATGACATCTCGCTCGACGATATCGTGTGGTTCGGCGCCGTCGATAGCGTGGCCGATATGGCAGTGCAGAGTGGAGTGGCGAAGAGCGCCCCGATGGCGCAGCTGGCCACCCTCGTGGAGCAGGCCCGCAAGCAAGGTCGGGAACTGCATTTCCTGCCGCCTTACCGCCACGACACGATGATCCAGCTCATGGATCTCACGGGCATCCACCCGCGTGACCAGCGTGCGAAGGCCAGCCTCACGCTCATCAAGGCCGTCGTGGATCAGCGCGCCGTGAAGACGGCGGGCGAGGTGGCCGAGATTGAGCGCGCCTGCGCCATCGGCTATGAGATGCACACCACCGCGATGCGTATGTGCCGTCCCGGTGTCACCGAGCAGGAGATTGCCGGCACTCTGGCGGGCATCGCCAATGCCAAGGGCGGCCTCAGCTTCCCCACTATCCTGTCCATGCACGGCGAGATACAGCATGGCTATCCCTCAACCCGTCCCTTGGAGACCGGGCGCCTGATGCTCTGCGACTGCGGTGCCGAAACCAACGAGAACTACTGCTCCGACAACACCCGCGTGACCCCCATCAGCGGCCGCTTCACCCCGAAGCAGCGCGACATCTATGAGGCTGTTGCTGCCGCCCACGACCGCGTGCATGAGATGGCGGCTCCCGGCGTGAAATGGTGGGACTGCCACTTCGCTGCCGCCCGCGTCATCACCGAGCGCCTGAAGGACATCGGCCTCATGAAAGGCAACACCGACGATGCGCTGGCCAACGGCGCCCACGCCATGTTCTTCGTCCACGGTCTGGGCCACATGATGGGCATGGACGTGCACGATATGGAGGGCCTCGGACAGATCTACGTCGGCTTCGACGACGAGGTGCGACCCAATCTTGATCAGTTCGGCACCTGCTACCTGCGCTGCGGACGCCGTCTGCAGGAGGGTTTCGTGATGACCGACGAGCCCGGCATCTACTTCATTCCCGCCCTCATCGACGACTGGAAAGCCCGCGGACACAACAAGGAGTTCATCAACTTCGACAAGGTCGAGGAGTACCGCGACTTCGGCGGTGTCCGCCTCGAGGACGACCTCCTCATCACCCCCGACGGCTGCCGCTACCTCGGCGAGCAAATGATCCCCTACAAAGTCGAGGACGTGGAAGCGTTTATTAATTGAAAATTGAGAATGGATAATTAGAGGAAAGGATTTTATTGGAAACGAATGGGCGTAATGGCCATAATTTATACCAAAGTAAGTAAATAGCCTGAATTAAAAGATGAGAATTATGAACATTAGTTTCCATAAAAAAGTCCGTGTATTTCCGTCCTATTCCGTATATTTCTGTGAATAAAACCAATCATCATTCATCAATCATAAATAACTATGAAAAAATTCTTTTCCATTGCCCTCCTGACACTCTTCTGTGTCAACGGCGCACAAGCACAGGAGGAGAAACCCTCCAACAAACCCGTCTTCACGACCGTGAAGGAACTCCCCATCACCAGCGTCAAGAACCAGAACCGCAGCGGCACATGCTGGGCCTACAGCACCCTGAGCTTCTTCGAGGCTGAGATTCTGAAGGCCACCGGCAAGAGCTACGACCTGGCCGAGATGTTCATCGCCAACAAAGACTATCTGGAGCGTGCCGAGCTCACCGTGCGCATGCACGGCGACAGCCAGTTCGCACAGGGCGGCAGCGCTGGCGACGTCCTGCTCATCATCAAGAACCACGGCATCGTTCCCGAGACCGCTATGGCGCTGCCCGGCACCCTCGTGGGCGACACGCTGGCCAACTTCAACGAGTTCTTCAGCGTGATGGAACCCTACGTGGAAGCCGTCTCCAAGTCGAAGTCCAAGACCATCTCCTCGCAGTGGAAGCAAGGCCTGCAGGGCATCATCGATGCCTATATCGGTGCCACACCCGAGACCTTCGAGTACGAGGGTAAGACCTACACCCCGAAGAGCTTCGCCCAGAGCCTCGGCCTCAACTGGGACGACTATGTGAGCATCACCAGCTACACCCATCACCCCTTCTACACCAGCTTCGCTGTCGAGGTGCAGGACAACTGGCGCTGGGACCACAGCTACAATGTGCCCATGGACGAGATGATGCAGATCATCGACAACGCCATCGCGAACGGCTACACCATCGCATGGGGCGGCGACGTCTCTGACGACGGCTTCACCCGTCAGGGCCTCGGCATCCTCTACGACCTCAAGGCTGGCGGCGAGAGCCTTACCGGCAGCGACCAGGCTAAGTGGCTCGGCCTGAAGCCCGGCGAGCGCAAGAACTTCCTCGAGGAACTCGGTGTCAACGCCCCCGAGGCTACCCCCTCGCAGGAGCAGCGCCAGAAGGACTTCGACAACTGGACCCTCACCGACGACCACGGCATGCACATCTACGGCCTCGCCAAGGACCAGAACGGCCGCGAGTACTACATGGTCAAGAACTCATGGGGTGACACCGGCGACTACAAAGGCTCCTGGTACATGACCAAGAACTACATCGCCGCCCGCACCATGGACTTCCTCGTCAACAAGAACGCCATTCCCAAACCAATCCGCAAAAAACTCGGCCTCTAAGGCTGCTGATATTATAAATTAGGTGAAAAACGGTCGTTTAGTGAAAATAAACACTAAACGACCGCTTTTTATTGAAAAATTTTGCGTACCTTTGGGCGCTTTATATAGGCATTCGCGAAAGAATTAGGATAAAAATAACATATAAATGAGCTACAAATGGAATTACGAACCTCCCACACCAGAGCGTCAGGAAGCGGCTAAAGCATTGGCTCGCGAGGTAGGCATTCACCCTGCCTTGGGACTCTTGCTGCTGGACCGCGGCGTGACGACGGTTGCGGAGGCAAGACATTTCTTCCGGCCAGCCATCAGTGAACTGTTGGATCCTTTCCTCTTCCGCGATATGCGCATAGCGGTGGATCGGCTGAATATGGCTTTGGGGCGTAAGGAACGTATCTTAGTGTATGGAGACTACGATGTGGACGGCTGCACGGCTGTGGCCCTCGTGTATCGTTTCCTCCAGCGTTTTACGACGAACATCGATTTCTACATTCCTGACCGCTATGAGGAGGGTTATGGCGTCAGCTACAAGGGTGTTGACTATGCGCGTGAGACGGGCGTGGGGCTGATTATCGTCCTCGACTGCGGCATCAAGGCCACGGCGGAGATTGCCTACGCCAAGGAGCACGGTATCGACTTCATCATCTGCGACCACCACGTGCCCGACGACGAGCTGCCGCCGGCGGTGGCCATCTTGAATGCCAAGCGCGTAGATGCCACCTACCCCTACGAACATCTCTCGGGCTGCGGCGTGGGCTTCAAGCTGATGCAGGCCTTCGCCATCGACAACGGCATCCCGTTCTCGCAGCTGATGCCGCTGCTGGACCTCTGCGCCGTGAGCATCGCGTCGGACATCGTGCCGATCCTGGGTGAGAATCGCGTGCTGGCTTATCACGGCCTCAGACAGATCAACGCCAACGCGAGCGTGGGCCTGAAGGCCATCATCGAGATCTGCGGATTGAACGATCGTGAGGTGACGATGAACGATATCATCTTCCGCATCGGGCCGCGCATCAATGCCAGCGGCCGAATGCAGAATGGTGGCGAGGCGGTGGCGCTGCTCGTGGAGCGCGACCCGGACCGCGCGCACCGCATGGCGCTGCAGATCAACGCCTATAACGACCAGCGTAAGGATCTCGACAAGGAGATGACCCACGAGGCCAACAGTATCGTGGAGCGTCTGGACCCGGGACACGAGCACAAGGCGCTGGTGGTCTATAACGAGGAGTGGCACAAGGGTGTCATCGGTATCGTGGCGTCGCGCCTGACGGAGGTGTTCTGCCGTCCGGCAGTGGTGCTGACGCGCTCGGATGATATGGCTACGGGGTCGGCACGCAGCGTGGCAGGCTTCGACATCTACAGCGCCATCGCCTCGTGTCGCGACCTGTTGGAGAACTTCGGCGGTCACACCTACGCCGCGGGTCTCTCGATGAAGGTGGAGAACGTGCCCGAGTTCAAGCGCCGTTTCGAGGAGTATGTGGAGACGCACATCCTGCCCACGCAGATACAGCCGGAGCTGAACATCGACGGGAAGCTGGAGTTCAAGGACCTGAGCATCCGCTTCTACAACGACCTGCGCAAGTTTGCGCCCTTCGGACCCGACAACCAGCGTCCGCTGTTCTGCACGGAGCATGTCTATGACTTCGGCACCAGCAAGGTCGTGGGGCACCATCAGGAGCATATCAAGTTGGAGCTCGTGGATAACAAGAGCAACCATATCGTCAGCGGCATCGCCTTCGGTCAGAGTTCGCAGGTGCGGCTCATCAAGACGAAGCAGCCCTTCGACATCTGCTACACGGTGGAGGAGAACAGCCATAAGCGCGGCGAGGTGCAGTTGCAGATTGAGGACATCAGGCAGAGTGAGGGGTAGACCCTCCCCCCTGCCCCTCCCTTGTAGGGCGGGGAGTAATTACTATCAGGAAATGAATGCGAATGATAGTCAACAGGCAAAGGTATCTACTCCCCTCCCTACAAGGGAGGGGCAGGGGGGAGGGTCTTTGTCTATCTTACACCAATATTTCGGCTTCTCCTCCTTCCGCGGCATCCAGCAGGAGATCATTGAGAGCATAGGGGCGGGGCGCGATACGCTGGGGCTGATGCCTACGGGCGGCGGCAAGAGCATTACCTTTCAGGTGCCGGCGTTGGCGATGGAGGGCATCTGCCTCGTCATCAGTCCCCTCATCGCCTTGATGAAGGATCAGGTGGCGCACTTGCGCGAGCGCGGCATCAAGGCGGCAGCCGTCTATACGGGTATGACGCACGACGAGATCATCGTGGCGCTGGAAAACTGCATCTTCGGCAATTACAAGTTCTTATATGTCTCGCCCGAGCGCCTGCACTCGGAGCTCTTTCAGGCGAAGCTCGCCCACATGAAGGTGAGCTTCATCACCGTCGATGAGGCGCATTGCATCTCGCAGTGGGGCTATGACTTCCGACCGTCGTACACTGAGATCGTGCAGATCCGCAAGCTGTTGCCCAAGGCGCCTGTGCTGGCGCTGACGGCCACGGCCACGCCCGCCGTCGTAGAGGACATACAGCGGCAGCTGGGCTTCCGTGAGCCGAATGTGAAGCGCATGAGTTTTGTGCGGTCGAACCTGGCCTATGCCGTGGAGCGTGTCACGACGACAAAGGAGCAGACCGTGTTGGAACTGCTGCAGCAGCACCCGGGCTCGGCCATCGTCTATACGCGCAGTCGCATCGCCACCTACGAGCTCGCGGCATGGCTCTCAGCCCAGGGTGTCTCGGCCACCCATTTCCATGCGGGTCTCACGCATCGCGAGAAGACGGAGCGGGCGGACGCCTGGCAACGGGGCGACATACGGGTCATCGTGGCTACGAACGCCTTTGGTATGGGCATCGACAAGCCCGATGTGCGCTGTGTCATCCATTTCGATATTCCCGACTCCCCGGAGGCTTACTTCCAGGAGGCCGGACGTGCGGGGCGCGATGGCGAGCGTGCCGACGCCATCCTGCTGTATGACGAGCGCTCGGTGGCCGTCCTCAAGCGCCGCATCGAGGACACATTTCCGCCAGAGGAATATGTGGCACAGGTGTATGAGGACGTGTGCTGTTTCCTGCAGATGGCGATGGGCGACGGGCGCGGTGTCACGCGCGAATTCGCCCTGGAGCAGTTCTGCCTGGCCTTCAAACACTTCCCCGTGCGGGCCTACAACGCCCTGCAGCTCCTCTCGCGGGCCGGCTATATCGAATGGGCCGACGCCGAGGAGAACCACAGCCGCGTGATGATGACCTGTCAGCGACAGGAGTTCTACACGTTCCAGCTGTCGCCCGCTATGGAGCGCGTCGTCCATTATCTGCTGCGCACCTGCACGGGAATCTTCAGCGAGTACGCCTATATCGATGAGAAGGAGATGGCGGCGACGCTGGGAATGCCGGAGCAGCTGGTGAGTGAGCAGCTGGTAGAGCTGAGCCGCAGGCACATCCTGCGTTTCATACCGCGTAAGTTCATCCCGTATATCACCTTCGTGCAGCGCCGTGTGGAGCGCGAGGAGATCGTGCTGCCCAAGACCGTCTATGCCGACCGCAAGCGCGAGATGGCGGAGCGCGTAGAGACGATGGTCGGCTATCTGCTGACGCCGGAGTGCCGCAGCGTCTATCTCGTGGCTTATTTCGGCGAGAAAGATGCGAAGGCGTGTGGCGTCTGTGACAACTGCCGCAGTGGGGGAGAAGAGCGCCCGACATGGTTGCCCGAGGAGGAGAAGGCCTTGTGCCAGCGCATCCTCGATTATGTGGAGAAAGAGCACGTGACCTCCCTTACTCAGATTCATTTCCCCGATGTGCCGGACAGCCTGCTGGGAGAGCTCCTGCACCGCTTGATGTTGGAGGAACGGCTACCCTCCTTCTTGACATAAGTGATATTTTGCGGCCTCGAAAAGCGATTTTGCGCGCGTTATGCGTGCGTTTTGATATTTATTGACTACTTTTGCACGCAAAATAAGCATCTGAAGGATTCATGAAAGTACTTAAATTCGGCGGAACATCGGTAGGCTCCGCAGAAAGCATCTTAAATGTCAAGCGTATTGTCGAGGCGCAGAAGGAACCCGTCATCGTGGTGGTGTCAGCGCTGGGTGGCCTCACGGACAAGTTGATACAGACGTCGCAGCTCGCCGTCAGTGGCGATGTGGGCTATCTCACCTCCTATGCCGAGATGGCTGAGCGCCACCACACGATGATTGACGCGGTCATCCCAGCCGGTGCCAAGCGCGATGCGCTGATCCGTATCGTCGATGGCCTCCTCGAGGAACTGCGCTCCATCTACCAGGGTGTCTATCTCATTCGCGACTTGTCGCCGAAGACGCAGGCGGCCATCGTCAGCTACGGCGAACGCCTCTCCAGTCACATCGTGGCAACGCTCATCAGCGGCGCCCAGCTCTACGACAGCCGCGAGTTCATCAAGACCGAGGTCAAGGGCGGTCGTTCGCTGCTGGCCAGCGAGAGGACGAACCGCCTTGTGCGCGAGACGTGGAAGACGCTGCCGCAGGTGTCCGTCGTGCCGGGTTTCATCTCCACAGATGCCGAGAGCGGCGAGATCACGAACCTCGGACGTGGCGGCTCGGACTACACCGCCAGCATCATCGCCGCTGCGCTGGATGCCAGCGTGTTGGAAATCTGGACCGACGTGGATGGCTTCATGACCGCCGATCCGCGTGTCATCTCTTCGGCCTACGTCATTCCCGAACTCTCCTACATTGAGGCGATGGAGCTGTGCAACTTCGGCGCCAAGGTGGTCTATCCCCCGACCATCTACCCCGTCTGCATCAAGAATATTCCCATCCTCATCAAGAATACCTTCAACCCCGACGCTACGGGAACCATCATCAAGAAGGAGGTGGCCGACGACAGCCGCTCCATCAAGGGCATCAGCTCCATCAAGGGAACGACGCTCATCACCGTCTCAGGTCTCTCTATGGTGGGCGTCATCGGTGTCAACCGCCGCATCTTTTCCGTCTTGGCTGAGAACGGCATCTCGGTGTTCATGGTGTCGCAGGCATCTTCCGAGAACAGCACCAGTATCGGTGTGCGCGACGAGGACTCCGCTGAGGCCTGCCGCGTGCTCAACGAGGAGTTCGCCAAGGAGATAGAGACGGGTTCCATGTTCCGAATGCAAGCCGAGGGCAACCTGGCCACCGTCGCTGTTGTGGGTGAGAATATGAAGCACACGCCGGGTATCGCCGGTAAGCTCTTCGGCACGCTGGGCCGTTCGGGTATCAGCGTCATCGCCTGCGCACAGGGTGCTTCGGAGACGAATATCTCGTTCGTCGTGGATTCCAAGTACCTGCGCAAGACCTTGAATGTCATTCACGATGCCTTCTTCCTCTCGGAGTACCAGGTGCTGAACCTCTTCCTCTGCGGCGTCGGCACCGTGGGCGCTTCGCTCATCGAGCAGATCGCCTCGCAGCAGCAGAAGCTGATGCAGGAGCAGGGGCTGAAGCTGAATATCGTGGGCCTCGCCAGCAGTCGCAAGGCGCTCTTCTCGCGCGAAGGCATCGAACTCAGCAACTACCGCGAGCAGTTGGAGGCCGCGCCCGCCAGCAACACGAAACGTCTGCGCGACGAAGTCATTGGCATGAATATCTTCAACTCCGTCTTCGTGGATTGCACGGCATCGGCGGAGGTGGCAAGCCTGTACAAGGAGTTCCTGGAACACAATATCAATGTCGTGGCGGCCAACAAGGTGGCAGCCAGCAGCGACTACGAGAACTACCACGCCCTGAAGACCATCGCGCAGCGTCGCGGTGTCAAGTTCCTCTTCGAGACCAATGTGGGTGCCGGCCTGCCCATCATTCGCACCATCAACGACCTGATACACTCGGGCGACAAGATCCTGCGCATCGAGGCGGTCCTCAGCGGCACGCTCAACTTCATCTTCAATAAGATCAGTGCCGACGTACCGTTCTCCCAGACCGTGCGCATGGCCAAGGAGGAGGGCTACAGCGAGCCCGATCCGCGCATCGACCTCAGCGGCACCGACGTCATTCGCAAGCTGGTCATCCTTACCCGTGAGGCGGGCTACCGCATCGAACAGTCTGATGTGGAGGCCGACCTCTTCATCCCGCAGACCTTCTTCAGCGGTGATGTGGACAAGTTCTGGAAGGAGTTGCCATCCCTCGATGCCGACTTTGAGCAGCGCCGTCAGCGCGTGGAGGGCGAAGGCAAGCGTTGGCGCTTCGTGGCGAAGTACGAGGACGGTCACGCCCGCGTGGCCCTCGCCGAGATCCCTGCCAACCATCCCTTCTACCGTCTCGAAGGCAGCAACAACATTGTCATGCTCACCACAGAGCGCTACCGCGAATACCCGATGCTCATCCAGGGCTATGGTGCCGGTGCCAGCGTCACCGCCGCCGGCGTGTTTGCGGATATTATGAGTATTGCTAATATTTAGACCCCCTCCTCACTCCCCCTTGTAGGGGGAGGGTGGTCACCTTTCAAGAATAGGAGTAATGATTGAGAATCTTGATAGTCATTTGTCAGATAGTAATAACTCCCTCCCTACAAGGGAGGGCGGGGGGAGGGTCCGCCATTTAATCATATTGGGCGACGGCATGGCCGACTGGCATGTGCCATCGCTGGGCGGTAAGACCCTCTTGCAATATGCCGACACGCCCGCTATGGACTGGCTGGCGCGCAACGGGCGCAACGGCTTGCTGAAGACCGTGCCCGATGGCTTCCATCCCGGCAGCGAGGTCGCCAACAGCAGCATCCTTGGCTACGACCAGCACCTCGTCTATGAGGGTCGCGGCCCTTTGGAGGCCGCCAGCATCGGCGTGGAACTGGAGCCGGGCGACCTGGCGCTGCGCTGCAACCTCGTGTGCATCGAGGGCGACATCCTGAAGAACCACTCCTGCGGTCGCCTCGAAACCGAGGAGGGCGACGTGCTCATCAAATTCCTGAACGAGCACTTGGCCAACGACCGCGTCCACTTTTACACCGGCGTGCAGTACCGCCATCTCTTGGTCATTAAAGGCGGCAACAAGCACATCCAATGCACGCCGCCCCACGATATTCCTGGGAAACCGTGGCGCGAGTTTCAGATTCAGGCAGAAGTGCCTGAAGCTGAAAACACAGCCCAGCTCTTGCGCGACCTCGTCCTCCGCTCCCAGGAACTCCTGCCTACGCATTCTTTAAATAAGGAACGCGCGCGCGAGGGAAAAGATATGGCATCGAGCATCTGGCCGTGGGGTGGGGGCTACCGTCCGCAGATGGTTCCCCTGACCGAGCGTTTCTCCGACCAGATCCATCAGGGTGCTGTCATCACCGCCGTCGATCTCATCCGCGGCATCGGTCACTATGCAGGTCTGCGCGTCATCAATGTGCCGGGTGCCACCGGTCTCTACGACACCAACTTCGAGGGCAAGGCACAAGCTGCCATCGATGCCTTCCGCGCTGGCGATGACTTCGTCTATCTCCATGTCGAAGCCTCCGATGAGGCCGGTCACGACGGCTCCATCCCCCTCAAGCTCCAAACCATCGAAGACCTCGACCATCGCCTGATACAGCCAATATTGAAGACCCTCTCCCCGCTCTCCCGTAAGGGCGAGGGCCTCACTTCGTTCGATAGCTGCGCGCAGCCTCTCCCCTCCATTACGGGAGGGGACGGGGGTGGGTCTTTCGCTATCGCTTTATTGCCTGACCATCCTACTCCCTGCGAGCACCGCACACACACCGCCGAGCCCATCCCCTTCTGCATCTACTACCCCGGCATCGAGCCCGACGCCGTGCAGACCTTCGACGAGGATGCTGCTCGTGCCGGCTCCTACGGCCTCCTCGAAGGCGATGAATTCATCGAGTTGTTTATGAAGAATTAATTTTTCACTATTCACTTTTTCATTTTTCACACCCCCGTGTTCTACTACAGTACCAATCATAAAGCTGCGCGCGCGACGTTGCGCGACGCTGTGGTCCGCGGACTCGCAGAAGACCGCGGTCTGTATATGCCCGAGGTCATCAAGCAACTGCCAGCCTCGTTCTGGGACGAGATGGCAGAGATGACCTTTCAGGAAGTCGCTTACCGTGTCGCTGATGCCTTCTTCGGCGAGGATGTGGAGGCCGAGGCACTCCGTAAGATCGTCTATGACACGCTGGCCTTCGACACACCCGTCGTGAAGGTCGAGGACAATATCTACGCCCTCGAGCTCTTCCATGGTCCCACCCTCGCCTTCAAGGATGTGGGTGCAAGGTTTATGGCACGCCTTTTACAATATATGTTGGCCCCCCTTTCATCCCCCGAGGGGGATACAAATGAGGCCCCCTCGGGGGCAGTCGGGGGGGCCGCGACTGTGAACGTGTTGGTTGCCACCTCCGGCGACACGGGTTCCGCTGTGGCCAATGGCTTCCTTGGCGTGGAAGGCATTCATGTCTATGTCCTCTATCCCAAGGGCAAGGTGTCACCCATTCAGGAGTGTCAGTTCACGACCCTCGGCAAGAACATCACCGCTATCGAGGTCGATGGTGTCTTCGATGATTGTCAGGCTTTGGTGAAGTCCGCCTTCATGGACAAGGACCTCAACGCGCACATGCGCCTCACCTCCGCCAACAGCATCAACGTCGCCCGCTTCCTCCCGCAAGCGTTCTACTACTTCTGGGCTTACGCACAAATGCTCAGATTAAATGCTGGAAAGGCATTTAATCTGACCTTCTGTGTACCTTCCGGCAACTTCGGCAATATCTGCTCTGCCCTCTTTGGTCACGTCATGGGTCTGCCCGTGAAGCGTTTCATTGCCGCCAACAACGCCAACAGCGTCTTCTATGAGTACCTGCAGAGCGGTGAGTATCGTCCCCGTCCGTCCATCCAGACCATCGCCAACGCAATGGATGTCGGCGACCCCTCCAACTTCGCCCGCATCCTCGACCTCTACAATAGAACCGATGTACAGGAGATTTTGCGGCAGCGCTCCATCGCGCAGCCTCTCCCCTCCCTCACGGGTAGCGAAGGTGTCAACGGGTTGACTGAATGTCAAGCCGTCCTGAGTGACCGAAGCAGAACTCCTCTGCTGAGGACGGGCAAGGTCGGGGGTGGGTCTTTCATCAGCGGCGCCACCTACACCGACGCCCAGATTGCGGAGACCATGCGCGACTGCTATGCCCGCACAGGTTATGTCCTCGATCCCCACGGCGCCTGTG
>Ga0310697_10002437_pt1 | contig 19831 bp, 20 predicted proteins | sample 172DNAGHGlowgp2_FD_203883 | JGI IMG/M metagenome (GOLD analysis project Ga0310697, IMG submission 203883) | Sheep rumen microbial communities from Palmerston North, Manawatu-Wanganui, New Zealand - 1728 DNA GHGlow gp2 (v2) (version 2) | ecosystem: Host-associated > Mammals > Digestive system >... | reverse complement strand
CTGATGCCAGCGAACTGCTCTCCGCAGTCATCGATGAGAATCCTAAGTTCCATAAACTATATCAAATGTATAAATTAATCGCTTGATGAATGAATATTCACTTGCGAAACTTCAGGATATTACTAATTGCACATTATAAACTTCCCATCTGCATCATGTGAAGGACTTTATCCACCTTCTCTTCCATAGGCAAGGTGGCATCTATCCAGTGAATCTCCACACCACGACGTTCCATGCCGCGGAACCAGGTCATCTGGCGCTTGGCAAACTGATGGATGGCGATTTCCAACTGACGGAACATCTCGTCATAACTCAACTGACCTATGACATGTAAAGTGAGGTATTTGTATTCAAGACCATAATAAATCAAATCATCAGGTGCGACACCGGAATCAATCAAATGACGAATTTCATCCAACATACCATCATCCAAACGCTGACGCAAACGCTGGCTGATACGTTCACGACGCAATTCACGGCTGATATCCAGACCTACAACCAGACTGTCAATGTCAGGAAAGTCTGCATCAAGCAAAGGGTGATTCTTATAATATTCTTCTATTTCAATAGCACGGATGGCACGTTGAGCTGTATCCACATCTGTGGTGTTGTGCATCTTGTTACCTGTGGATTTCTTATATTCAAGTAAAACTTTAACTAAATCTTCTAATGATTTATATTCCAAAGATTTACGTAGTTCAGGATTCTGTGGTACTGGACATAGCCGATAACCCCTCAACACACTCTCCAAATAGAGTCCTGTGCCACCGCAAAGCACTGGCATTCGACCACGACTTACAATGTCGTCGTAGGCGATGAGAAAATCATGCTGATAGCGATAGACGTTATACTTTTCACCAGCATCTACGATGTCAATGAGATGATAAGGAATAAGCCGACCATTGACGCTGTAATCAACAAGGTCCTTACCCGTGCCAAGGTCCATTCCCCGATAAACTTGACGACTGTCCGCACTGATAATCTCACCGTTCAAACGGTCGGCGAGAGCGACTGCGAACGATGTTTTGCCACATGCAGTAGGTCCGAGAATAGTCAGCATTTCCATTGACGGTGTGTCTTTATCCATGCAAAAGTACACAAAAAATAGCCGTCCGACAAAACCGGACGGCTATTTTTATAGGAAGAAACGAGATTTCTTATTTCAGCTCGGCGAGATACTTGATAGTACGTACCATCTGTGAAGTGTAAGAGTTCTCATTGTCATACCAGCTGACAACCTGTACCTGATAGGTGTCGTCGTCAATCTTGCTAACCATGGTCTGAGTGGCATCGAAGAGTGAACCATACTTCATACCGATGATGTCGCTGCTGACAATCTGGTCCTCAGTGTAACCGAAGCTCTCTGTACCAGCGGCCTTCATTGCTGCGTTGATACCCTCAACAGTCACGTCCTTACCCTTAACAACAGCGATGAGGATAGTAGTAGAACCTGTTGGAGTTGGAACACGCTGAGCAGAACCAATCAGTTTGCCGTTCAGTTCAGGAATCACGAGACCGATAGCCTTGGCTGCACCTGTAGAGTTAGGAACGATGTTGCAAGCACCTGCACGGCTACGACGAAGGTCACCCTTACGCTGTGGACCGTCAAGAATCATCTGGTCACCTGTGTAAGCGTGAATAGTAGACATGATACCGCTGCAGATAGGAGCATACTTGTTCAAAGCGTCAGCCATAGGAGCCAAGCAGTTTGTGGTGCAAGATGCTGCAGAGATGATAGTGTCCTCAGGAGTCAGAGTCTTGTGGTTCACATTGTAAACGATTGTAGGAAGATCCTTGCCTGCGGGAGCAGAGATAACGACCTTCTTGGCACCGGCCTGGATGTGAGCGGCAGCCTTCTCCTTTGAAGTGTAGAAACCTGTGCACTCGAGCACTACATCAACACCAAGTTCGCCCCAAGGCAGTTCAGCTGCGTTTGGCTTAGCATAGATGGTAATCTCTTTACCGTCCACAATGATAGAGTTGTCAGTAGCCTCAACAGTGTGCTTGCACTCGCCAAACTTGCCAGCGAAACCACCCTGAGCTGTGTCATACTTGAGAAGGTGAGCAAGCATCTTAGGGCTTGTCAAGTCGTTGATTGCAACTACTTCGTAACCTTCAGCTTCAAACATCTGACGGAAAGCGAGACGACCAATGCGTCCGAATCCATTAATACCAACTTTTGTCATTTCTTTTGATGATAATTTAATAAAAAGGTTGAAAAATATAAATTTGTTTATCAATTAACCAAAAAAACGCTTAATATAAAGCGTGGTTGTCTTATCGCCAAAGAACAAAGAATGAAACTCAGAACTTGCTTTTAACCACAGTTGCAGTAATGTGCAGACGAACATGCGGTCAGCAGAAACACTGCAAACATCACCAAAACCATGTAAATTTTTGTGCTTGTCTTCATTTTTTTCCTTTTTCAAGCACAAAGTTACAAATATATTATTTAATTTCGCAATGAAATCACATTAATTTAACTTTCAAATGTAATTTTTATGGGAAAATTTGTTCAAGAATTCAAAGAATTCGCCCTTAAGGGCAATGTAATGGACATGGCTGTCGGTGTTATCATCGGCGGTGCCTTCGGTAAAATCGTCTCTTCACTCGTTTCAGACATCATCATGCCTCCCATCGGTTACCTGCTCGGTGGAGCCAACTTCGCTGACCTCAAGTGCACGCTCAAGGAAGCTGTTCCAGCACAAGTTGACGAGGCTGGCAACGAGATTGCTGCCGCCGTGGATGCTGTGACATGGAACTGGGGTGCGTTCGTACAGAACTGCATCGACTTCCTCATCGTGGCTTTCGTCATCTTCCTTATGGTGAAGTTCATCACCAAGCTCTCCAAGAAGAAGGCTGAAGAAGAGGCTGCCGCTCCTGCTGAACCAAGCGCTGAGGAGAAACTGCTGACTGAAATCCGCGACCTCATGAAGGAGAAGAAGTAATCTTAAGGAACTATTCCGTTTTCATCGATATTACGTAATAACGTTATAACGATATAATGTAATATCATCGGAATCAAGAGTCCAAAGATTCTACAACGAAAAAAGAGGAAACACTGTTGCGTTTCCTCTTTTTTCAATCTATTTCTTTTACTCAGTCTATCTCTCCGCTGCCATAACATAGATGATGCTGCTCGTCATAGACCACACAGTATTGTCCCGGAGCGACACCATGAAGTTTCTCATCGGCTTCAATGTGCCATACGCCGTCCACCTGACGGATAGTGCCAAAATTGAACTCTGGAGTGTGGCGTATTTTGAAGGTAATGCGATGTTCCACGTCGGTGGGCTCCTGTTCCCATGGATTGGCTGTAATGAAATGGAGGTCGTTCATCTCGATATGGCGCTTATAGACCTTTTCGGGATCGTATCCATGAGATACGAAAAGGATGTTGCGTTTCACATTCTTCTTCACCACAAACCAAGGACCGCCACTGAATCCCAAGCCCTTTCGTTGACCTATGGTATAAAACCATAGTCCACGGTGCTCACCAATCTTGTGACCAGTTTCGAGTTCACGGACATCGCCTGGGTTTTCGCCAAGATGTGCTTTGATGTAGTCACGGAAGTCGATATTGCCAAGAAAACAGATACCTTGGCTGTCCTTGCGTTCCGCATTGAGAAGGCCCGCGCGCTGGGCTATCTCACGCACCTCATGTTTCCAGAGATGACCGATAGGAAACATCAGTTTGCTGACCTGCAGATAATCTATCTGAGCCAGGAAATCTGTCTGGTCCTTCACCGGGTCGGGGCTGGTGGAGAGCCAGACAAGTCCATCCTTGTGGGTGATAGTGGCATAATGGCCTGTAGCGGTGAAGTCGAAGTCCTTGCCAACTTGCTGCTCAAAACACCCGAACTTGATGAGTTTGTTACACATCACGTCTGGGTTAGGCGTAAGACCTTGCCGAGCTTTGTCCATGGTATAACCCACCACCATGTCCCAATATTCACGATGAAGGTCAATGATGTCGAATTCAAGGCCAAACTTATGGGCAAGCCAACGGCATATCTCCACATCCTCCTCTGAGGTGCAGTTCCATTCCTTATCCTTGTCTGGTCCTATCTTGATGTAAAAGAGGTGCGGGCGAATGCCTTGTTCCACCAGTTGATAGACACTCACAGCACTATCTACCCCACCCGACACCAATGCCGCTACATTCATCGTCTCCTTATTTATTGAGTTGCTTGCTGATTTCCAGCATGCGGTTAATGGGCAGGATTGCCTTCTTGGCGATTTCCACATCCACCGTCACTTCAGGCCACTCATACTTCAGTGTGTTGTAAAGTTTTTGCATGTTATTCATCCGCATGAAGCTGCATTCATTGCACTGGCATCCTATGGTCTCTGTGGCCTCTGGAGGTGCAGGGATAAACACTTTGTCGGGACAGGCTTGTGTCATCTTGTGCAGAATACCGCTCTCAGTTGCCACGATGAATTTCTGGCAGTCGTCCTTGATGGCGTAGCTGAGGAGATTGGCGGTGGAACCAATCACGTCAGCAATCTGCTGGATAGGTTTGGGACATTCTGGATGAACCAGCACCTTGGCATCAGGATTCTCCTGCTTCAGCATGAGAATCTTCTCAAAAGAGAACTGTCCGTGTACATGGCAACCACCGTTCCACAGCAACATCTGACGTCCTGTGAGCGAATTGATATAATCGCCAAGATTGTGGTCGGGACCAAAGATGATTTTCTCGTCCTGCGGAAAACTATCGACAATCAACTTGGCATTGGACGACGTCACAACGACGTCGGTCAGGGCTTTTACGGCAGCGGTTGTGTTCACATAGCTCACCACCTTGTAACCTGGATGCTCTTCGATAAAAGCCTTCAGGTCATCGGCCTTACAACTGTCGGCCAGCGAGCAACCTGCATTCAAGTCGCATACCAGCACTTTCTTATCGGGACATAGTATCTTGTCTGTCTCAGCCATGAAATGCACACCGCACATCACAATAATGTCGGCTTCAGTCTTGGCTGCCCACTGTGCCAATGCCAAGGAGTCGCCCACGAAATCTGCGATGTCCTGTATCTCACCCTCTGTATAGTAGTGAGCGAGAATCACGGCGTTCTTCTCATCGCACATTCTGCGTATTTCTGCCTTGATGTCGATATCGTCGGCTATAGGCTCATTGATATAGCCCAGTTCTTTCCATTCTTCTTTAATCATAATATTTCTTTTTTTATCATGAATTTGAGAAATACGGAATCTCCGTCTTGGTAAATCCTTTAATTCGCTAATCCAGGATTGGAAAACAGGGATTTACAAGATTGTCTTGACCGCTTCCTTCATGCCGAGCGTCTGAATCTTGTCAAGGTCGGCAGTAACAAGGTCGGTGAGACCGGGTATCTTGTTGAGGTCTTCATGCCAGATGTTCTCAGCTGCCAATACGCCTTCTGCCACCTTGCGGGTGTCGCCTGTAGCCCAGAGGTCGGTAAGCAGTTGCATGATTTCAGGTGCGTCGTTTGGTACGATTGGTGCACCATCCTCGCGCTGTCCACCCTTATAATATGTGATGATTGCGGCTAGTCCGAACACCAGACCTTGAGGTAATTCACCCTTGCGCTCCAGATAGGTTTTCACACCAGGCAGGTCGCGGGTCTCATACTTGGGGAAGGAGTTGAGCATGATGCTCGTCACCTGATGGTCAACATATGGATTGTTGAAACGTTCCAGCACATCGGAGGCGAACTTCTGAAGTTCGTCCATCGGGAGATTGAGCGTCTGCATGAGTTCGTCGAACTGCACCTTGTGGATATACTTGCCTACCAAGGGGTCGTTGCAAGCATCGCGGACAATGTCAATGCCTGAAAGGTAAGCCACAGGACTGAGTACTGTGTGCGGACCATTGAGCAACGTCACCTTGCGCTCATGATAAGGCTTCTCCGACTCAGCGATAAGCACATTCAAACCAGCCTTCTCTGCGGGAAATTCCTTCTTCAATTGTTCTATTTCCATATTCTCGGGTTTCTCAATCACCCAGAGATGGAATGCTTCACCCTGTACAACAAGGTTGTCGGCATACATGATCTTCTCCTGTATTTCCTTGATTTCCTTGCGTGGGAATCCTGGTACGATACGGTCAACCAATGTAGCGCACACATAGCAATAGTTGGTGAACCATTGTTTGAATCCTTCGTAGTCCTTACCGAAATCATCTTTCCAAAGCTCAATATACTGGTAGATGCACTCTTTAAGATGATGTCCGTTGAGGAAAATGAGTTCACATGGCATGATGATGAGGCCTTTGTCGGGAGCGCCATTGAAAGTCTGGTAACGACGGTAGAGCAACTGAGTGAGTTTACCTGGATAGGATGATGCAGGAGCGTCATTGAGTTGACAAGAGGCATCGAAAGCAATACCTGCCTCCGTCGTGTTGCTGATGACGAAACGAATCTCTGGCTGGTCGGCTAGTGCCATGAAAGCCTGATTCTGAGTATAGGGGTTGAGTGCTCTGCTGATGCAGTCAATTCGGGTGAGTTTATTCACTGGCTCACCGTTCAGGCGACCTTGCAGGTTCACATGGTAGAGGCAGTCCTGGCCGTTGAGCCAGTCAACCATACCTTTTTCTATGGGCTGGACAACCACCACACTGGCATTGAAGTCCGTCTTACGGTTCATCTTGTAAATGATCCAATCCACAAAACATCTCAGGAAATTACCCTCGCCGAACTGAATGACACGTTCGGGAGCAACGCTCTTAGGAGCTGTTCTTTTGTTTAACGCTTTCATGACTTTATTGTTTATCTGAATAATCTGATTTTTGACATAGTAAGCCTATGGACTACAAAATTACTATTTTTTATTCTCTTAACCTCAATCTTGTGGAATTATTTAGCGATAGAGGGAGTTTTTACATGAAAAAGTTTTCATATTGGAATGAATAGATTATCTTTGCGGGAAATAAACCAAACCACTAAGATAACATGAAAAAATCAGCATTTCTCATCCTTACTTTGATATTGCCGCTATTTCTGAAAGCGCAATCACTTCCCCCAACAGGCATCACACCCTACACATTCAACATCATCTGGGGATACATGAAAAGCGGGAATTTCGAACCGTCACAACTTGACAAGGCTGAGCAGTTGCTCACCAATGCGGGGTATCATAAAGTCGGTAAATTCGACAGACCTATCGGCTACACTCTTGTATATGCTAAGGCATGCAATGTGAAAATGTCGAACGATGGTTTTGTAAAGTCTGCCAGTCCCAATAAGGAACCAGGATTCTCCAGCTACATAGAAGTGGGCCCTGGTGTTGGGATGGACTGGGATATGTCGGTCACCTTCATTTCACAAAAAGGAACCAAAGCTTTCACAGAACTGCTTAAACAAGGACAATACACCTATCATGCAACCGAACATCCAGGTTGGCTGAGACAATCCGACGGATGCTACTTCATGCAGAATGGCAAGACTTTCAGCGTCAGCGATGTGATTGGTGGTGACGAGATTTTGGAATAAACCAAAAGTAAACGCTATTCTATTGTTCAGAAACCAATACATAAAAAGAATTAATAAACGGCTTGTTCCCAAGCCGTTTATTAATTCTCATAACCTTCTATTCTATTGTTGCCCACACGCATACTCCAGAGATCCTCGCGGTTACCATTGAAAAGATTGACATCCACCTTGCCTTTGATGCCTGCCACACGTCCAAAGTCTGTGTGTTGCCAGAATTTCCAGTCACCTTGATAGGCAAGCTTATCCACATAGTAATTGGCTATCCAAAGAGGATAGTCATCAAATTCCTTTGATGTCAGGATATCACGTCGGAAACTATAACTGCAATACAGAATCGGCTTCACGCCGTAATGCTTCTCCACTATCCTGAGCCATTTGAGCACTGCCTTCTGAAGAGCTTCGTGTGACAGACCACCATCCTCCTCTACGTCAAGTACAGGCGGAAGGTCATCATCCTCCAACTGTACGCACTTGCAGAAGAAACGGGCTTGTTTCTCCACCGACGATTGAGGCTTGAAATAGTGGTAGGCACCACGCATGATAGCATTCTGACGAGCATAATAAAAATTCTGGATGAAGTTCTCGTCAAGCAGTCCGACACCCTCTGTGGCCTTCACGAAGATAAACATCAATGGAGAGTCCTTTACAGTGGCGTTGCGAAGCAAGTCCCAATCTATCTCATCTTGATAGTGAGAGATGTCGATGCCGCGGACTGTTCCTGCAGGATATTCATCGTCGCCATACAACGCTTTCCATCTGAAAGAATACGGGCCGACAAACATATTATAGAAGGCGGTGATATAGATGACAGCTATTACAGCAATCAAAGACCACAAAATGTAAGATGGCATGCGACGAAAGAAACTCCGACGTTGGTTCTTGCCTCTTTTGCGGTTCTTTTTTTTCTGTGTTTTTTTCTTCGCTACCATCTTCTAAATAGGATATCAGGTCGATAAAGCCATTAATGTCTTTAAAGTCCTTAAGGACATTATGAACAGTCTTAAAAAAAGGGCTCAACAGCACACGGCCCAGTCTTTTGATGAAGGAGAGGACGTGGCTGTTGAGCTTGAGATTCTTTCGGCAGAGATTATTTCTGCTGTTCGAGTTGCAAAGTCTTAGTGGGCTGGTCGCAAACCTCAGTTGGACCGAAGTACTGGATAGGACCTGGATAAACATAACAGGTCTCTTTTGCCCACTCGTCACGATGAGCGGCGAAGTACTTGAATGGAGCGCCATCAAGTTCTACCAAAGCCTTTCGGATAACTGGCTTGTCCTCGCCATTACGACGCTCAATGTTCATCATCATCGTGATGGGCACACCACCGGCAATCCATTCAGAAGCAGGAGCTGTAGTGTTCTTGACAATTGACATGTAGCCTGTCTTGCCTGAGGCAATTAGTTGAGCGGCATTGTAACCAAGGGAATAGCAGTAGTCGGCATCATAGTTAGATGGAGCGGCACAACGTCCCTCATAACCGAAGAAGTGATGCTGGGAGGCGAACTTACCTTTGTATTTGCCTTCTGCAGCCATCTCTTCAAGTTTCTCCTCCACAAGTCCAGAAAGCAGTTTCTCTGTCTCGATAAGCGATACCTGTACGTTACCGTGTGGGTCGCGGTCAAGTGCGAGTTGAGTGGACACCTCTGTTGGCAGGGAGTTGAAGGTGGCGAGGTTTTCCTTTGTGATATGCTTCTTGATGTAATCAATCAACTTCTCACGAGCCACGGTCTTGGCCTTAGGAGTGGCAAGCACTTCGTTAAGGTCTTTGATGAGGCTCTTGATAGCAGGAATGAACTCGATGAGTCCTTCTGGCACAAGCACTGTACCGAAGTTGTTTCCTTCCTCTGCGCGAAGAGCCACGGCATTGGCGATTTGGGTCACGATGTCATCGAGAGACATAGCCTTGGCTTCCACCTCCTCAGAGATGAGGCAGATGTTGGGCTGAGTCTGAAGAGCGCACTCCAAAGCGATATGAGATGCGGAACGACCCATCAGTTTGATGAAGTGCCAGTACTTACGGGCTGAGTTACAGTCACGCTGGATGTTGCCGATAAGTTCGCTATAAGTCTTGCAAGCAGTGTCGAAACCGAAGGATGTCTCAATCTGTTCGTTCTTCAGGTCGCCGTCGATGGTCTTGGGGCAACCGATCACCTGCACACCGTATTTCTTGGCTGCATAATACTCAGCAAGCACACAAGCGTTAGTGTTGGAATCGTCTCCACCGATAATCACGAGTGCCTTGATGCCCAATTCGCGAAGAATCTGGATACCACTCTCAAACTGGTCTACCTTTTCCAGTTTGGTACGTCCCGAACCAATGATGTCGAAACCACCCGTATTTCTATACTCGTCGATAATGTCGGCTGTCAATTCCATATACTTGTGGTCAACCAAACCGCCTGGGCCAAGAATGAAGCCATAGAGTTTGTTGGCCGGGTTGGTGGCTTTCACACCATCGAACAGACCTGAAATCACATTGTGACCACCAGGAGCCTGACCACCAGAGAGAATCACACCCACATTGTAGGATGGATACTGCTTGGCTTCGCCCTTGACGAACTCAATCACTGGCATGCCATAAGTGTTGGGGAATAATTCCTTGATTTTGTCCTGGTCGCCCACCGACTGAGTGGGAGCGCCTTCTTTCACTGCCACAGGGCCTTTCAAAGCCTCTGGCAATTTGGGCTGATAGGCAGCCCTTGCAATCTGCAATGCACTTTTCTTCATAATTGATTTTGATAATTATTGTTTTCTAAAAACATTTCTTATTGATAAACAGAAACTTCTTTTCGTTTTCTTTTTGGTTCCGTCTTAACAATTTACAAAGTAACAAAAAATATCCCATTTCTGCAAACTTGAAAAAGAAAAAAGTGGATATAGCCTATCCACTTTTTCTTTTTATACTGACATCATACGAAAGTGCCATTTCCACTTTGCAAATAAAGAGTTTTATAATAAAAATACAATCAACAGGTTAAATAAGCTTTTGAATAAGGGTAAGGACATTGATATCGTCGCGCGACAGTTCGAGTTTCATAATCCTTTTACTTGAACGAACCTCCAACAATATCAAGGAGTTCGCTGGTGATAGCCTGCTGACGTGTCTTGTTATAGAGGATGCTGAGTTCGTTGAGCAAGTCGTCGGCATTGTCGGTGGCAATCTGCATGGCCATGGTGCGCGCACCGTGCTCTGAGGCATTGCTATCGAGAAGAGATGTGAATAGTTTCAGTCTGACTACTTTAGGCAACAGACTGCTGAGCATTTCCTCTACAGACGGCTCGATGATATAGTTCGATTTGATGTCTCCTTCATTTTTGTCGTTGTGATTGTCGTTTTGACCAGTGGAATCCTGATTTGTCGTGACGTTATCCTTCTTTTGAAACAGACTGCTATTCAGACATGATTCCACATCGAGAGGAAGCAGAGGCTCGTGCATGTAAATTTGCGTGGCAGTATTTTTGAAGTGATTGTAGAGCAAATCCACCCTATCGACTTTGCCTTTGCGGAACATCTCCATAAGTTCATCTGCAATGGCCTGCACCTGTGTATAATCGGGTTTGTCTGCGAGTCGGGTGAAATCGCCCTGTGGCGTAAAGCCTGTTTTCTTCACGTGGTCGGCAATCTTACGGCCTATGGGATAAACCATGATGTGCTCTTTTCCAAGACTCTGTTCGTACCTTTTAACCACCTCCGTGAAATGCTTCATCATATTGGAGTTGAAGGCACCGCACAGGCTGGAATTAGAAGAGAACACTATCAGCGCCACATTGTTTACTTCACGTTTCTGCTGATATTCAGTCTGCACCGACTCCCCCTCGGCAAGGAAACGCGACAAAATACCGTAAAGCATCGTCTGATAAGGCAACATACTTGAAATTGCCTCTTGGGCATGATGTAGTTTGGCTGAAGCCACCATCTTCATCGCAGAGGTAATCTTTTGGGTGTTCTGAACCGATTGGATTCTTGTTTTTATTTCCTTTAAAGACATTCAGCAGTGTTTTTTTTCGTTATTATTCAATGCAAGAAAACAATACTCAAAAATGCGATTAAGCAAGGAGAGAGCCGAACTTGTTCGAGCTATGTCGAGCGTGAACATTTTAGGCGAAGCCAATGGTCAATGCTCAATGGTCAATGCTCAATGGTCAATGCTCAATGGTCAATAATCAATGGTCAATAATCAATGCCCAATGGTCTCCGCCGCCACTTTCCGTATGATGTCGGTGACCTCATCGCTAATCTTTCCTGAGGCAAGCACATCAATCACATCCTCTTTGTGGAACGACCTCAGATTGTCTAGGAAACGGCTTTGGAAGGCTTGTACCTCATCTAGTGGAACATCCTTGAGCAGTCCGTTGATGCCACAATAGAGTATGGCTATCTGCTCGCCCACAGGCATTGGACTATACTGGGGCTGAATGAGCAGTTTGTTATTCTTGCGTCCCTTGTCAATCGTCATGGCGGTCACGGGATCCATGTCGCTGGAGAACTTGGCGAAGGCTTCCAGTTCACGGTACTGTGCCTGACTGATTTTCAGTGTACCAGCCACTTTCTTCATACTCTTAATCTGTGCCGAACCACCCACACGACTCACGGAAATACCCACGTTGATGGCTGGTCGGAAACCTTGGTTGAAGAGGTCGGTCTCGAGGAAGATTTGTCCGTCAGTAATGGATATCACATTGGTAGGGATATATGCTGACACGTCACCCGCCTGGGTTTCAATTAGAGGAAGCGCGGTGAGCGACCCTCCACCCTTTACACGCCCTTTCAGACTTTCAGGCAAGTCATTCATCTTCTCCGCCACCTCTTGTTGGTCGATAATGCGCGCAGCGCGTTCCAGCAATCGGCTGTGGAGATAGAACACATCACCAGGATAAGCCTCACGGCCCGAGGGACGGCGAAGAATCAGCGACACCTCGCGGTAGGCCACAGCCTGTTTGGAGAGGTCGTCATATACCACCAAAGCACTGCGTCCGGTATCGCGGAAATACTCGCCGATGGCAGCGCCTGCAAAAGGAGCAAAATACTGCAAAGGAGCCGATACGGCTGCTGTGGCCGACACTACGATGGTGTAGTCCATCGCCTTGTGCGCCTTCAAAATGTTGACGATACTGGCAACGGTGCTTCCTTTCTGTCCGATAGCCACATAGATGCAGTAGATGGGATGCCCCGCCTCGTAGTTGCCACGCTGGTTAATGATGGTATCGATCGCTATGGCCGTCTTGCCTGTCTGTCGGTCGCCAATGATAAGCTCGCGTTGTCCACGGCCGATAGGAATCATGGCATCAATGGACTTGATGCCGGTCTGCAGCGGCTCATTCACTGGTTGGCGGAAAATCACACCTGGAGCTTTTCTCTCCAATGGCATCTCCACCTTCTCGCCACCAATAGGTCCAAGACCATCAATGGGCTGGCCAAGCGGATCAACCACTCGGCCAAGCATCTGCTCACTGACGTCGATGGAAGCAATCCTGCCTGTGCGTTTGACAGCCATACCTTCCTTGATTCGGTCTGTAGAGCCTAATAACACAGCACCCACATTGTCCACTTCAAGGTTCATCACCACAGCATGTTCACCATTGTCAAACTCCAACAACTCGCCCGCCTCGGCATTGAGCAAACCATAGATGCGTACCACACCATCGCTGACCTGAAGCACCTCACCCACCTCCTCGAATTTGAGGCGAGTATCCATCTGCTTCAATTGGTTGAGCAACACCTGCGATACCTCGCTTGTCTTTATATTGTCCATATCTATTTCCTGTTTATTGTTTATCTCAAATTCCTCGCTATTTCATTGAGTTGACTCTTCACACTGCCATCCACACGATTATAACCTACCTGAACAACGAACCCACCAATGATGTCAGGGTCTATTGTCTTCTCGTACTCCACCGTAGCGGAACTGTCGAAAGTTTTCAGCAGGCTCGTAAGACGGTCCATAGTCATCTGGTCGCTTTCCGTGGCAGTGGTTAGACGCACCACATAGATGTGCTTCTTCTCTCGGTATTGCTCGATGTACTGACGAGAGCACTGCAAAAGCAATTCCTCACGATTGTTGTCAATAAGCATCTCAACAAATCGTTCGTAAGCCGTGCTAGGTGGTGTGGAAGCACACATCTGGAGCATCAGTTTTAATTTGTCGGATGTTTTGGTGACTGGGTTGCCCAATACCTGACGTATTTGAGGCAACTGTCTGAAACTGTTCAGTACGGACAACATCTCGTGGTAAACGGTGTCCTCCACATGCTCCCCCACTGCGTAAAGGAGCAATGCCTTGGCGTATCTGTATGCTATCAGCCCAGTGTTCATAGCGATTTACTTATTTTATGAACAAATCCATCATTTTCTGTTTCTCTCCGCCTCGTCCAACATTCTGTCAATAAGCGCCATCTGCGCACTGTTAGTGTTGATTTTCTCACGAAGAATCTTCTCGGCAATAGCCACGGAAAGGTCAGCCACCTGACGACGCAGGTCGCCCATCATAGCGTCCTTCTCCGTCTGGATTTGCTGTTTGGCTTCCGCTATCATCCGCGCGCCCTCGGCCTTGGCCTCTTCACGTGCCTCACCAACGATACGCTGGCGAGATGCCTCAGCGTCTTTCAGTATCGAGGCATGTTCTTCTCGCGCCTGCTGAAGTAGCCGCTCACCTTCCTCCTTGATGCCAGCCAAACGTTCGTTAGCCTCCTTGGCTGCCAGCAGCGACTCGTCGATGAAATTCTTGCGTTTGTCCACCATCCCCACAATGGTCGGGAAACCATACTTGCCGACGATGAACAAGAGAATCAGAAATGCCACAAGCATCCAGAACACCAATCCTGTATCTGGAACAAGTAGTGACATGGCTTTTTATTTGATGATCAGACACAACAGACAAACAATCACTGCGAAAAGGGACACACCCTCGAGAAGCGCACCGATGATGATCATGCTGGTACGGATGTCGCCGGCAGCCTCAGGCTGACGTGATATGGCCTCCATGGCTGAACTACCGATCTTGCCAAGACCGAAACCTGCACCTATTGCTACTATGCCTGCACCAAGTGCGGCTCCCAACTGGACCAGATTCAGGCCCGTTGCTGCTTGTAAAAGCATAATTGATAACATCATAATCTTTAAGTTTTTTATATTGTTAATATTTTTAGTTTTTTCTATTTTTAATTTTTCTCGTAACTACGTTATTTCGTTATGGCGTGATAACGAGGTCGAAATCATGAAATCGAGGTCGTTTTTTATTCCTCGTGGCCACCCTCCCGCGACATACCGATAAAGACAGAGGAAAGCATTGTGAACACGTAGGCCTGGATGTATGCCACCAATAACTCAAGCATGTTCATGAACAGGCTGAGAACCACTGACACGAAGGTCATACCACCGCATACAGCCGCTCCGAACTTGGAGGTAACAAAGATGATACACACCAGCGACAGGATAATAGAGTGCCCTGCCAAGATGTTGGCGAAAAGACGAACCATCAGTGCGAATGGTTTGGTGAAGACACCGAAAAGTTCAATCACGGGCATCAAAGGCACAGGACACTTCAGCCATGTAGGTACGTCAGGCCAGAATATGTCTTTCCAATAGTGCTTGTTAGCACCGAAGTTGACGATAAGGAAGGTCATCAACGCCAACACCATGGTGATGGCAATGTTGCCAGTCAAGTTAGCGCCTCCAGGGAAGATGGGTACCAATCCCATCAAGTTGGAAAAGAAGATAAAGAAGAAAGCGGTGAGCAAGTAAGGCGAATATCGCTTGTAATCTTTGCCCACGCATGGACGGATGATGTCGTTTTCTACCGACATAATGAACATCTCCATCAGTCCGACAAATCCTTTGGGCGCTGCATCACCTGGCTTTTTACCTTTGTACCAACGCGCCACACCAAGGATAATGACAATCAACAACAACACGTTGATGAACAACGACATCACATTCTTAGTGATGGAGATATCAAACAAAGGACGTTGCTGAACACCATTTACCATCTCCACTATCTTTCCGTCGTGGTCACCGCCATGGGCGATCATCAGTCCTTCCACATCCGCACCTTCACCATGTTCTTCCTCGGCTTCCTCAAAACGACTGGAAAGGAAACAATGCCAACCCGACTGACTGCTATAGACAATCACGGGCAATGGTAAAGCTAGACGGGTGTCGCCAATGTCGGTGATATGCCATTCATAAGAGTCGCCCAGATGACCGAAAATGATTTCTCCCAAATCAAGGTCATTCTCAGTTTCAGCCATGGTTGTTTCTGCCGATGTGTTATCATCATGCTCTTGGGCGTATGAGATGACACAAGGAGCAAACAGAAAAACCACCGTCAGCGCGAAAATCCAATATGCTTGTTTCAATCTATTCATGTTTCACTTTTTTCTTTTCGTTCTGCATCCTCACCAAGAAGAGGGTGTCGTAAACGAGATAGGCAAAGAACATACAAATCAGTTCCAATGCAAATCCTTTTATCTTCTCGCCAACTGCTAGACAATAAACGAGAAAGACTAAGATAAAGAAGAACATCCGGGCAATCTTTGATATGAGAATCACATTCATAAGACGCTTATTATCCGCTTTTTGTGATGACTTGTAAAAGCAATGGCTTAACCATGCGTAGAGTGTAGTCAAAACGGCTACCACGTAAGGAGCGACAATGGGGAACTGAGCACCATGGTTCATATTCAGCGCCACAAGATGGAAGACCACTGCCAGTAACAGCATCAGCAACAAGACTGCAAGGGGATAAGGGAGCCTGCTCATAGTTCAACACAGACATTCACATTCTCGCCGTTGACTTCAACGAAACCGTTTCTCACATGGAGGGTCTGTTCTTCAGAACCCACTACATACACCACATCACCCTCCTGTAAAGAGGATATCAATGGTGCGTGGTTGGGCAGCACTTGGAAACGCCCCTTGGTCCCTGGCAAGGTCACTGATGCAACGTCACCACGGAATACCTCCTTTTCGGGGGTGAGTATCACAAGGGACAGATGGTCATACTTCATATCTCTTTCCTCTTTTAATTATTTACAAGACTGCAAAATTCCGAGACCACAAACCACTACTGGGCCGCCGCCATCAGTTTCTTGCCTTTCTCGATGGCGTCTTCGATGGTGCCGACATTAAGGAAAGCCTGTTCTGGCAGGTAATCGACCTCTCCATCGAGAATCATCTTGAAACCCTTGATGGTGTCGGCCATGCTGACCATCACGCCAGGCACACCAGTGAACTGCTCAGCCACAGAGAAAGGCTGAGAGAGGAAACGCTGGATACGTCGGGCACGGTTCACGGTCGTCTTGTCCTCATCAGAAAGTTCGTCCATACCGAGAATGGAGATGATATCCTGCAATTCCTTGTTGCGCTGTAGTATCTGCTTCACTCGTTGAGCCGTCTGGTAATGGTCTTCACCTACCACATTTGGGTCGAGGATTCTGGATGTCGATTCCAGAGGGTCTACCGCAGGGTAGATGCCAAGCTCCGCAATCTTACGGCTGAGCACTGTAGTAGCGTCAAGGTGAGTGAAGGTAGTTGCTGGCGCCGGGTCAGTCAAGTCATCCGCTGGCACATATACAGCCTGAACGGAGGTGATGGAGCCATACTTGGTAGAGGTAATGCGCTCCTGCATACGTCCCATGTCGGTGGCCAATGTGGGTTGGTAACCCACTGCCGATGGCATACGTCCGAGCAATGCCGACACCTCACTGCCTGCTTGGGTGAAACGGAAGATGTTGTCAATGAAGAATAGGATGTCACTGCTCTGTCCATCCTTGTTTCCGGCATCGCGGAAGGACTCAGCGACAGTCAAACCCGACAATGCCACAGAGGCACGTGCACCAGGAGGCTCGTTCATCTGACCATAAATCAAGCTTACCTGCGACTTTGCCACTTCATTGTAATCCACCTTGGAAAGATCCCATTTACCTTCTTCCAATCCTTTCTCAAACTCCTTTCCATAATGGATGATACCCGATTCTATCATCTCACGCAGCAGGTCGTTGCCTTCGCGTGTACGCTCACCCACTCCAGCGAATACACTGTAACCATTGTGCCCCTTTGCGATGTTGTTGATGAGTTCCTGGATGAGCACAGTCTTGCCCACACCAGCACCGCCGAAAAGGCCAATCTTACCACCCTTGGCATAGGGCTCGAGCAAGTCGATAACCTTGATGCCTGTGGTCAGCATCTCCTGAACTGTTGACAGGTCCTCGAACTTGGGAGGCTCACGGTGGATGGGGTAAGCACCACTCATGTCGAACGACTTCATGCCGTCAATCTGCTCACCTACCACATTCAGCATACGGCCTTTAATTTGGTCGCCCACAGGCATCATGATAGGACTGCCCGTAGGTCGCACCTTCATACCTCGGCGAAGTCCATCGGTAGAGTCCATAGCCACACAGCGGACAATGTCCTCGCCAATATGTTGCTGCACCTCGACCACCAGACGGCGTCCGTTATCACGGACTATCTCCAATGCCTCATTGATGCTTGGCAACTGCAGACGTTTATCGATGTCATCGCCAGTAAACTGCACGTCAACCACCGGCCCGATAATCTGGGATATATGTCCTGTTAATTCTGACATTGTATGTTTGGTTTTAGTTGTGATTTCATAAATCCAGTCGATATATAGTAAAAGGTATTGTCTTTCCCTATATATCGTGAGAGGATACAAAGTAAACGCAAAAATACAAAAAAATAACGAACCGACAATTATCAATACGTTTTTTTTGATTTAAAGATTATTTTTTCTACGATTTCTCTGTGAGTCGTTCTTATGATTATAGAATGTACAAATGTGCGATTTCGCACAAAATTGTGCGGATTCGAACAAAAACGGGGCAATAAAAGGTCATGTTGGTATTTTATCTATTTTTAGAGGATTTAATATGAAGATTTTTCTTTATTTTTGCCAATAAAGCGTTTATTTATAAAAAATAAAGATGGAAGAAAAGAAAAATGGCAATATACTTGTCATTGATGATAATGAGGATATCCTCTTTGCGCTGAATCTGTTGTTGAAGCCATTGGTGGAGGATATCCGTGTGACCAAAAATCCAGAACAGATAGATCGGTTCTACGACCAGTTGCATCCAGATGTTGTGCTGTTGGACATGAATTTCTGTCGGGATGCCATCAGTGGCGAGGAGGGATTCGAATGGTTGGAGCACATCTTGCATCGAGATGCGCAAGCGGTGGTCGTCCTAATGACAGCCTATGCCGATGCAGACAAAGCAGTGCGTGCGTTGAAGAGTGGCGCCACGGACTTTATCACCAAGCCATGGGATAACTCCAAACTATTAGCAACGCTCTTTGCTGGAATTGAACTCAGCCACGAACGACATAAGAACCGGTTGTTGGAACAGCGCATGGAGGTGGCGGCATCGCCTTTTGGAGCCACAACAGCACCAACTATCATCGGTGAGAGTCCAGTCATGCAGCGTGTGTTGCAGACAGTGGTTCAGGTGGCACCAACCGATGCCAACGTGCTGATTCTCGGTGAGAACGGTACAGGAAAGGATGTGATTGCTCGACAGCTGTGCGCACTTTCTAAACGTTCCACAAAACCCTTCGTCAGCATTGACCTTGGAAGTGTGTCTGAACAACTCTTCGAGAGTGAACTTTTCGGTTATGAGAAAGGGGCTTTCACCGATGCGCACAAACCTAAGGCAGGACGGATGGAGACAGCCAATGGCGGTACGCTCTTCCTTGACGAAATAGGGAATATTCCCCTCCCCTTACAGTCCAAGTTGCTGGCCGCACTTGAGCGTCGCGAGATTTCTCGTATTGGCAGTACACAAGTGACATCCATAGATGTCCGACTTATCTGCGCCACGAATGCCGACATCCACAACGAGGTGGTTGAAGGGCGATTCCGAGAAGACTTGCTCTACCGAATCAACACCATCGAGATTACCATCCCCCCGTTGCGTGAACGTGGCGAGGACATCATCTTGTTGGCAGAACATTTCCTCCATATATACGCGAAAAAATATAATAAGGAGATGAAGACGCTCAATCGCGATGCCCGCCAGAAACTGTTGCGGCATACATGGCCAGGCAATGTGCGCGAACTGATGCATGCGGTGGAGCGAGCCGTTCTGCTTGCCAAAGGGTCAGCCCTCTGTGCACAAGACTTCATGTTGAACGAGACATCACGTCGGACAGCACAGACACAGACACTGAACCTTGAACGACTGGAACAGGAAGCCATTGAGCGTGCGATGCAGATTGCCGGTGGCAATGTGACTCGCGCTGCCGAACTCTTGGGAATCACAAGGTTTGCACTATATAGAAAACTGAACAAATGAAAACTTACCTATTATATATTATAGGACTAATGGTCCTTATTGTGTGTT
>Ga0310697_10002436_pt1 | contig 19835 bp, 24 predicted proteins | sample 172DNAGHGlowgp2_FD_203883 | JGI IMG/M metagenome (GOLD analysis project Ga0310697, IMG submission 203883) | Sheep rumen microbial communities from Palmerston North, Manawatu-Wanganui, New Zealand - 1728 DNA GHGlow gp2 (v2) (version 2) | ecosystem: Host-associated > Mammals > Digestive system >... | reverse complement strand
AGGACAGGATACGGAAATGAAATATTCTTCAGCAGCAACCGGCTTCAGTACATGAACAACAAGGACAAGCTGGAGGCCATCAAGACAAACGCAGACCGCGGGCTGATGACCAGGAACGAGCTGCGGGAGATTGAGAACCTGCCGCCGCTGCCGGAGCCTTACGGCAGCCAGATCCCGGCGCGGGGTGAATACTACGACATAGCGAATCCGCCGGAGGGAAAGAGCGGAGGAGAAAACGGAGGAAAGAAAGATGCCGATGAAAGTAAATGAGCGGGAATACCGGGACATCGATCTGAGCGGTATGGAACTGCGGACGATGGATGACGGCCAGATGGTGGTGGAAGGGTACGCCACAAAATGGAACGAGTATCTGCTGTTTGATGACGGCGAGTACCGGCTGTTTGAACGGTTTGATCCGCACGCGTTCGACAAGTGCGATCTGAGCGACATCATCATGCAGCTGAACCATGAGGGACGGGTGTATGCCAGGGGTGGGAACAAGACACTGACGGTGAATCCGGACGGAATCGGCCTACACATGAAGGGCTTCCTGGGAGGAACGCAGGAAGGCCGGAAGATCTTTGAGGAGATTCAGGGCGGATACCTGACAAAGATGAGCCACGGATTCAAGGCAGGGTGCCAGAAGCGCGAAGTGATCGAAAACCGGGAAGCGAACAGGATCGACATTCACCGGACGATTCTGGAAGTGGCGAAGGAGTACGACGTTTCTGTTGTGTCGCTGCCAGCAAACGACGCGACTGAAATATCCGCACGGAACCTTTGCGAGGGAGTTATCGCTGAGGTTAAGCAGGAGAGGCTTGCCGTAGAGGCCCGGCGGAGGGAAAAAACAAAAATTGCCATTATGGCGGAAATGATTTGAATTTGAGGAGGTAAAAAAACAATGAAGTACAAGACTCTGGCGGAAATCGAAACCCGCAAGGCTGCCATCCTGAAGGAGATGGAGCAGGAGGGCGCGGACCTGGACGCCCTGAAGAAGGAAATGGATGAGCTGCGCGAGAACGCACAGCAGCTCCGCGATGCCGCAGCGAAGGCGGAGGAGATCCGGAAGCAGATCGCGGAAGGCGCGCAGGGCATCGCCATCGGCGAGACCCGGAAGGCGGAGACCGCCGCGAAAACCGTGAATGAGATCCGCGCAAGCAAGGAATACGTGGATGCGTACGCCCGCTATATCCAGAGCGAGGACGACCGCGAACTGCGTGCCCTGCTGGGAATGAATGCTCCGGCAAATGGCCAGGTGCCGGTCCCGGCCCTGGTTGATCCCATCATCAAGACCGCGTGGGAAAATGATACGATCCTGAGCCGCGTGAACAAGACCGCTTTCCGGGGCAACCTGCAGAGCGCCTTCGAGCGTGACGCTGATCCGGCCTATGAGCACCTGGAAGGCACAACGGCCATCACAGAGGAAGATCTGACCCTGGGCGTGGTCGAGCTGAAGCCGAAGAACATCAAGAAGTTCATCCGCGTGAGTGATGAAGTGATCGCCACCGGCGGCGAAGCCCTGGTCTCTTATGTGTACCGTGAACTGACCTACCGCGTGCTGAAGCTCCTGAAGGAAAAGGTGATCGCGGACATCGCGGGCGCCTCCACCAGCCATTCTGCCAGCGCGGTCGGCATCCCGAAGATCGAAGGCGCTCCGGATCTGACCGTTGTGGTCGAAGCCGAGGCGGAACTGAGCGACGAAGCCGAGAACGTGGTAGTCATCATCAACCGGAAGAGCTCCGCGACGTTCAACCAGGCACGTGTTGCCGGTAACTTTGCGGTCGATCCGTATGACGGGCTGCCCGTGCTGTACACCAGCGCCCTGCCGGCCTATGCGACCGCCAGCGCGAACGCGGTGTGGATGATCGTCGGCGACCTGTACGGCGAGCATGTCAACTACCCCGAAGGCGAGGGCGTCATCACCAAATATGACGACGTGACCGAAGCTGAGGCGGACATGGTGAAGATCCACGGCCGGCAGTACGCCGCACACGGTGTGGACAAGCCCGGTATGTTCTGCAACGTCAAGAAGGCCGCGGCTGTAACGACCTGATCACAGGAGGCTACACGATGAAGGTAAAACTGATCCGTGCGGCCAGAATCCGGCACGAAGCCGGGGAGATTGTTGAGGTCTCCCCGGCGGAGGCCGGTTTTCTACTTTCCACGGGGAGCGCGGTGAGGGCAGCGGAAGCGCCCGCCATGCGCGAGATCCCGGAGGGAGCCGAAGAGAAAGAAACGCCGGAGACGGAAACGCCGGAGACGGAAACGCCGGAGACGGAAACGCCGGAGACGGCGGCCAGACCGAAGAAAACGACCCGGAAGAAAAAGTAACGAGGGGGAAGCATGAAAAAGCCGTTCAGACTGCTGATTGCCGTGCCGTGCATGGACTACATCCACGCGGACTTTGTGAAGAGCCTGATGAAGCTGACGGGCCACCTGCAGCGGGAGGGCGTCCGGTTCGCGGTTGAGATCGTGGCCGGGACGCTGGTGTACTTCGCGCGGAACAAGCTGGCCTGCAAGGCCATCAACGAGGAATTCACGCACATCCTTTTCCTGGACAGCGACATGGTTTTTGATGAGGAGATCGTGGAGACGCTGACATTCTGCGGAAAGGACTTTGTATGCGGCGCATTCCAGTCGCGGCGGCCGCCGTACGGCAGCTGTGTGTTCACGCAGCTGAAACCGCTGACCAAGGTGACGGAATACGGCAAGGAACCCTTCCGGGTGAAAGGGTGCGGAATGGCCTGCACGATGATCTCCACGGAGATCCTGAAGGCCGTACAGCAGAAATACGGCAACTGCTTTGACCCGGAGAACATTGAGGGCGTCAGCTACGGTGAGGACCTGGCATTTTGCTGGAGGGCCATGCAAACCGGAGCTGAGATCTGGTGCGAGCCGACGGCACGGTGCGGGCATATCGCCCACGTGCCGATCTGGCCGGGAAAGGAACCGGCCACATGAAGAGAATTCTGATCTGCGCGCCGCTGCGGCAGGATGTGGACGTATTCGAGGTATACCAGGAAGGGCTGGACAGACTGGAGGTGCCGGAAGGATTCAGCGCGGACCGCTTTTTCGTGGTGAATGACTGCGACGAAGTGATCCAGCATATCCGGGATGCGGAATACATCCGGGCCGAAAACGGCGAGGCATATGAAAAAACGCATAATGACCACCTGTGGACGCTGGACCTGATGTGGAAAATGGGCGGACTGCGGAACATGACGATCCGGAGGATGCTGGACGGCGGTTATGATTACTGGCTGTCAGCTGACACCGACATCGTGATGGATCCCTGGACGCTGTACCACCTGATTCAGGCGGACAAGGACATCGTTTCTGAAATCTTCTGGACACAGGCACCGAACGGAAGGTACTGGTGCAACGCGTGGATGGAAGACCAGAGCGCGGGCATGAGCGAGGAATGGAAAAAGCCGGGACTGTACCGGGTGGGGATGACGGGCGCGCTGACGCTGGTGAAGCGCAGGGTGTTCGAGGCCGGAGTGAGCTACGAGCGCATCCCGAATATCCGCCAGGCGCTGAGAGGCGAGGACCGGCATTTTTGTGTACGTGCAGCGTGCGCGGGCTTTGAGATGTGGATTGACACTCATTGCCCGGCAAGGCATCTGTACACGCGGGAACTATACGAAAAATACAAGGCGGGGAGAAGGTGAGGACATGTTCGCGGAAGTGAAGGCAATGCTGCCGGTGAGCGGCGACGCGTACGACGCGGAGATCGTGATGCAGATCCGGGCGGCGGCGCTGGATCTGACCAGGACGTCGGAGATCGTCCTGCCGGGCGAAATCAGCATCAGCAGGGATGCGGAGACCGGAGAAATCACGGATACAAGCACCCTGGCCGACGAGCTGATCATCACGACGATCGCGATCTGGTGCCAGATGCGGATCGGGAATCCGCCGAACTACGACCAGCTGCTGAAGGCATACGAAAGCCAGAAGGGCAGCCTGCGGCTGAGCAGCGAATACACGGATTATCCCGGGAATCAGGAGGGATAAGCATGGCAAGAAAGCTGAGCAGCTGCACGCTGATCCGCTTCAGACCGGACGCGAGAGAGGCCGGGAGCGAAGCGGGCGAGATCAGAAGCCCTGTGAATGTGACGGAGATGGAAGTGGGCCTGACGGAGCACTACCAGGCAACAGGCCAGGGACTGCAGCCGGAGAAGCGCCTGCTGATCCCATATGAGCGTGATTATCACGGGGAAAGGGAGCTGGAGTATGAGGGAAAGCGCTGGCGGGTGATCCGGAAACGCGAAGCCGGGGAGACCAACGGCGTGATTCTGACCATCCAGCCCTGGGACGGAATCGCAGGAGAGGCCGGGGAGGTGTAAACGGTGCATGAGACTTATAACGCACTGGCGGAGGATCTGAAAGCCATCGGAATTCCGTGCGCGGAAAACGATTGGAACACGAGGCCGCGGGCGCCTTATATCACATATGCGCTGGAATTCCCGGCTGAAACGCTGTATGCGGATGATCAGAAGGTGCTTGAAGCGTGGGAAGGATCCATTGACCTGTATGCCACAGGAAAATACGGCAACGGATACGCGGAAATGATCGAAGCCGCGCTGAATAGGCACTGCGACGGATGCTGGAGACGGGAAACAAACGGAAGATGGGACCGGGAGACGAATGAATTCCACTTCGAGTGGGTGTTCCAGACGGAGGACTGAAATATGCCGATGAAGGTCACCACAGAAGGGATGGACGAGCTTACGGCCATGCTCCGTGAAATGGGGGACAGGGCCCAGGGGGCCGCTGCAAAAGGGCTCTATGAGGGAGCCAGAGTGATTGCCGACGCGGTCGGCAAGGCGGCGCGAGGCGTCGCCACGAAACCGTTTAAGTACGCCAGGGGCGGAGAGAAACGGGACCCGTCTCCGGAAGAGAAGGCGCTGCTGAACGCGGCGAATGCTTACGGCATCGCCAAATTCAGGAAAAAGGGGACGGAGGTGGAGACGATCGTCGGATACAATCCGGACGGATACGCCTCCATCCCCTGGAACCATTCCAGAACGAACACAAGAACAAAGTACAAGATGGACGAAAGCGGAAAGGCGACGTGGGCAGGGAAGCAGTGGACAACCGGACAGGGAAAAGGCGACATGAGCGTGAAACCGATCCCGGTGATTGCCAACGCGATCAATTCCGGAACCAGCTTCATGCGGAAACAGCCGTTCTACCGGAAGGCTGTCAGCCAGAACACGCAGAAAGCCATTGAAGCCATCGAAAAAACTGTAGAGAGCGAGATGGAACAGATCGCTCGGGAAAATGGAGGGTAAGAAAATGAGCAATGCTAATGTCGGGCTGATGTATCCTGTATGGGCTCCGATCACCGCGGAGACGGACGGGGCAATGCCCACCTACGGCACGGGCCGCAGGATCCAGGAGGCCAGAGGCGCCAACGTGACCAAGGAGATCAACAACGAACCGCTGTACGGCGATGATCGCATCGTGGACGACGACAACGGGATGACGGGCCTCACCATGAGCTTCGAGAGCACCGGCCTGAGCGATCAGGACAGGGTGGCCCTGCTGGCGGAGGAAGCCGACGGTGAAGATGGCCAGTGGGAAGGTGACAACCCCACGCCTTACGGCGGCTTCGGCTATATCCGCGTGATGCGGGAGGACGGCGTGCGCAAATTCGAGGCGTATCTGGTCCTGAAGATCAAGTTCCAGGAAGAAAGCCAGGAGACGGCCACCAAGGAAGGCCGGATCACATGGCGCACGCCCACCCTGAACGGGCGGGCCGCTGGTCTGGATGTGGACGGCAGCGGGAAGATCCGCTTCCGGAAGCATAAAACCTTCCCGACGGCCGCCGGTGCGAAGGGATGGCTGAACACCAAGCTGAACATCACCGGGTCCGGGACGAACACCACCGGGGCCACGACGTAAAACCGGCGCGGGAGGACAATGCACGGGGATCCGGGAAACCGGGTCCCCGAACACTTTTTTGACGACGGAGGACGAAGATGACAGAGATTAAAATCGGCGGGAGGACGATCCCGCTCATGCTGACATGCATGGAGATGCCCGTGATCCAGGAAGAAATCGGATGCACCGCGGCACAGATGAGGACGGAAGTCTTCGGGATCCAGATGAACGAGGAGACCGGAGATTATGAGATCCACATGATGGAGGACAGCGAAAAGATCCGGAAGCTGGGCGTTCTGCTTCGGATCATGGGGAACGCCGGGCTGGAGGAAGCCGGGAAGGAGCCGGATCTGACGGACAAGTGGGTGCTGAGGCGAATGAAGCCGGGCATGGCGCTCGCGTTTGCGATTGTGGCCATGACGGAGGTCAACGAAGCCATGAGCATGGAGACGGCGGAGGAGGCCGAAAAGGGGCCCGTGGATGAGATCCTGCGGGAGGAGAACGCAAAAAAAGAGCCCGGGAAATGACATACCGCAAGGTCGTTTCCTGCGGACTGATTGCGGGACTGAAAAGGGAAGAGATTGACAGAATGAGGCCGGGCGAAGTGCTCGACCTTTTTGTATATCGCCAGGAATATGACTCCGGGAGAGGGTGAAATAGATGGGCGTAGCTGTCGGAATGACCGCCGATGTGAGCGGACTCAAAAAAGGGATCAGCGAAGCGCAGCAGAGCGTGAAAACGCTGGACGCGGAGCTGAAGCGGAATGAGGCCCAGCTGAAGGCGAACGGAGACAAAGAGCAGTATCTGGCGGACAAGCAGCGAATTCTGAACGACCAGATGAAGGCACAGAAGAGCGTCGTGCAGCAGGCCGAGGCCGCTCTGAAGGCCATGAATGAGAACGGCGTTAAACAGACCAGCGCGGAATACCAGAGAATGCAGCAGACCCTCGCGAACGCCCAGGCGGCCATGATGGACACACAGGTAAAACTGAGGGATCTGGGCGCCGGCGAGGATGCCGCGACAAAGGGAGCCGCAAGCCTGAGCGGCGGGCTGAATAACATCGGGAAAAAGATGAGCCTGGACCAGGCGATCAAAGGCATCGACTCCGTGACAAACGCGCTGGAAAGAAGCGCCCAGACAGCGGTGCGGGTCGGGAAGGCCATCGGGGACGCTGTGACGGACAGCGCCAGCTGGGCGGATGACACGGCCACAGCGGCGTCCGTGCTGGGCATGGATGTGGAGAAGTATCAGCGGTACGAAGGCGTCTTCAAGACGGCGGCGGACATAACGGTATCCGACTGGGAGAAAGCCAAGAAAAGGGTCCAGAACGTCATCAACAAACCGACCAATGAACAGATAGACATCATGAAAGCGCTGGGAATCGGCACGACAAAGCTGGTGGACACCGGCGGAGGGATCCTGGAGCCTGTTGCAAAGGACTATGAAGAAATGTTCTGGCAGCTGGGCGAGCGGCTGCGGGAGAAAGTCGCCAGCGGAGAGATAACCCAGGATTTGGCAGATACATACGCCAACGCGATTTTCGGGAAAAGCTTTGACAAGCTGAATCCCATCTTCGCGATGGGGCAGGAAGCCTTCCAGCAGGCGCTGCAGGATCAGAATGTGGTCAGCGAGGAGGCCATCAACAAACTTGCGGCGCTGAATGATCAGCTGATCAATACGCAAGAGGACTTTAAAAAGCTGCAGGCAGAGGTAACGTCCGGGCTTGCGCCGGCACTGCAGAAGGCGGCGGAGGTGGTCGACAGCCTGCTGGGCAGACTGATGGATTACCTGAAGACGGAGGACGGACAGAAGGCGCTGGAAGGGCTGGAAACGGCCGTTGAGGGGCTTTTCGAGGATCTGGGAAAGATCGATCCGGAAGAGGTTGTGGCCGGCTTCGTTGGCGTTTTCAACAACATTGTCGGCAGTTTCCAGTGGCTTGTGACAAACAAAGGGACTGTTGAAAACGTGCTGAAGGGCATCGTTGTCGCCTGGGGCACTGCGAAGCTCACGGGCGGAGCGCTGCAGGTCCTTCAGCTGATCAACGGCATCAGAGGGCTCACGGGTGGAGGAGCAGCCGGGGCAGCCGGAGCAGCAGGAGCTGCGTCGGGTGCGTCCTGGGGGGCTGCTTTTGCATCCGCAGCGCTGAAGGCTGCGCCGTGGCTGGCGGGGATTTATACCCTGACAGAGGGCATCTTCGAAGGGACCCATGACGACCTTGGAAACAACGACGTTGTGGACAAAGCCGGAAACCTCAACGCAGAGGGGGAGGCTTACGGATACAAAAAAGACAAAAACGGCGAGGTCTATCAGGACCGGCGCGCCATCGTCGAGAAGGCCGCGCAGGACGCATGGGATCTTTACCGCACGAACGCGTTTGACAAAGCCGCGCTTAATCAGCTGCAGAACACCATCCTCAATGAGACTGCTTTCCAGCAGCTCGTCAATCAGATATACGGGGCCAGCGGCGCGGCAGGATGGCGGAGCGTGGAAGATCTCGACCTGAGCGAATGGATCAAGCAGTTTGGAACGCCTGAGCTTGAGGTGGAGCCGGTCGCACCGGAGAACGCCGCGGCACAAATTGCAGAAGAGATCGGAACGGTGACGGTGCCGGTGGTTATGGTGCCCACGAGCGGAGGTAATACCGGGCGGATCAGAACACCGCGGGGATGGGAGATGCCTGCTGTTCCAAAGGCGAACGGTGTGCCGTTCGTTCCGTGGGACGGATATCCGGCCATCCTGCACAGGGGAGAGCGCGTCATGACGGCACAGCAGAACAAGAACTACACATACAACAACCACAATTATTTCGGGAGCGTAAATCTGAACAATGGCCTTGAGGTCGACAATCTGATTGACTCCATCAACCGGAGGAACAGAGCATCACAGAGAGGCTTCGGAGGCTGAGGGGAGGAGCCCGAATGGCAAGGTATTTTTTCATCTGGAACGGAACGAGATCGGACGCGATGGGAATCGTTGTGGATCAGGAAGCCGAAATCGTCCGACCTGAAGAACGGGTGGAGCATGTGACCATCCCGGGAAGAAGCGGGGACCTGACCCAGACCGAGGGAACAGACATCTATAACAGCTACATCCGGACAGTGCATATCGCTGTGAAAGGGATGGAAACGATGATGCGGGCAGCTCAGTGGCTCACGGGAGACGGGGAGATCACGTTTTCCGCTCAGCCGGAACTGAAGCAGAAGGCGCGGGCATATGGATCCATGAGCATGACGAAACACAGCCCCAGGAGCAGCTGGTGGGAAGGGGACATCCAGTTTTACTGCGACCCGTGCAAGCGGCTGCTGAATGAGGGTGACAGCCTGATCACCGAGAGCGGGACGGCCATCACCAACCCGGGCAGCATGGAGGCGCTGCCGCTGATCGTTATGCACGGCAGCGGGCGGGTCACGCTGCGGATGGGCGGGAACTCCATGGTCATCCCGGAGCTGACGGACGGGTGGATCCTGGACTGCGAGAATAAATGGATTTTAGGCAGCAACGGGAAGCCGATGGCGGGCGTCTGGAGCGGTGAATTCCCCGTGCTGCCGGTCGGAGAGAGCCTGATACAGTGGACGGGCGGGATTACAAGCCTTGTGATCACGCCGAGATGGAGATTTTTGTAAGACAATGGAGGTGGCGGCAGCATGATACAGCTATACCCCAAGGGGCAGACAGACTTTTCCGTGAGCGGGATCGAGCTGCAGCCGCAGGAGGCCAGTATCACATGGCAGCAGAATGGCCGGTATGACTTTTCCATGATCATCCCCCGCGAGAAGTGCGAAGGAATTACTTTTGATTATGGCATGATCATCCGCGCCAGCGTGCCGGAGGAGGAGACCGGGGACATTCACCTGGGGACGGTGAGCTATTACACAGTCAACGCGAATGAAACGCCGCTGTATTCCAAGCTCCCCAGCCGGGTCCGGGCCAGCTATGACAACTGGGAGCCCTTCCGGAGCTATATGGCCGGTGACAAACGGACATATAACAAAAAAAACTGGCGCTGCAGAGTCGGCCACGGCGGTCGGAGCGTTCCGCCTCCTGACGGCGATCTGTGGACGCAGATCTCTGACTATCGGGATGTGCCAGGGACAACCGCGGCGACGCTGAGCGCCGGGACGCAGATCATGGTCACGGCCGAGTTTAATGCCGATTATTTCGAGGCCGCCACGATCGGCGGGGCCACCGGGTACATCGCGAAGAACGCCGTCACCAGCCAGGGCGAGACCGAGGACAGAGTCATCCAGAGCATCACGATCACCGAGCAGTGTTTCGAGATCATCGGGATTGAGAAGGAAGAGAGCGGGCACCAGATCCGCATCACTGGCCAGCATGTGAGCTATGCGCTGAGCCGGACGACGTTGGGCGAGTGTAATATCGTCGGCGTGAGTCCGGCGACGGCGCTGATTTTCATAGCCGGGGCCATGAAGGAAAGCTATGCCGGGCACCTGTACACGGACATCAGCGAGGGCACGATCAGCGCGGATTTCAGCTGGAAAAACGCGCAGGCCGCGCTGCTGGATCCCAAGGCCGGGCTGGCCAACGCCACCGGCGGCAGGATCACCAGGGACGGGCTGAATGTGTATCTGCTGGCCAATCCTGAGGGAACGCCGGAGTACGAGGTCGTTTACGGCGGGAATCTGAAAAACGTCGAGTGGACGGGCGATGTGTACGACATTGTCACGCGGGTGTATCCCCTCGCCCAGCGCGAGGACGGGAGCACGCTGCTGCTGCCGGAGGAGCACATCGACACCGTCCGCACGGTGCCTTTTGTACGGCCGGAGGTTTTGAACACCGGGCTGAAGATCGGACAAAAGGTCACCAATTCGGACGGCACCGAGGTGGAACTCACCGAGGCGGACGTCTACAGCCGGATGCGCGAGATGGCGCAGAACCGGTTTACCGTGGATCAGTGCGACAAGGCCAGCGTGCAGCTGGATCTTGACTGGATCCACATGCCGGATACCGAGGAATATAAAACCTATCAGGGCATGCGTAACGCAAGCCCCAGCGCGTGGATCCGCGTGGTCAATGGCCCGTTGGGCCTGGGCACCGTGATCCAGATGACGGGGTACACATTTGATCCGATTAAGCTGAGATACAAAAAGGGCACTTTCGGGGATCAGAAGAGCACGCCCAGCGTGCCAGGGTATCAGCTGGCGAGCGGGGCGGTGACGGCCCGGGCGCTGGGCATGGGATCCGTCGGGAGCGGGGCCATACAGGCGGAATCCATCACGGCACGGGAGATCGAGGCCGGGAGCATCACCGCCGAGCAGATCGCCGCGCGGGCCATCACCACGGAGCTGCTCCAGGCGGGCGCGGTGACGGCGGAGGAGATCGCCGCACAGGCCATCACCACGGAAAAGCTGGCAGCGCAGTCCATCACAACCGAAAAACTAGCCGCGGGGGCCATCACGGCGGAAAAGATCCAGAGCGGGAGCATCACGACGGTGCTGCTGGCTGCCAACGCCGTGACGGCGGAGAAGATCGCGGCCGGGGCCGTTAATGCGGACAAGATCGCCGCGGGCAGCATCACCGCCCAAAAGATCGCGGCAGGAGCCATCACGGCGGTGGCCATTGATGCCAGAGCCATTACGGCGGACAAGATCGCCGCAGGAGCGATCCGGGCGGATGCCATCGACGTCAATGACCTGCAGGCCATCAATGCCAAGCTGGGCACGGCGAGCATCGCGAGCGCGGTTATCGAGAGCGCGGACATCAATTATGCTCAGATCAAGGATCTGAATGCACAGTCGGCTTACTTCGGACAGGCTGTCATCCAGCAGGGACTTGCGAACAAATTATATGTCCCGCGGCTGAGTGTGGGATATGCTCAGATGATCGGGGCGACCGTCGGGGATCTGGTGATCCAGGCGAGCAACGGGAATTTCTATGCGCTGGATGTGGATCTGGCGGGCAATGTGACCGCAACACAGCGCACGGTGACCGCCGGAGAAATCGCCAGCGGGCACACGAGCGACGGGCGTCAGCTTGTGCTGGGCACCGACATTCTCGCCGAGAATCTGGATACCAATAATTTGACCGCCACGCACGCCCTGATGTACTCCATTACGGCGAACATCATCGATGTGGATCAGTTATGGGCCAGAGAGGCGTTTATCAACAAATTAAACGTCCAGGATTTGAGCAGTAACACATACATACGGAGCACAGTCGGAGACTGGTCGAGCGGGAGCACCATCACCCAGACGATCAACAGCCTGGACAGCCGGATCAGCGGGCTGGGATACGGCACGGTCTACATGCAGCCGGACGAACCAAGCCACAGCGAGCTGGTGAGTGGGGACATCTGGATCCAGACTCTGCGAGAAGGCAGCTGGGAGGAAGTCTATAACAGCTACGACAGCTGGCAGGAGGTTTATGAGTCGGTCAGCACCTGGCAGACGCTGGGCGGCGTGCCGATCATGTACGTCTGGGATGGCCAGAAGTGGCAGCAGATGTATGACGCCTTATTGCCTACGACGGTCGAGACCGAGATCCTGCAGCTGCAGGACGAAATCACGCTGCGGGCAACGAAGGAAGAGCTGGATCTGCTGAGCGGTGAGGTGACCAAGAGCGAGGCGCGGATCACGATCCTGGCTGACCAGATCGAGAGCGCGGTCAGCACGGTCAATGCCAAGGCGGCGTCCTTTGTGATGTGGGAAGACCCACGGACGGAGTATGACGTCAGCCTGGGAGACATCTGGATCCGCGGAGACACGCGGCTGGCCAGCTGGGAAAGCGTGTATACGTATTTCGAGAGCTGGGAAGAACTCTATAACGAACACGACCGTTGGATGGACTTCCTGGGTGACGTCACGTATGTGTGGGACGGTACGCAATGGATTGAAACCAGCGACCGGGCCAGCGAGATTTTCCACCAGACCAAGATCGTCGAGACGGACAGGAGCATCACCCTGCTGGCGGAGAGCACCGCAACCCTCCAGGGCGACGTGGTCACCATGCGGGCCAGCATCAGCGTGACCGACAGCCGGATCACGCAGGAGGTCGAGCGGGCCACACAGGCCGAGAACGGGAAGATTGCAAAGACAACACAGTACCAGACGGCGGACGAAATCGTCAGCGCTGCGGTCAGCGAGGCGACAAGCTCCGCCGGAACAAGTTTTATCAGGAAAACGACGGTTTACCAGACAGCGGATGACATCGTCAGCGAGGCGGTGAGTCAGGCCGCGGGCGATGCCAGCGGGACGTATCTCGAGAAAACAACACAGTACCAGAGCGCAAGCGCCATTGTGACCGCGGCCGTCAGGGCCAGCGGGGAAAACGCTGATGAAAAATATCTGGAAAAATCGGAAGAGTATCAGGAAATCAACGACATCATCAGCAAGGCCCAGCAGGATGCCGCCAGCGCGGCCACCACGGCGAAAAACGCCTGCATCGCAAAGACGGAAACATACAGAGACGCGCAGTCAATCGTCAATACCGCTGTGGCCAGCGCGGCGACGGCGGCCGGGCAGAAATACATCGCCAAGACCGTCACCTACCAGACCGCTGACGCCATCGTCAGCGCGGCGGAGGGCTATGTGGACGACGAGCTGGTCAACTACAGCACCCGCGAGCAGACACAAACTGCGATCAGGGACTATGTCCGGGATAACGCTTACGGATTGGTTAGTGGGATAGACATCACATCATCCGGCATTGATGTAAGTGGTAGCAAGTTTGTCAAAATCCGTAGCGGAGGTCAATTCCTTGTCAGTTCTCCTATGTTCTACGTTGATAGCACGAATAATGATGTTGTCATGTGGGCTGGTTATTTCATTTTTAATGAAAACACAGATTATTCTGTTGGGCAAATAGTTGCATATAACGAAAGAATGTGGAAATTTACCCAAGCTCACAATAAAGGGGCATGGAATGCAAGCCAAGTTGTTGAGGTTGACTGGGGATCGCAAATGTACTCATCACCTTTTAGGGTGACAAATGATGGGTCGGTTTATCTGACCAAGTTGATTGCATTAGCCGAGGATGGGACAGAAAGTGAGGTGAATTTAAGGACAGCTGGATTGTGGAAGCTAGGGTATCACACGATCAAGAGCTACGACACGGAATCAATAACGCTATCAAACAACGAAAAGGTAAATTTTAATTCAGCCCGGCTTATCACGCTTTCCGGTGGATGGACGAACGGATGGACGAGGTACACCGTCATCGCTAAGGATAGGTCGGGCACGGAGGTAAAGCGAATATCGTCCGGAACGGTTACCGCTGATATGACAAATGACCAAATTAAGACAGCTATAGAATCGGCATCGACACACAAAGCCGTCTTAAACATTGAAGCAGACGGGGAAACCATTGTAGCACGGACGATCGACGCCTCCGGTGTGTATACCAAGGGATATAATGCAGGCTGGAATGATTGCCTTGCGGCTTGCGGTATTCCGAGCGGTGGCAATGTTTACACTGGTAGTGTGAGACAGCTGTACGATGAGACGTATGATGTCTACGTCAACGCAATTAACCCATATGTGGCGCACAATGTACAGCCTGTATCATAAATATTTTACATTAGGAGGGACGGAACCATGAAAACCACGTATGCGAAGGCGACCGATGCTTACACGACACTGCTGAGAACAGCAAGACAGCCAGTCATGGATCTGGCGACGGCGGGACGGCTCTTCCGGTTGCGGAAGAGCCTTTTTCCTGCCTATGAGTTTTGGGCGGAGATGCAGCAGAGCATCATCGACGAGCTGGGCGCGACGACAGACAGCGCTGGGCGGATCCTTTTCAAATGCGCTGAGGATGAGGAGGCATACAAGGCCAAGATCGCGGAACTGAACAAGCAGGAATGCGAGCTGGATGTCGTGCCGGTGCAGATCCCGGAGGACGCAAATCTCAAGTACACGCCGGAGGATCTGTGGATCCTGGACGGATTCGTTGAAATCATAGCCAAAGAGACCGAGAAAGAAGATAAGGAGTGATAACAATGGCAACAACCAAAACCCTTACCCCTACAAATCAGGCGATCACCATAGCGGCGTTTACGGAAAAACCGGACAACCGGGTCAACGCCACGAACGATGACAAGCTGGCTGACGCAGTTAATGCGTTAAACAGCAATTTTGAGACACAAAGTGCTACGGTTGCTAAAGCGAATGCAAATTATACATACGGGAATGTAAAGTTTGAAAAGACTGCAAATTTTGTCAGTGTACTTATTGAAGGATTAGTATCTTTACCTGCACAGGGATATACAGATATATGTGTAATTCCAACCGGGTTCGCGCCGAGCGGAACAAAATACTTTGATGTTTTAGTCGGCACTAATGAAACCGGAGCAAACACACGCTACATTCGTTTTAGGATGAATGGAACAACATTGTCGGCATATAATTACGGTACAGAGCTGACAAATGCAAACGCACAGCCGATTGTAATGTATATACGCTAATTTGCTGTTTTGCGTAGTAATGTTATGTAGCGGTAGCAAGAAAAAGAAAGGGGTGATGCTATGAAGGAATATATCGATGGTCTTGAGCGGATGTACTCTATCCCTCAGTAGCATCGCCCCGGAAACGGGGCGCAGAGGAGACTTAAATAGGGCACAAAAAAAAGAAGCCTTTCGGCTTCAATCCTGTCTGGGTAGTGGCCTTCCGGTCGGCTCGGTGTTGCACTGCTCCATCAGGGGCGCACCCCATAATCTTGCTTCGACAATCATGTCAGGTCTGAAGAAGGATGTTCCATCTGACCTTCACTCCGACAAAAGGATTATACCACGAACAGACAGTTAGCGCAACAAACTTGAGTCACAGCCGATCATCCTTGTGCTTCTCAAGCCAATCATCCAGAGCTTTGCGGATGACCCATGAGATTGACCGCTCGTTCCGGGTGCAGTAGTCGAGGACGGCTTGGAGCTGATCTGGGGTGAACGAAACCGACTGCTTGACACAGTGCTCTTCCTTTTCAGCGCCTTGACGCACATCCGGCGGGCGGGCTTCCGATCCGTGACAAAGAGGCTTGGACAGTCGTCCGAGCGGGTGGCAAGGTATTTCCGCAGGGTTAGCTCGCTTTCCGCGTTAAAAAAGACCGTGCGGCGCTTATCGCCTTTGCCGTGGCGGATCACGACAGAGCGGGAGATGAAATCGACGTCCGCGATGTCCACGTCGAGTAAAGGAAATCGACAAGGGCCTTTTCACGGATAGACTGGCATGACCAGCGGAGCTCTTCAAGCTCATACGAAGTGAGAGGCTCGCGGACGGGCGGCTGGTGCTTGATCTTTTCAACCGTCGCGCAGGGATTGCGGATCAGATACTCATTATCCACCAGCCAGGAGAAAAAGGCTGACAGGATCCGGCGGATGTTATCCAGGTACGCGTCGGAACAGCCGCGCTGATCCTTGTAAAAATACAGGTATAGGCGGATGTCGTTGGCGCGGATATCCGGGTAAGCCTTTCCCACACGGCCGAAAAAGTCGATCAGGCGGAGGCGGTAAATATGCAGCGTGCCGGGGGAAAGGTTTTCAACGGCTTTGCTGGCGAGATAGTAGCGGACAACATCAGGGATGCCGTCGGCCGGGATGATCTCGACCGGGCGCCGGGAAATCTCATATTCCGGGAGGGTGGCGTCCAGGATCGCCAGGACGCTGCGGAGCTGATCCTGCGGGAGGCGGTCAAAGAGCCTCGCCGCGATTTCGGTTCTGAAGTTTTCGGAATGATCATTGGACACAAAAAACACATCCTTTCTTTTTAGCTTGCATAAGCGCAGAAGGATGTGATAAGATACCTATCTGGAGGGTGTGCTACGACCACATCTTCCGCCGGAGCGTTAGCGGGTACCAGCCGCGAGCGCTCTTTTTATATGCAATTTACAGATAAATTATAGCATAAAACTCAATAAAAAGGAAGGGCGGAGGCTTATGAGCTGGATCGGCTGGGTGATCGTCGTGGTGCTGGGGATTAACTTCCTGCTGATGGGCAGCATGATCCTATGGCTCCTGTGGAGAGAGAGGACGAGGAAACAATGAAAAGTATTGACCAAATCGAAGAGATGCGCGAGGCGCTGATCCAGCAGGGCGCCACCAAGGAAGAGATCATCCGGAAGATCGGACCCGCCTGCGCCGGCTGGCCGTACGTCTTCGGGGCATGGGGCGAGGAATGCACACCCAAGGGCCGGAAGAAGCGCGCCCGGGATGATCACCCGACGATCGTCAGCTCCTGCCAGGTGCTCAGCGGCAAGGCGGGGACATGCGCCGGGTGCAAGTGGGATCTGCCTGTGCGGATGTATGACTGCCGGGGCTTTGTCAAATGGCTTTTTGAACAGGCCGGCGTCACGATCGAAGGCCAGGGCAGCACCAGCCAGTGGAAGACCAAGAGCAACTGGGTCATCCAGGGGCCGATCAGCGAGATGCCAGAGGATAAGATCTGCGCGGTTTTTACGGGAAACGAAACCACTAAGGATCACATCGGCGTTTACCTGGGAGACGGATCCACCATTGAGTGCTCTGTGGGCGTCCAGTATTTCAAACCGCGGAAGAGCAAGTGGAAATACTACGCGCTGCCGGCTGGCCTGTACGGCGATCAGCCGCAGCCGCAGCCAGATCAGGATCCGGACGGGCGCCCCACGCTCAGGCGCGGGAGCAAGGGCGAATATGTGCAGTTGCTGCAGACCAAGCTCATGCAGCTGGGCTACTCGTTGCCTAAGTACGGCGCGGATGGGAGCTATGGCAGCGAGACCAGCAGCGCGGTGATTAACTTCCAGCGGGACAACGGACTGGACGGGGACGGCGTATGCGGCCCGCGGACCTGGGAGGCGCTTGACCGGTCCGAGCCCATGAAGCTGTACACCGTGTATATCCCGCACATGCCGCTGTACAAGGCCGAGGCCTTCGTCGCGGCTTACGGCGGGGCGTACATGTCAGAAGAGGAAGGGGGCGGGATCTGATGGATGCCTGGGAGATTATCAAGGCCGCAGGCGTGCCGGCGCTCCTGCTGGGGGTGATCATCACCAGCTGGGTGCAGATCCGCAGCGTTAAGAGAGGCGTGCAGGCCCTTCTGCGGGACCGGTTGATACAGGGATACAAGTTTTACAGGTTCCAGGGCTGGGCTGATGAGGATGACCGCGCGAACTTAGAAAACGTTTATGTGCAGTATCACAACCTGGGAGCCAACGGCGTCATGGATAATTTAAGGGATAAATTCCTCGCGCTGCCGCTGGGCCCTCAAACAGCGGTACAGCAAACTCAGGCGCAGGCTGTGCCGAACCCGGTCGCGCCTGGCATGAATACTACTAAGTAATATGCTGATACATTACTAAGCAAGGAGGATATATGAATGATGAACTGGGATTGGAAAAAATGGGCAGTGGCCGCGCTGATCCGCGCCGTGAAGACCTTCGCTCAGACGTTCGCTGGATGTATCGCTGTGGGTGCAGCAGTGGAGGAGGTGCAGTGGCTCCGTGCTCTCTCTGTGAGTGGAGTCGCCTTTGTGCTGAGTGTTTTGACCAGCCTGGCCGGCCTGCCGGAAGTGGAGAGAACTGACCCTCCTGATGATGTAAACCAATAATGATTACAATGCCCTCGGACTTCGGTCCGGGGGTGATTTTTTTTATAAAAAAATATTGAAAAATAAAGATTTTTTAAGAAAAAACGCTTGACATACTAATAGCAGTATGTTACAATAAGCACATCAAAAGGAAAGGAGGGATTCCGATGGGCAAGAAAAAGAAGGGCCACCGCAACCAGACAGCGAAGCTGCTGGAAGCAATCGCAAAAGTCCTGATAGGCTTGGCAGCGTTGATCACGGCGATTGCGAAAATGCTTGAGCGGTGAGCTCCCGGGGGCGAAAGCCCCCGGCCCCTTCGGGGGATATCTTACTTCATCGGAGAAACATATGTCAATCATTTTTCATCTTGCAGGGGTTGCAATCGTATTCTTTGGAGCGTTCAGCGGTCCGTCACCGATCACAACGGCCGCGCTGATTATCGCGGGCGCAGGTTTCCTGATTGAAGGGATCATGGATATCGTGAAGATCAGGAGGGAACGCAAATGAGCGAGACTGTAAAGAGAAAAACGCATACTTCGACCGCGGTGAAACAAAAGTACAATGAAAAAGTATATGAACAAATCGCCGTCAGGATCCCGAAAGAATTAGCTGCCAGATTCAAAGAAAAATGTCTGGAAAAGGGAGATTCACAAGCGGGAATCATCAAGAAAGCAATCAAAGAATACATTAATCAATGACCATGAGAGAGAAAAAGCTTCGCCTGGATGGAATCATCCAGGCCTTTTTTTGTGGATTTCTGACGCCCGTTTGACGCCCAAACGGGTACTTTTTTACGATTTTTGGGCCTTTTTTGAGCTTTTTGAGATGTCACAAAAAGACATAAGAAAACCCCGGAACCATTTGATTTCATTGGTTCCGGGGGATGTATGCCCGGCAGGATTCGAACCTGTGACCTTCAGAGTCGGAGGCTTTTTTGGTAGCGGCGTACAGGCCTTGATTTATATGGCCTTCCGGCGTTTCAGCCCGTCTGCCTGACGCCCGTTTGACGCCCGCTCACTGCTGCTGATGGCGTTCACGTTGTTTATTGCCGTCCGGATCCGGAGATCGGAAACATGATCATAGATCCGGAGAATCATCTTTTCATCCGCGTGGCCCATCCAGCGGATGGCCAGCTTCATATCCACACCGGCATCGCGCAGCATGACACAGAAGCTGTGGCGGAGATCATGAGGGCGGACCGTCCATTCCCGCCAGTCCATCAGGCGGAGGGCATCCGCCTCTTCTTTTTTGCCCTGGCGGAGGAGCTTCTGAATCTGATCATAACGGCGCGGATCCCGATCACGGTAAGAAGCTTCGATGAAATACCAGCGCTTCTGGGTGTGGCAGCAGTTGATCTTGCGCTCGATGGTGTTCTTCCAGTCTGTCCAGGCGTTCTTGAAAGCGGTCTCCGAGCAGATTTTACCATGATCATCGGTCAGAATC
>Ga0310697_10002434_pt1 | contig 19847 bp, 17 predicted proteins | sample 172DNAGHGlowgp2_FD_203883 | JGI IMG/M metagenome (GOLD analysis project Ga0310697, IMG submission 203883) | Sheep rumen microbial communities from Palmerston North, Manawatu-Wanganui, New Zealand - 1728 DNA GHGlow gp2 (v2) (version 2) | ecosystem: Host-associated > Mammals > Digestive system >... | reverse complement strand
CAGGCCGAGGCCACGCTTCAGCTCTTCCTTGATACGCTCATAAATCAGCACGTTGGCATCCACAGCGGTACCCAGTGTCAGCACGATACCGGCGATACCCGGCATGGTCAGCGCTGCCTGGAACGAGGTAAGGATACCCAGTGTGAAGAAGAGGTTGATGAGCAGTGCGATATCGCTGATGATGCCGGGGATGAAGCCGTAAAGCAGAATCATGTAGAGCATCAGCAGTATGAAAGCGACAATAAATGAGATGACACCCTGCTGAATAGACTCAGCACCGAGCGAAGGACCAACCACGTCTTCCTGTACGATACGGGTAGGAGCGGGCATCTTACCAGAGTTCAGCGTGTTAGCCAGGTCCTTGGTGTCCTCAATGGTGAAGTTACCAGTGATCTGCGAACGGCCACCGTCAATCTGAACCAGAATACGGGGAGCTGAGTAGACAGCGTCGTCGAGCACGATAGCAACAGCCTTGCCGATGTTCATCTTCGTAATCTGAGACCAGCGACGGGCACCGTCACTGTTCATTTCCATCGAGACAGAAGGCTTGCCATACTGGTCGAAGTCGTCCTTTGCACCTGTGATGACATCACCCTCCAGCGGAGCACGGCCGTTGGGCTCGGTAATCTTCAGGGCATAGAGGGCGAAGATTTCCTGATGGCTCTCCCCGCCGAAGTCCTCGGCCTTGGCACCCCAGCGGAGTTTCAGCTCGGCGGGCAGCATCTGCTTGGCTATTTCTGAATAGATAACCTTGTTCACATCAGCGGTATCACGGGCAATGGCATAGCCTACGATGGCCAGGCCCTGACCCTGAACGGGCTGGAACACGCTGAGCAGCGGGTTCTGCTTGAGGGCTTCCTTGCGGGTGTTCTCGTCGACTTTCTTATCGTTTTTAGCCAGTTTGGCTGCGAAAGCCGATGTGGCAGTGGTGGTATCAACAGCGGTGGTGTCGGCAACTGCCTCGTTGGCAGCAGCTGATTCGGCATTTACGGTATCAGCCACGTTGCTCTGAACGGCAGCGAAACGGCTGTTGAGCTGAATCAGCAGGGGCACAATCTCCTGTGAGTTGTAGGTCTCCCAGAATTCGAGGTTGGCTGAACCCTGCAACAGTTTACGAACACGCTCGGGCTCTTTCACACCAGGCATCTCAACCATGATGCGTGACTGACCCTCCAGGCGCTGGATGTTGGGCTGAACCACACCGAACTTATCGACACGCTGGCGTACCACGTTCTCGGCGTTATCAATGGCCGACTGCACTTCTGCGCGCAGGGCTGCCTCCACTTCGGCATCGGTCGATTTGGTGCTCACCTTGCCCTTCATCTGCTGTGTAGCGAAGATAGCTGCCAAGGGACGACCCTCTCCGTTCTGCTTCCAGCGGTTAATAAATAGAGAAATGAAGTCGTCCTGACTTGTTTCCTCGTCTTTCTTTGCCTCAGTGAGTGACTTCTGATAGGCAGCATCGGTCTTGTGGTCGGCCAGCACGTCAATCACGTCGGGCACAGAAACCTCAAGCACAACGTTCATACCACCCTTCAAGTCCAGACCGAGACCGATTTCCATCTCGCGGCACTCCTTGAGGGAGTAAATTCCCAGGTAGACTTTCTCATTCTTGAGCGAGTCAAGATACTCCTGTCCTGCCTCCTCGCCCATGGCGGCAGCCTGACTTTCATAGTGGGCTGTCACAAAGCGGAAGGACAGATAGAAGCAGCAGACCAGTGTAAGCAACACTGCAATCGTCTTTACTAATCCTTTGTTTTGCATTGTTATTAATTATGTTATATTATTGATTTTATGCAATTTAGCCTGCAAATATAGTTATTTTTTTACACTTCATGAAATTTATGCCCTATTTTCAAACTTTTTTTAAGTTTTATGTGCCATTTTGCGTTGGAAAACGCAGAATATAGCCTACATTTGACCTCTAAAACGTGTTTTTTAGGGTTTTCCCTTGTTTGTCTTTTTCATTCGGCAAAGCAGCGGATAATGGTCACTGAAGTCTGTCTTCGAGTCGATTTTACAGGTGACGGGTTCGAAGTGATCCGAGACCATCATGTGGTCGATTCTGAAGTTGAATCCTTTCTGGTTGAAGGATATGCCGGCTCCCATTCCGGCTTCGACGAAACAGTCGGCCAGTCCCTTCGCGATAGTGTGCCTGGCATAGGAGATGGGTGTGTCGTTGAAGTCACCGCAGACAATGATGGGATACTGTTTGTGACTTTCGATGTACTGGTGGATGGCGTCAGCGTGTGGAGCACGTTTGGCCATCGACTGTCCCAGTATGCCTATCAGAGAGATGGTTTCGGCCTTGGCCGTATCTTTTGGCATGCCGCCGTTGATCATTTCCTTGTAGCGCTTGCGGTCATCGGTAGAGAGGTGAGTGCTCTCCAGATGGTTGTTGACAACAATGACGGTGTCTTTGCCGATGAGCAGGAAGTAGGCCACCGACCCGTTCAGTCTCGACTCGTAGTCGATGACTTCCTTGCGCAGGATGGGGAATCGTGTGTGAATGCCTACGCAGTTGACATTGGAAATCCCAGGTTTTGAGACGCGTGTCGTGTCGTTATAGGGGAAGAACTCCTGATAGCGTTTTGCCTTGACTTTCGGCCCCATATCTTCCTGTGTACAGAGAATGTCGGCCTTGTTCCGTGTGGCATAGGCGAACACGCTGTCGAAGGCTTGCTCATATTTGAAGTTTCCTCCGTAGCCGCACACGTTCCATGAGAGGACGGTCAGGGCATTGTCCGGCTCCGTCTGTGCAGGATGGATGGGCAGGTAGATACGAATAGGTACGTACGCGAGGGCGAAGCCTGCCAGGGGAATCCACAACCTGCGCCAGCAGATGAACACCCAAAGGGGCAGGAACAGCAGGTTGACCACGGCTATGATGGGCAGCCCCATGCCCGCGCAGGCCAGCCATTCGTGGCCCACGGGGTTGATGCGGTCGCTATATCCGCTTAAAAGCAACAAACCGACAGTGAGCACGTTGGCTGCTGTCAGCATGTTAATCAGAATAGTCCGGATGGCTTTTATCATCGTTCCTTGCTCGCTTCAAACAGCCGCTGCTTCTCTTCTTTCGACAAGCTGTCGTATCCGCTCTTGCGTATTTTGTCTAATATACGGTCAACCTCTTCTTGGTTCTGTCTTTTCCGGGCGTTATATTCCATGTCGGCCTCGCGGTCGTTCTGCCGGGGCTTGGGCTGTGTAGGCTTGCGCTGCTCGAACTGTTGCTTCATGTGCTCAAAGAACTGTCGGCCACCGCCTACGTCGAATGTTTGTGCAGGATGCTGTTTCCAGTACCAGATAATCAGGAATCCGAACAGCATGCCGCCCAGGTGAGCCATGTGAGCCACACCGTCGCCAGCCATCGACAGGGCTGAGAACAGTTCGATGGCAGCATAGCCTATAACGAACCATTTGGCCTTGATGGGAACGGGCAGTGGGAAGATGAACATGCGCTCGTCGGGGAAAGTCATGCCGAAGGCCAGCAGGATGCCGTAGACGGCACCCGATGCACCGATGGTGAGGCTGTAGCTCTGCATGAGCCACTGCACAAGTTCTTGCGAGAGGCCAGCACCGATGCCGCAGGCCAGGTAGTAGAAGAGGAACTTCTTCGGTCCCCATACCTGTTCCATGATGCGGCCGAACATCCACAGGGCAAACATGTTGAAGAACAAATGGGTGAACCCTCCGTGCAGGAACTGGTAGGTGATAATCTGATAGAAGTTGAAATAGGGTGACCCTACATAGTGCAGTCCGCACAGAAATGCCAGGTCGATGCCGCTGCCGCTCAACACCCATGTGGCCAGATAGGCCAGAATGTTGATGATGAGCAAGTTTCTCGTGATAGTAGGTATGTTGCGAAACACGTTGAATACTTTTTTGTTGACGGTTATTTTTCAAAATCGGGTGCAAAATTACGAAAAATATCTGTTTGACAAGGGAAAATGTACGCTTATTACATTATTTTTCAGTAAAAAACGTATTTTTTCGTGTTTTTTGTTTGTTTTCTGAATAATTCCACTTATATTTGCAGAGGATTTTAGCAATAACTTACAGTATTAAACCTTTTAAATAATTATTTTTTATGAACAAGACTGAACTTATTGAGAAGATTGCTGCTGGTGCAGGCATCTCTAAGGTAGACGCAAAGAAGGCTCTTGACGCAACTATCGCAGCTTTGAAGGAAGCTCTGATTGCAGGTGACAAGGTTTCACTCGTTGGTTTTGGCACTTTCGCTGTTACTGAGCGTCCTGCTCGCGAAGGTATCAACCCCGCTACGAAAGAAAAGATCCAGATTGAAGCCAAGAAAGTGGCTAAGTTCAAGGCAGGTGCCGAGCTGGCTGACGCACTGAACTAATCTTTTTCAAATCAAGAAAAAAAGCCGTCCTCGTTGGGATGGCTTTTTTTGTCGGTTGTAATTCAGGCTGAATTAGCTTGCTGTTCGGCCTGAATTATCGTGCAATTCAGCCTGAATTGTCTGATGGTTCAGGCCGAATTGCGGAGCTCCTCTGTGTGAGGGCTTTCTGCGGCGGGTCAGTCGGCCAGGATGAAGTCCAGCTGTCGCTTCTCTACGTTGGCGCGGGCCACCTTGATGCGGATGGCATCGCCCAACTGGTATTTGCGGTGATGGCGACGGCCCACGAGGCAGTAGTTGCGCTCGTCGAACTCGTAGTAGTCGCCGTCCAGGTTGTGCATGCCCACGAGGCCTTCGCAGTGGTTCTCGTCGATCTCGCAGTAGATGCCGTACGACTGTACGCCCGAGATGTGGGCATCGTACTCCAGTCCCACCTTGTCGGCCATGAACTCCACCATCTTATACTTGATAGAGTCGCGCTCGGCGTTCTGTGCCGTCTGCTCCATCTCGCTCGAGTGCTCGCAGAGCTCCTCGTAGTGGTCCTGGTTGGCCGAGCGGCCTCCCTCCTGATAGCGGGTGAGCAGCCGGTGCACCATCGTGTCAGGATAGCGGCGGATGGGCGAGGTGAAATGGGTGTAGTAGTCGAAAGCCAGTCCGTAGTGGCCGATGTTGTGGGTAGAGTACTTGGCTTTCATCATCGAGCGAAGGGCCAGTGTCTCCACCAGTTTCTGCTCCCGTTCGCCCTGTGCCTCCTCCATCAGCTTGTTCAGGCTCTTCGAGATGGCGCCGCGCGTCCCGCTTGTCTTCACCTTGTAGCCAAACGGCGACAGCGCCATGCGCAGGCTTTCCAGCTTCTGTGGGTCGGGCTGGTCGTGAATGCGGTAGACGAAGGTCTTCGTCTTGGCCTGCGGCTTGCCGTCGGGGCTGCCGGCCGGTTGCTGGCGGGCACCCTTCTCTTTCCTGCCCGCTTTTCCGATGTATTCGGCCACGGTGCGGTTGGCCAGCAGCATGAACTCCTCGATGAGCTGGGTGGCATCGGTCGACTTCTTGAAATAGCAGCGCGTGGGGTGTCCTTTCTCGTCGATGTCGAAGTGCAGTTCCTCGCGGTCGAACTTCACGGCACCGTTCTGGAAACGGCGCTCGCGCAGTTTCTTCGCCATCTTGTCGAGCATGCGCAGCTCCTCGGCATAGTCGCCGTCCTTGCCTTCGAGTATCTCCTGCACCTCCTCGTAGGCGTAGCGGCGGTCGCTCTTGATCACGGTGTGGGCCAGATGCCAGTCTTTGATGTGAGCCTCCTCGTCGAGTGTGAAGATGACGCTGTAGCAGAGCTTCTCCTCGTTGGGCCGAAGGGAACAGATGTAGTTGCAGAGCCGTTCGGGCAGCATGGGGATGGTGCGGTCGACAAGATAGACGCTCGTGGCCCTTTGCTCGGCTTCACGGTCGATGACGGAGCCCTCGGTCACGTAGTGGGAGACGTCGGCAATGTGGACACCGACCTCATAGAGTTGAGAGTGGAGAGTTGAGGGTTGAGAGACTTTAGTTGGAGTGGGTTGAGAGGCTTTCCCTGAGGGTCTAATGTCTCTCAACCCTGAACTCTCAGCACTTAACCTCCTGATTGACAGCGCATCGTCGAAGTCCTTCGCGTCCTTCGGGTCGATGGTGAAGGTGGTCACGTCTCGGAAGTCCTCGCGACGGGCAATCTCCTCGGGCGTAATCTCGGCCGAGAGTTTCTCGGCTGCATCCTCCACGCGCTTCGGATATTTGTAAGGCAGACCGTACTGCGCCAGGATGGCATGCATCTCCACGTTGTTGTCGCCCTGCTCTCCCAGTACGTCGATCACCTCGCCGATGAGGTTTCGCGACTCCTTCGACGGCCATTGCGTGATCTTCACCACAGCTTTCTGTCCCGTCTTGCCGCCCTTCAGCTTCTTCTTCGGGATGAGGATGTCCTGTGCGAAGGTGTTTCCCTCGGCATTCAGGAAGGCAAAGTCCTTCTCCACCTGCAGGATGCCCACGGCTTGGTCGTGCTTGCGTTGCAGGATTTCCGTCACGACAGCCTCCTTGATGTGGTTCTGCCGTCGTGCCATCAGGGCCACCTTTACACGGTCTCCGCCCATGGCAAACATCGAGTTGCGCTCGGAGACGAAGATGGGCTTGCCGCCGTCGTCGGGCAGGAACGAGTTCTTGCCGTTAGCCTTGCGGATGAATGTGCCCTCCTGCACCTGCGTCTTCAGGTTCAGTCGGTACAGTCCATCCTGTGTTTTGCTCACATAGTCGTCCCACTGCATCTCTTCCAGCACGTCAACGGCCAGCATCTTGGCCGGATGTGTGTCCAGATGCAGTGCCTTGAATATCTGTTTCAACTGGTAGGTCTCGTTGGGATGACCCTGAAACAGCGCCTGCAGCAGGTCGGCCACCTGGCGCTTCGATAGTCGTTTTCCACCTTTCTTTCCCATAGTATAAATGTATTTGTCTGACAATACCGTCAGTTGTTCGCTGAAAATGTATGTTGCAAATATACACAATTTGCGGCAAACCATCCCTTTGTTTTTGTTTAAGATATATTAAAAAGGCCATAATTTGCACCGAACCATGGGCTAAAATGGCCTGAATTGCAAAAAAGCTTTGTATCTTTGCATGCTGATGGAACAACTGCTTCACTACGTATGGAAACACAAGATGTGGCCACTCGGCGAGATGACCACCACCGACGGGCGGCGCGTTGAGGTGATAGATCCCGGACTCTACAACCGTAGCGACCAGGGCCCCGACTTCTTCAATGCGAAGGTGCGCATCGGCGGGACGCTCTGGGTGGGCAATGTCGAGCTGCACCTGCGCTCGGCCGACTGGTATCTGCACCACCACGACCGTGACGTTGCCTACGACAATGTAGTGCTTCACGTGGTTTGTGAGGCCGATGCCGACGTGATGAACACGCGGGGCGAGTATCTGCCGCAGCTGGTTCTGCCCATTCCCCGGCAGTTGAAAGACCACTACGACGAGCTGCTTCGCACCGATCACTACCCGCCCTGCTACCGGATTATCCCGTCGCTGAGCCGGCTCATGGTGCACTCCTGGCTCAGTGCGCTGCAGACCGAGCGCTTGGAACAGAAGACCCAGGCCATTGCTCAGCGGGCGGCACAGGCAGGCGGCTCGTGGGAAGAGGCCTACTTCGTGACCCTCTCGCGCAACTATGGCTTCGGCATCAACGGCGACGCCTTCGAGCAGTGGGCACGGCAGGTGCCCCTTTCCGCCGTGGGCAAGCATCGCGACGACCTGTTTCAGGTTGAGGCCATGTTCATGGGTCAGGCCGGTCTGCTCGATCTGGAGGCCGTCCCCGAGCGCTATCGCGACCAGGCGCTGCAGGATGGCTACTTCACCCGACTGCGGAACGAGTACCAGTATCTGGCTCATAAGTTCACCCTACAGCCCATGGATCGCACCGTCTGGCGCTTCCTGCGGCTTCGTCCGCAGAACTTCCCTCACATCCGGCTGTCGCAGTTGGCCACGCTCTACTACGAGCACCGCACCGGTCTGAGCCAGCTCATCGACTGCGAGAGCCTCGACCAGCTGCGGGCGCTCTACCAGACCCACGTCACTCCCTATTGGGAAACCCACTACACCTTCGGCTCTGAGAGCATGAAAAATCCGAAGCACCTCTCGCCCTCGTCGCAGAACCTGCTGCTCATCAACACGGCCATCCCCATGCTCTTTGCCGTTGGCCGCCACCGTCAGAAGGAAGCACTGTGCGACCGCGCCTTCGACTTCCTCGAACAGCTGCGGGCGGAACAGAACCATATCATCAGGATGTGGCGCGAGTGCGGCCTCGAAGTCAGCACGGCGGGCGACACCCAGGCCCTCATTCAGCTCAAGCGCGAGTATTGTGACCGCAAGGACTGCCTGCGCTGCCGCTTTGGTTACGAATATCTGAAGAAGCAATGAAGTATATTTTCGAAACGCGAATGGAAGTTCGCGACTATGAATGTGACATCGAAGGCATTGTCAACAATGCCCAGTACATCCACTATTGTGAGCACACGCGCCATCTGTTCCTGAAGGAGTGCGGCCTCAGTTTCGCCGAGATGCACCAGAAGGGCGTCGATGCCGTAGTGGCCCGCATGCAACTGCAGTACAAGGTGCCCCTGCGTCCTGACGATGAGTTCGTCAGTCGGCTCAATCTGACGAAGGAAGGCATCAAGTACGTGTTCCATCAGGATCTCTACCGCGCCAGCGACGAGGTGCTTTGTTTTCGCGGAAAGATAGAGCTCGTCTGCCTGGTCAACGGCCGGTTGGGCAACAGCGAGGATTACGACCGCGCGTTTGAACGATTCTTAAAGCTTCATTCTTAATGCTTCATTGGTGCGCATGGATGACAAACTACTCTACACCTTGGCCCTGACCCGCATGGCGGGCTTCAACTTCCAGACCGCGCTTCAGCTCTATCGCGAGCTGGGCAGTGGCAAGGCAGTTTACGACAACCGCCAGAACATCCGCGACGTGCTGCCCGGCTGCACCCCCCGTCTGGCCGAATCGCTGCAAGACTGGAGCGTAGCCTTGTCACAGGCCGATGCCGAACTGTCGTTCATCGAGAAGCATAAAATCCGTGCTTTGTGCCTGGGCGATCCCGACTATCCGCAGCGGCTCAGCGAAACGCCCGATGCCCCCATCGTGCTTTTCTACTTAGGCACCGCCGACCTGAACCAGCGGCGCGTCATCAACATGATCGGCACACGCCACGCGACGACCTACGGCAAGGATCTCATCCGTCGTTTCATGGAACAGCTCCACCGTCTCTGTCCCGAAATGCTCATTGTGAGCGGTCTGGCTTACGGTGTAGACATCTGTGCCCACCGCAACGCCTTGCAGCAGGGCTACGACACCGTGGGCGTACTGGCTCACGGGCTGGACGACCTGTACCCCTCGGCTCACCGCGATACGGCCCGCGAAATGGTGAGACAGGGCGGTCTGCTCACGGAGTATATGTCGCAGACGCGGGTCGACAAGCTCAACTTCGTGCGCCGTAACCGCATTGTGGCTGGCATGAGCGACGCCACCGTGCTCGTGGAGAGTGCCGCGAAGGGTGGAGGACTCATCACCTGTCGCATTGCGCAGGACTACAACCGCGCCGTCTTTGCCTTTCCCGGTGCCGTGGGTGCCCCCTACAGTGAGGGCTGCAACGCCCTGATACGCGACAACGGCGCGTCCCTGCTCACGAGTGCCGACGACCTCGTTGCTGCCATGGGCTGGCAGACCGATGCCCAGCTGCGGCAGGCAGAGCAGAGCGGCATCGAGCGGACACTCTTCCCAGACCTCTCGGCAGACGAGCAGCGGGTGGTCACTACGCTCGAGAGAATGGGCGACGCACAGCTGAACGCCCTCTCCGTCGGCACGAATTTCTCCATCGGTCAGCTCACCGCCCTGCTCTTCCAGCTCGAAATGAAAGGGGTGATCCGTCCGCTCGCAGGCGGTGTCTATCACCTGCTGCGGTAGTGCTCTTCACCTGCTGCGGTAGTGCTCTTCACCTGGCTCGGTCAGGGGCTCTTGTCCGGTAGGTTGCGACATTGTCGCAACCCTCCTGCGCTCCCGTCGCCCTCCTCCTGCGCTCCCGTCGCAACCCTCTCCCCTCCCGTCGCCTCCCTCTCCCTTCCGTCGCCCCCTCCCTCTCTCCCCTCTTGCAATTCAGCCTGAACCGCCCTGCAATTCAGCCCAAACGGCCTCGTAATTCGGCCTGAATTGTGGCCTAATTCAGTCCGAATTACAACCGCTTGATTGTCAGCCGTTTACATGTTTTTATCGGAAAAACACCGATAATTGACTTTTATTTTGTACTTTTGCACCCAAAATTGCGTGTAAGATGAAGATTCTGATTACCGGAGCCAGTGGCTTCATTGGCTCGTTTATCGTAGAAGAGGCGCTGCGCAGGGGCATGGAGACCTGGGCTGCCCTGCGCGGAAGCAGTTCGAAACAGTATCTGCAGAACGGCGACATCCACTTCATAGAACTCAACCTTTCCGACCAGAGCCAGCTGGAACAGCAGCTGCGCGGCAAGGATTTCGACTATGTGGTGCATGCGGCCGGAGTGACGAAGTGCCTGAACACGGATGACTTCTATCGTATTAATTGCGAGGGAACGAAGAACCTGGTGCGGGCCATTCAGGCGGTGAAGATGCCCCTGAAGAAGTTCGTCTATCTGAGTTCGCTCAGCGTCTACGGTGCCATTCGCGAACAGCAGCCCTACGAGCCCATCCGCGAGAGCGACACCCCGCAGCCCAATACCGACTATGGCCGCAGCAAGCTCCTGGCAGAGCGGTTCCTCGATAGTTTAGAGTGTAGAAATGAGAGTGTAGAGTGTAGAACTGAGAGTGTAGAGTTTGCTACCGCGATTCCCTCTGCGCAGCCAGCAGATGCGGTAGCAAACTCTACACTCTCCACTCTCAGCTCTAAACTCTCCACTCAAAACCCTCCTTTCCCTTACGTCATTCTGCGCCCCACGGGGGTCTACGGTCCGCGCGAACGCGATTACTTCCTCATGGCCAAGAGCATCAAGCAGCACAGTGACTTCGCCGTGGGCTACCGCCGGCAAGACATCACCTTCGTCTACGTACAGGATGTGGTGCAGGCCGTCTTCCTGGCTTGTGAGAAGGGAAAGACGGGGCGTAAGTACTTCCTTTCAGACGGAGAGGTTTATCAGTCGACCACGTTCAGTGACCTCATACGCCGGGAGCTGGGCAACCCGTGGTGGATCCGCATCACCGCCCCCATCTGGGTGCTGCGTGTCGTGACCTTCTTCGGCGACTGGATAGGCCACCTCACGGGCAAGATCAGTGCACTGAACAACGACAAATACCACATTTTGCGCCAGCGTAACTGGCGATGCGACATCCAGCCCGCCATCGATGAGCTGGGCTACAAGCCGGAGTACACCCTGGAACGGGGCGTTCCCCTCACGATTAAATGGTATAAAGACAATGGCTGGCTCTAAGAAAGGAGGCGCAAAAGCGTCCGTCAAGGGACTCCTGCTGTTGGAGTGGGTGATGATTGCCTATGCCGTGGGCACCCTCCTGCTCGTCTTCCTCATGCAGACCATGCTTCACGACACGTCGGCCATGATCGTACTCCGGGTGCAGGCAGTGGCCATTGTGCTGGCGCTCTGGGGGGTCTATCGCATGGTTCCCTGCCGCCTCACCCTGTTCATCAGGGTGATGGCTCAGGTGGCGCTGCTCCAGCAGTGGTATTCCGAGACCTTCGAGTTCAACCGTATGCAGCCCAACCTGGATCATCTCTTTGCCGGCTGGGAACAGTCGCTGTTCGGATTTCAGCCTGCCTTGCTGTTCAGTGAGAAGCTGTCACACCCCATTTTCAGCGAACTGCTCACCCTGGGCTACGTCAGTTATTACCCGCTCATGCTGATTGTGCCGCTCTATTACCTCTTCTATCGGTACAACGAGTTCCCGAAAGCGTCGTTTGTCATGCTCGCTTCGTTCTTCCTCTTCTACGTCATCTTCATCTTCCTGCCCGTGGCCGGGCCGCAGTACTACTATCTGGCGGCAGGAATAGACAGCATCCGGGAGGGCATCTTCCCCAACATCGGCACCTATTTCGAGACACATACCGGCTGCCTGCCCATCCCCGGCTACCAGAACGGCCTGATGTATAAGCTCCTCGTCTTTGCCCATCAGTCGGGTGAGCGCCCCACAGCCGCCTTCCCCAGCAGTCATGTGGGAATCATCGTGGTGCTCCTGTGGCTGGTCCGGGCCACGAAGAACCGTCGCCTGTTCTGGTCATTGGTGCCCTTCGGTGTGCTCATGTTCTTTGCCACGTTCTACATTCGGGCCCATTATGCCATCGACGCGCTGGCAGGACTGGCGGCAGGCACCCTGATGTACTTCCTGTTTACGGGGCTTTACCACCTCTGTTCGGGCAAAAATAGAGTCTGATTTTACTTTGCTTCGTACGGACGGACACCCGGTGTGTCGTCTGATTTTACTTCGCTTCGTACGTACGAAACACTAAATAGTCGCCATCGGCCTGCAGCGAAAAGCGGTCGGTGGCGGCTTCGTTCAGGGTGCCTTGCCACCAGCTGCGGTAGGCATAGCTGTCCCATCTGAGGCCGGTGGAGCCGATGTGTGAGCAACCAAAGTTGAAAATGCTGACCTGTTGATGCGGAAACGAGGCAAAGTCGGCATCGCCTTTCGCTGCAACAAACCATCCGTGATTGGTAGCCAGGACGGGTTCCACGCCCATTTCCTGGCGGTATCTGACGATGAGCGAGATGTTTCCTAACGTATGATCCTCGCGAAGACCGGTGGCTCCGAGATAGACGATGCGGCGGAAGCCGCGTGAAAGGCAGTAGCGTGTGGCCTTCGTCAGGTCGTTATCGTCCTGTTCCGTTACCTGGTGCAGGATGGAGCTGCACCTCGTCCGTGCCCAGCCGGGCAGCGAGTCGCCGTCGCCCACCACGGCATCGGCCCGTTCGCACTGGCAGATGGCCCCGTCGCAACAGCAGACGAAGGGCGCCTCGCGCAGCAGACGGAGTGGAACCTCATGGCGGGGCGGCTCACCATTGGCCAGGATCACGGCATCACAGCCGCCCAATTGGCGTATATCGGGGAACAGCATCACTCGGAGTAGATGACTTGCAGGAGTGTCTGGCCGACGGCCTGCAGCGTGCTGCGGTCCAGATGCTGCATGTCGTCGCTGACGGTATGCCACGTAGGACCGAACGAACTCTCTACACAGTCGGGATAGTAGGGCACGATGTCGATGCAGGGGATGCCTGCCACCTCGTTCACCGGCACGTGGTCGTCGGTGATCATGCCGCCGTCTTGCTGGGGAAAGAAGCCGCCATAGCCGGCCACCTGAGCCGCCTTCCACACCTTGCTGACCACTTGTTGGGCGTATCTGCGGGAATAGGTCTCGCGGAAGAAACGTGCCCCCAGACCGCCAACCATGTCGAGCAGGATGCCATAGCGGGCACTGTAGCCCTCCACATGGGGGTGGGCGGCCCAGTACTGAGCCCCGAGTGCCCAGCTGTTGCCCTCTTCCGACGATTCAGCCCACTGCGGAATGCCCCAGTCTTCGGCATCGAAGCAAATGAAGTCAAGGCCAAAGGCCAGTGTGTCCTGGCTCACCAACCGGGCTATTTCCAGCATCACGCCCACACCGCTGGCTCCGTCGTTGGCGGCCATGACGGGCGTATGCCAGTTGGCTTCGTCAGGATCGTTGTCGGCCCAGGGCCGACTGTCCCAATGGGCACAGAGCAGGATGCGGTCCTTCAGTTCCGGCTGGTAGCTGGCTATGATGTTCGTGGCCTGGAGGGCGGTGCCGTCGTAGCCCTTCACGGTGGCTTTCTGCTCCGTGACCTGCAGTCCGTAGGTGCGGAACTGCGTGGCAATCCACTGTCCGCACAGCTCGTGTGCCTCGCTGTTCATGGTGCGCGGCCCGAAGTCGCACTGCCGTTGGCAGAAAGCCAGGGCCGAGTCGGCCTGGAACTTCACCTCGACCAGTGCCGGCGTTTCGTCGGCATTCGTCGGCTTCTGGTTCTTACAAGCGCTTAAAACCATGACGGTCATGGCCGTCAGGAAGAGGGCTCCCGTCCTGACAAACCCGTTGATTTTCTTCATTTCTGTATGGATGGTCTGCATAATCAGTTTCACAGTTGTCCGGCCTCTACCATGAGCACCACGCGCTCTGTGAGCCGGTCTACACCCTCGGCATCGTAGCCTTTCTTGAGCGAGGCACCGAACATCCAGGCAAAGGCCTGCCACATGCCCGACCGGACAGGGCCGATGAAGGCCTGCATGGCCTCGTAGGCCGTGGAATGGCACTCGCGGTCGACGAGCTTGATGAGCAGCTTTCCCTGCGAGAACGTGAGTTTCTTCATTTGCGGCTTATACTGCTTCACAATCGCTGCCTCCACACGCTTCAGGTGCTCGTCGCGCTCTTTCTGTGTGGGCAGGGTCTCGGTGTACTCGGCCGTCTCTATGAGCATCTGGCGTACCTCCTTCGCCAGCGGCAGCACCCGCTTCACGTTCTTCACCAGCCGGGTATAGGCCTGTTGCTGCCGCTTGTTCTTGAAGGTGGGCTCGGGGTAGACGTAGACGTTCGACATCTCCATGTACTGGATAGAGTCGCCGTCTACCAGTGTCTTGCCCACCTTCACCGTGGGCACCAACACAGGGTCGTCCGTCTGGGCCTGGGCAGCAACAACCGTGGCGGCAAAGGCCAGAAAGAGAAATGCCAGTCGTCGTTTCATGGCGGCAAAAGTACACATTATTTCCCGAACGAGCCGCATCGGAACTGCCTTTTTCGCGAAAATTAACACCCCTGCCTCAGGGGCTCCTGCAATTCGGCCTGAACTGCGGTGCAATTCAGCCTGAATTAGGTGCTAATTCGGCCTGAACCATCGGCTAATTCAGCACGAATTGCAAAGAGGTGTTATTTTTGCAGGTGAAAAGGGCAGAATTTGGCACAAATTACGTATCTTTGCACCCCGTATTAATACATTATTGAATCATGAAAATAGCTTTAATCGGCTACGGCAAGATGGGACGCATGATCGAGGAGATTGCCCTGAGCCGTGGTCATGAGATTGTGAGTATCATCGACATCGACAACCTGGAGGACTTCAAGAGCGAGGCCTTTGCCAGTGCCGACGTGGCCATCGAGTTTACAAACCCCACCGCCGCCTACGGCAACTATCTGCGCGCCTGGAAAGCCGGCGTGAAGGTGGTGAGCGGTTCGACGGGCTGGATGAAGGAGCATGGCGACGACGTGCGCCGTGCCTGTCAGACGGAGGGGAAGACCCTGTTCTGGGCTTCGAACTTCTCTATCGGCGTGGCCATCTTCTCAGCCGTAAACCGCTACCTGGCGAAGATTATGAACGGTTTTGCGCAGTACGACGTGGAGATGGAGGAGACGCACCACGTGCACAAGCTCGACCACCCCTCGGGCACGGCCATCACCCTGGGCGAGGAGATTGTGAAGGAGCTCGACCGCAAAGGCGGTTGGGCTGAAGACACCACCGATCCCGGCCTGCTGCGCATCGACCATATCCGTCGCGGCGAGGTGCCTGGCATCCATACCATCCGCTATGACTCGCCCGAGGACTGCATCACCATCACCCACGATGCCCACTCGCGCCGCGGGTTTGCCCTCGGAGCCGTACTGGCCGCCGAGTATACCCAGGCACACAGCGGACTGCTGACCATTTCGGACATGTTCAAATTTTAGCCGCAGGCCGTTATGAAGAAGTCGTTCATGGATAGGTTCTGGGGTGTGTTCAGCAGCCGCCCTACCTATAATTTCCCCAACAAGGAGAAGCAGCCTGTCGTCAATAAGAAGTGGCAGTGGACGAAGTTTGTTGTCGTCCTCCTGCTCTACCTGCTTTTCCTCTACTGGCTCAGCTCGTGGATGGGGCTCATTGTGGTGCCCTTCATCTTCGATGCCTATATTACGAAGAAGATCAACTGGCAGTGGTGGCGGCAGAAGGAGAACCCCACACGTCTCATCATGTCGTGGGTCGATGCCCTCGTTTTCGCCCTCGTGGCAGTCTATTTCATCAATCAGTTCTTCTTCCAGAACTACGTCATCCCCACCAGTTCGCTCGAAAAGTCACTCCTGACGGGCGACTACCTGTTCGTCTCGAAGGTGAGCTACGGCCCGCGCATCCCGCAGACACCGCTCACGCTGCCCCTGACGCAGAACACCGTGGGACTGATCGGCTGCAAGAGCTACATCGAATGGCCGCAGTGGGAATACCGCCGGGCGAAGGGATTGGGCACCGTGCAGCTCAACGACATCGTCGTCTTCAACTATCCCGGGGGCGACACCGTCCTGCTGGGCAAACAGTATGAGGGTCAGGACTATAACCTGATCTGCTATCAGATGGGCCGGCAGGCCTTCTCGAACCTGCCCAACCTTGACTCGCTTCCGCCTCTGGAGCGCCTGAGAGTCTACAGCCACATCCGGGCAGAAGGGCGCAGGATGGTCGAGATGAACGAGGTAGAGTTCGGCACGATAAACACCCGTCCTACCGACCGGCGCGACAACTACGTGAAGCGATGCGTGGGACTGCCCGGACAGACGCTGCAGATCAAGGACCGCATCATCTATCTCGACGGCAAGGCCAACAAGGAACCTGACAACGTGCAGTACTCCTATCTGGTGAAGCTGAAGCGCTATCCTACCGATGAGGAGCTGTTGGACATGCAGATTACGATGGAGAACCTGGCCGACTGGCACAAGAGCGGCGGCTTCATCATGACCAACCGCACGGCCGAACTGATGAAGAAGCGGAAGGACCTGTGCGAAGTCATCGAGCCGTTCCCTGAGGTGGAGAGCGAAGACATCTACCCGCAGAACGGCAACTACCACTGGACGCGCGACAACTACGGCCCCGTCTGGATTCCGAAGAAGGGCGAAAGCATCCGGCTGACACTCGAAAACCTGCCCATCTACGAGCGACCCATCCGTACCTACGAAGGTAACGACCTCGAGATTCGCAACGGAAAGATCGTCATCAACGGGCAGGAAGCCACCAGCTATACGTTCAAGATGGACTATTACTGGATGATGGGCGACAACCGTCACAACTCGCTTGACTCGCGCTACTGGGGCTTTGTGCCCGAAGATCACATCGTGGGCAAGCCCATCTTCATCTGGTGGTCTTCCGATCCTGACCGCAGCGGCTTTGCAGGTATACGCTGGAGCCGCTTGTTCAGCTGTGTCGACGACATCAAATAGTCACGTCTGTTGCTGTGCCACAGCAGCAGACAGAAACTGAAAACTATGCGCAGCACCCTCAAGTTCCTGCTTGTCCTGGCTCTTTCGCTGGCTCTGATGTTCGTTTTCAGAGCGTTGGCTTTCACCGTCTACACCGTGGACGGTGAGGGACTGCAGCCTGAATTTGAGGCCGGCGACCGCGTGATGGTCAATCGCTGGAGCTACGGTCTGCGAACGGGGGGCGACGAAGGACTCTTCAGCTATGGCCGACTGCTGCGGCAGCCGGTAAGGAAGGGCGACATCGTGGCCTACGAAGACCCCACCGATTCGACCCGCAGTCGGGTGCTCTTAGGGCGTTGCCGCGCCCTGCCTGGCGACACGGTGCGCTACCGCGGGCGGTTAGAACTGGTGCCGAGCCTGAAGAACTGTGCCGATGCCGACTATTACTGGATGCAGGCTCTGGGTGAGAAGAACCCCACAGACTCACGAGAACTGGGCTTTGTCAGCGAGCAGCGCATCATCGGACGAGCTTTCCTCGTTGTCTACAACCACGACACTTCCGCGCCTGCCTGGACAGGATACCTGTGGAACAGAACCTTACTGCGCAAATGACGGCACTGCTCTCACATACATTCTTCGGTCCCGTCCAGTGGTACCAGAAGCTGCATCGCTATCCGGAGGTGCTCATAGAGCAGCACGATTCCTACCAGAAGCAGACCTACCGCAACCGCTGCCTGATTGCCACCACGGGCGGCATACAGGCACTTACCGTGCCCGTGGCCGACGGGATGCGCATCAGCGACCACGGCAACTGGCGACACCAGCACTGGCAGGCGCTGCAGTCGGCATACGGCGACTCGCCGTTCTTTCTGTACTACGAGGACGACCTGCGCCCTTTCTTCACCGAACGGTGGGAGACGCTCTATGACTACGATGAGGCCATCCGCCTGAAGATGTGCGAGTTGATAGATATCCAGCCTGTCGTGCGGCCTACAGACCACTATCTCTGCGGCCCGGAGCTCAGCGGCATCGACGATTTCCGCGAGGCCATCTGTCCCAAACATCCACAGGCCGACCCGCAGTTCGAGCCGCGGCCCTACTATCAGGTGTACCGGCAGAAACACGGATTCCTGCCCAATCTGAGCATTCTCGACCTGCTCCTGAACATGGGGCCCGAGAGCATCTTCTATCTGTAGCGGCAAAGACACACCTTATTGATTCACTCAAATACAAACCTTTTAAAACACAAAAAACATGAGAAAGATTTCTTTACGTGCAGCCGTTGTGCTGCTGGCCGGTTCGCTGGTGTGCAGTTCTTGCATCGGTTCCTATCGCCTGTTCAACAAGTATGAGAAGTGGCAGTGCAACATGACGAACAACAAGATCGTCAACGGCATCGTAGGTCTGATTCTCCAGCCCATCGTCGGAGGCATCTGTCTGACGGTCGATGCCATCGTCCTGAACACCATCGAGTTCTGGTCGGGCAACAATCCGATGGCCTCCAACTCGAAGTTCACCGTCAAGGGCCAGGACGGCCGCTACTATGCCGTAAAGGTTTTGAAGGACGGCTACGAGGTGAAGGCTCCGACCGGCGAGATCACCCTGTTCATTCACAACGCTGAGGACGACTCTTGGTCGATGCAGCAGAACGGCAAGGTCGTCGACCTGTTCCGTTTCAATGCCGACGGCACCATCGAGGCCAGCCTGCAGAATGGTCAGACCATGACCGTCAGCAAGGACGAGGCCGGTCTGAACCAGGTGCGCCAGGCTGTGCTGGGCGACCAGTACTACTTCGCACTGCGCTAAGTGCCTGTATGCCCTTCTCTGCAGGGCTTTTCGCCCTGTCAGCAAAGGGGTCTTGCAATTCGGCCTGAACCACCTGCAGGTTTGGCCTGAATCATCAAACAATTCGGCCTGAATTACCGCGTAATTCAGGCCGAATTTCGTAGCCCTTCTTTTCAGGGGCTCCGAAGGGTTGTGGGGAGGTTACTTCACGCTGAGGGTTGTCTCGGCCGTCAGCTGGCGCTCGTCGTCGGTGACACGCAGCCGGAGCGTCCCTTTCTGGCGGGCTGACTGCACGACCACGACGAGTTGTCCGGCAAAGAGCTGCATCGTGGGCTGGGTGAACACCTCGAGCGAGGTGGCATCACCGTTGCATACGGCACGGAACTGTCCGGCTCCTTCCACCTCGAAGCGCAGCTTGTCCTTGGCATCGGGAATGAGCGTCCCGTTCTCATCGGTCAGCGAGACGGTGACGAAGGCCAGGTCTTCGCCGTCGGCACGGAGCACAGGCCTACCGTCGGCCTGCGTCCAAGTGTCGAGCTGCAGCCGGGCGGGTTTGCCGGCCGTGCGGAGCGTCTGCTCGCCACAGTTCTTCCCCTTCTCGTCGTAGACCACGACGCGCAGTTCGCCGGGTTCGTATTTCACCTCGTTCCAGCGCAGGCGATAGCGGTCCAGCCGCTGGGCCGGATTCTTCTTGATGCGGCCCTGACTCTTGCCGTTCAGGAACAGTTCTGCCTCGGGATAGTCGGTGTAGCAGTAGACGGGTGTGACTTGTCCGCGACGCTCTTTGCCCCAAGTCCAGTGAGGCAGCAGGTGGAGGGTATGGTCGTTCCGGTTCCACCGTGAGCGGTACAGGTAGTAACGGTCTTTCGGGAGGCCTGCCAGGTCGCAGATGCCGAAGTAGCTGCTGCGCGAAGGCCAGTACTCGTCGTAGGGCGTCGGCTCACCTAAGTAATCGTAACCCGTCCAGACAAACTCGCCAATG
>Ga0310697_10002432_pt1 | contig 19850 bp, 23 predicted proteins | sample 172DNAGHGlowgp2_FD_203883 | JGI IMG/M metagenome (GOLD analysis project Ga0310697, IMG submission 203883) | Sheep rumen microbial communities from Palmerston North, Manawatu-Wanganui, New Zealand - 1728 DNA GHGlow gp2 (v2) (version 2) | ecosystem: Host-associated > Mammals > Digestive system >... | reverse complement strand
AAACTTTTAGAAAAAAGAGGGTGATAAAATAGAGGTAGCTCGCCATCATTGGCTTATTATTTATTCAATAAGGAAGGAGATAAATGCAGATGATACAACGGCCGCGCCGGACTCGGTAGGGAGGGGGGTGATGGGTGTTGGGAAAAAGACGGGAACTCAGAGAGCAAGAGCTTACCAAACTGATGTATCGTCCTCCTGTTCTGCAAGAGCTAGAATCCGACGACGCTTTTCAGGCGAACCCGACACATAGCCGTTGATAATCCTGATAATATCTTCTGCGAACTTTTCGACAGAATAAGAAGCAATTTGCATGTCGCCGTCCTTCTGGGCGGCGTCTTTTTGCGGGAGAAGCGCAACTTGCAAAGGCTGGTTCTCAATAGACTCCCGCAAACTGTCGATCTGATTTGCGAGTTCGTTCCGCTTCTCCACGTCTTTTTCGACTTTATAAGCTTTTTCTGCCTCAGCCAGCGAATACTGCGACCAAAGCAAATAAGCTTCCGGAGTAGTGCCTAGGAGAAAATCGGAAGAAACTTTGAAATAGATACCTAGCTTTTGGAGCGTTTCGACGTTCGGAGTGTTTCCCTTTTCCCATCTAATCCACGCGGACTTGCTTAATCCGCATTCCAGACAAGCTTTCGTCTTTGCTACGCCGTTTATTTTGCACAAAGCGAGAAAAATGACATAAAACATAAAATTCACCTCCCTTGTTTGTGGAAAGCGTAGAAACTGCCAAACAGGAAGAAAACAACGCGAAAAAAGGTTTACAAAGTCAACTTTTATTGGTGTATGCGCACTGATTTGACAACTTAAGGTGGCGTTGTGGTACGCTTTTGTTTACCTCTTTTTTGATAAGGATAACGTAAAATTCAACCTATGTCAACATGAAGCAGCAAAGAGTTGGGTTGCATTCCGCCGAGTCTATGTCCACGGCGCTGTCCCCAATCCCCAATTATTCAGCGAATAAGCCACTAAAACTTTACCAGATTTACCCCGCATTGCTGGTAACTACGCTGGGTACTACACAAAACAATTCCACTAGTCTTAAATCAACTTTCCTAGAATCGACAATCTTAATATTTGCAACAAAAGAAAAAGAAAAAGTACCAGAAACAGTCATTTCAGGCTATTTCTGGCACTTTTTGTTCTGTGGCGGAGAAGCCGGGATTTGAACCCGGGCCCGGCTCAACACCGGCTACTCCCTTAGCAGGGGAGCCCCTTCGGCCTCTTGGGTACTTCTCCAAACCGAAATTACTTGTACATCCTATCACAGTCTTCCGCAAATGTCAACGATGATTTTTGATTCTGTGGGGCATTTTTCCGCAACCCGCGCCCTGTCCCAGCAGGAACCGGTCCACATCCTTGCCTGCCAACGTGGACGCGGAGGACGCGCCAGGCGGCTTATCCTCCCTCCAAGGCCGCCGCCACGGCGCGTTTTCGCGCCTGAAACAGCAGCCACACGCCCGCCGCCAGGGGCGCCGGGCCGCCGCCGCGTACGAGCAAAACCAGCCCGGCCAGGACCAGGGCTGTGGCCGTCGCCTCGCCCACGCGGCGGCTGGCCCGCTGGCCCGCCAGGGCCAGCAGGATGCGCCCGCCGTCCAGCGGGAGCACCGGAAGCAGGTTGAAGGCGCTCAGGCACAGGCTGGCCGCCCCGCTGCGCAGCAGGAAGGGGCCGCCCAGGGCGCAGGCGGCCAGGGCGTAGACAAGCCCCGCCGCCGGTCCCGCCGCGGCGCACAGCACTGTCTCGCCTCTGCCCAGCGCGCCGCTGTAGCAAAGCTCCGCGCCCAGCAGCCCCAGACGCAGGGTGTGGACCCGCGCCCGGCAGAGCCGGAGGGCCAGCAGGTGCCCCAGCTCGTGGGCCAGCGCCGCCGGGACCATACAGGCGATCAGGCCCTCGGCGTCCAGGAACCAGCCCAGGGCGAAGGCCAGCGCCGCCAGCGGGTCCAACCGAATGCGGCGCGGCATCATCCGTTGATGTAGTATTCCGGGTTGCGGTAGACGCCCCGCTGCATCAGCTCGAAGTGGAGATGCGGCCCGGTCACCTTTCCTGTGGCCCCCACCTGGCCGATCACCTGGCCGCGCTGCACCCACGCGCCCGCCGCCACGGACACGGCGCTGCAATGGGCGTAGAGGCTGCGCCAGCCCTCGCCGTGGCCCAGCACCAGATAGTTGCCGTAGCCCTCGTCGAAACCCGCCGCCAGCACGGTCCCGTCGGCAAAGGCGTGGATGTCCTCTCCGCTGGAGGCCGCCACGTCCGTGCCGTAGTGAAAGCGGACTTCCTCCTGGAGCGGGTGCAGCCGGAAACCGAAGCCGGACGAGCGGTATCCGGCCACCGGCAGGGCATAGTCGAAGGGCAGCGGTTCATAGCCGCAGTCCACATTCTCCGGCAGCACCTGGTCTGGAAAGGCCAGCTGGGACTCCAGAAAGGCCGCCGCGGCCGCCTCTCCCGCCGCCCTCGCCGGATCTTCCGTGGGCGCGGGGGGCTGCGGCTCCGGCGTGGGCTCCGGCTCCGGTTCGGGCGTGGGCGCAGGGGGCGGCGGTTCCGGGGCGCGCTCCCCCAGCACCGCCGCTTCCTCCGTCCGATATCGCCGCGCCCGCAGCTCCGTCGCCACGGCGGTGCTCTCCCCGTCCAGGCGCAGGGCCAGTTGGGTCCCCAGTTCGTCCAGCGCCCCGGCGCAGGCCCCGTCCCGGTAGCCCACCGCCTCCAGCACCCGATCCCGGGCCGCCTCCGCCAGCTCCGGCGTCAGCTCCCGCGCCGCCACGGGCAGCCCCGCCAGCAGCAGGAGCAGCAGCCATCGTTTCCGTTTCATACGCGCACCCCCCGTTTCTCCGATGTCCCTCCATTATACGGAGACCGGGCAGAGACAAAGCGGGAAGGGCGTCGAGGGGCTCAGGCCGGGGCAGTGCTTTCGTTCCGTCCCAGGTAGCGGGCCGTCAGGGCGTCCAGGAAGGAGGCCAGCAGGGCGTTCATCTCCGTATAGTCGAAAGCCAGCAGTTCCTCCGCCGTCTGAACGTATCTCCCGCCGCCGTTCAGCGTCCCGCCGGCGTCCCGAACCCCAGCCGCCACGATCTCATGCGTCAGCTCCATGTGGGTCTGGAAACCGTACAGCAGCGGGCCGTAGCGCACGATCTGGCGCGGACAGCCGTCGCTCTCGGCCAGGACCGCGCTATCCACCGTCAGTCCGGGCATATCGTTGTGCCATTCCCCGGCCAGAAAGGTGTCGGGAAAGGCCGCGAACAGGGGGTCCGCCCGCCCCGCCGGAGTCAGCCGGGCCTCCACTGGCCCCACCTCCCGCTCCGGGCTGTGGGCATAGGGTGCGCCCAGGGCCTCCCCCAGCAGCTGCGCGCCCAGGCACACGCCCACCACCATCTTCCCGCTCTCGGCATAGCGCCGGATCAGGGCCTTCTGTGCCGGGGCATCGAAGTAAGCGCACTCCAGCCGCGTGGTGGCCGGGCACTGGAAGCCGCCCAGCACGATCAGGATGTCCGCGTCCGCCGTCTCCGGCACCGGCTCAAATTGCCAGCATCGTGTCATGCTGATGGCATAGCCCCTGTCCCTGGCCCAGGTCTCAAAGGCCCCCGGCGCGACCCAGTCGTCCTGCTGAATGAAATGGATGTTCATATGTCCCCACGATCTGCGGCCTTCCGCCGCGCTTGTTGCAAAGGCTGTTATTTCCGAACCAGTTTGAGTATCCCGAAGATGGCCCCATAGGCCACCCCCGCTACGGGCCAGACGATCCAGGTCCGGTCCCAGCCGCCGCTGAGGAAGCTCCAGGCCAGGTAGCCCGCCGTCACCAGGCCCCAGTAGACGCCGTTGAAGGGAGCCAGTTTCCGCTTGTTCTCCTTGCTGGCTCGGGTGTAGTCGCCCTCCTCCAGAAGTTGCTGGAACGCGCCCCAGACCATGGAGGAGCGGACGATCAGCCACACGCCGACGGCCGCCAGCGCGAGGGTCAGCGCCACGGACAGGACATGGGCAAAGCCCTCCTGTTCCCCGTAAAGCATCACGCTCAGGAAAATCGGGACCGCTGACAGGACGCAGAGGACGATGCCCAGGGTGAGCTGGAGGGTGAAACGGGGGCGGTACTGTTCCCGGCGCTCCTTCACCATGCCATCCACGCCGTACAGGGTGTCCACGGACTCCTCTTCCAGCCAGGCATAGGGACTGACGCGCACAGCGCTGGTCACGAACAGGGCCACGGCCCCGCCGACCATCAGCAGCAGCACCGCCAGACCCAGACCCGCCGTCTGGGCTTCGCTCAGCCCCAGCAGGCCGTAGGACTGCGCGCCGCCCAGCAGGATCAGGCAGACGGGCGAGAGGACGCACAGCAGCACCCCCAGCGCGACGCAGCGGGCGTTGACCGCCTTCACGCGCAGAAACTCGTTGGCCTCCTCCATGTTCACGCTGCGCTCCGGGGCCTCGGGCTGTGCGCCCGCCGTCGGCTCGGGCAGTTCCATGTCGTCTTTCAGCAGATAGTCGGTGCTGACGCCGAACAGCGTGGACATCTGGACCACGCGGCCCATATCCGGCACGGACTGGGCACCTTCCCACTTGGAGACCGTCTGTCGGCTGACGCCAAGCTGCTCCGCAAGCTCCTCCTGGGACCAGCCGTTCTTTTTCCGCAGGTCTATGATTTTGTCCGCCAGAATCATCTTGCTCCGCTCCTTTTTTCTCTTGTCACGACCTTCGTGCAGCTTCAGCATAGCACACTGTCGGCTGACAGGCAAGCAAGATGACGCGGCAATTCCGCAACCGGCGGTTGCGAAGACGCGCACGGCGGAGGCAGACAGGGCGCAACGCGGTTTTTTCGCAGCGCGCCCATTTTTTCCCGCCCCGTTTATGCGGGAAGGCTGTCCCGGATGATCCGCACAAGGATGTCGTGCAGCTTTTCCACCGTGTACGGCCCGACGATGGGCTCCAGGTGGCTCTCTCCCACGCCGGAGTCGTCGGTGAGGAAGACGTAGGTGCCGCCGGTGCAGATGGCCAGGGCGCGGGCGAACAGTTCCGTGTCCCGCTCGGCGTTGCTGGCCACCACAGGCACCACGCGAATGCCCGCCTCCGCCGCCCGGCGGACGGCGTTTTGCAGGGTCTCGTCACGGCCCGCGTGGGGTGGGGCGTCAAAGATCAGGAAGGCCAGCTTCTCACAGTCCTCCCGCCAGCCGCTGCGGCCCGCCTCCTGCAAGAAGCCCATGTCCAGCGTCTGGTCCAAAATTTCCGCCACGGCCTCCGGGGTGTCGCCGCCGCCGGCGGCGTACTCCCCGGCGATCAGGTCCTGGATGGCCGCAGTGTCGCGGGAGAACTCGCTGAGCTTCGTCACATAGTCGTCGCCCTCGTCCCGGTAGAAGCAGACCGACCAGGCCGCCGCGTCGCCGATCTCTCCGGCGATGGCAGAGAAGTCCTTTTGCAGATAGCTCAGCTCGTCGCTCATGGAGCCGGTGGCGTCCATCAGGAACATCACCTGCAGGGCGGTCTTCGGCGCGGAGACCGGGGCGGCGGTCAGCTCCAGCTCGTCCAGGACGGTAACAAGCCTCTCGCCCTGCTGGTCCTCCGGGGGCGTCTCCCGGGAGAGGGGCGTCACTCTGCCCTGGACCGACACCGCCGCCGGGGTCTCGCCGGAGCGGCAGAAGAGATAGGCCGCGCCGTCCCGGTCCGTCTGGGCGGTCCAGAGGGTTTCCCCGGATGCGTCCAGCAGCTCCACGCGCTCGCCGGGGAGGGGCTGGCCCGCTGCGTCACGCAGCATCACCTTCACCCGCTGGCGGGGGTCCAGGCCGAAGGAGGGGAAGGCGAGCTTCCCCGCGTTCACCAGATTGGTGAAAAAGGGCCAGTTTGCGTTGTCGTTCCACTCCGCCGCCGTCAGGACAAAGGCTTCGCCGGGGTCCGGGGGGGCGGGGGGCAGGTCCGGGTCCGGCAGCAGGCCGGACTCCGGGGCCCCGGTGGGTTCCGGGAGCAGGGCGGCCTCCCCCGGCTTCGGCATGGGGGCCGGGGCCTCCGCCTCGCTCAGCACGGCCTCCGGCGCGTCCTTGGCGGCCCCGGCGGGCATGGAGGCTGCGGCATACATGCCATACTCCGCCGCGCCGTCTGCGTCGGCGGGGCGCTCAGATCCCGCGCTTGCCCCGGTGACGGTGACGTAGAGGCCGTCTGTCGGCGCGGGGTTGGGCGTCTCCGAGGGTTTTGTCCCTTCGCCGCAGGCGGCCAGGCCCAGCAGGAGGACCAGGGCAAGCAGCAGCGCGGCGGTCTTTTTGCTTTGTTTCATGGAAAGCATCCCTGCCTTTCGTTGCGTTTGCTTCTATGACGGGGAGGAACGGGAAAAGTTCCCGAAATCTGGGGCCGGATTTGCGCCCACGCGAGCCCCCTTCCGTTCGGAAATGCTGCGGTTTTCCTTGTCATCTCCCGCAGGCTGTGGTAAAATCACCATACAAACGTGGCGGATTCTTGGATGGGAGGAACTGCCTATGGACTTGAAAGAGACCCTTCGACACGGCAGACGGCTGCTGTTGGCCGGGGGCGTGGCGGCGATCACGGCCCTGGCGCTGACCGTCGGCGGACTGTTCCAGTCCCCGGAGGAGCTGCTGCAGGAGGAGACACAGAACCCGCCGCTGGTGGAGGAACTGGACCCCGGAACGGACGACGGCTGCGACGCCGATGCGGACGACGCGGACTGCGACGAGACCGAGAAGCGCCGCCGGGGTGGGGTGCGCGCCGCGCTGCGGGATCGCATCCTGGCCCTGCCCATGGCCGTGCGCCTGCTGGCGATCCTGCCCCTCTGGCTGCTGGGCAGCGGCCTGACGATCTTCGCCTCCGCCCTCTGGACGGCGGTTTCCCCCTTGCTGGGGGGTGTGCTGAATTCCCTGTTGCTGCTGGCCGCCCTCTTCGGCGCGTTCCTGCTGGCCGTCAAAGCGGTGTTCCCCGATCTGCCCCTGAAAAAAATCTTAAACCGACGGACCGTCCCCTGGCTGCTGCTGGGCGGCCTGGCGCTGAGCGTCGCCGATCGCGTGCTGCTTTCCCAGCTGGAGGGCTACGGGCCCATCCGCAATCTGGCTTTCGCCGGGGGCTTTCTGCTGCTGCTGGCTGCGGCGGTGCTCTCCTTTGTCCGAAAGGAGCAGAGACGCCGCCGCGCCGCGCCGCCGCCGGAGGCGGAGGCGGAAGCCCCGGCCCGGGACGAACTGGTGGTCTTCGACGCCCCCGGCGGCCCCATCGCCATCCGGCGGGACTGCAAGGGGCAGCAAAAAACCTGAAATATGCGCAAATCCAGCGGAAGGAGCAAGCCCCCATCCGCTGGATTGTTTATTCTGCGGGCGCGTCCTCCGCCAGAGCCCGCAGCAGCCCCGCCGCGAAAGCCGCGTGGCCCTGTTCCGAAAAATGGACCCCGTCGAAGCTCAACTCCACGCCCCAGGTCCTCGCGTCAACGAAACCGATACCCAGCCGCTCCGCCAGCGCCGCGTAGCATGGCCCCAGCCGGGCCGACTCCAGCAGCAGGCGCGGCTCGCCCACCCAGGCCCCCGGCGCCATGGGCGGCGGGGCGATCAGCAGCATGTGCGCGGCGGGGAAGCGGGGGCGCAGACGGCGCAGAAACCGTTCCATCCGCTCCGCCACGTCCTCAGCGCTGCGGTCAAAGCCTTGCAGCAGGTCGTTGGAACCCAGCATGACCGTCACCCAATCCGGCGTCCCGGTCCGCTCCAGCTCCCGGAGCAGCGCCTGGATCGCCCGGTCCCGGTTCGGGATTTCCCGGCCGTTCTGCCCCGCGTTCCAGACCTCCCAGCCCGCTTGCCCCAGCAGTCCGGTCCAGCGCCGTTCCGCCGGATAGCGGCCCCCGAAGATGTCCCGGGGGTCGTAGCCAAAGGTGTTGGAGTCCCCGATGCAGACGATGCGCTTCATAAGCTTTCTCCTCTCAGCCAGGCCGCCGCCTCGGGCGCGTGCGCGGCGCGCAGGCTGTCCGGCTCCACATGGCAGGGCAGATACAGCACGCCCACCCCGGCGGCCCGCGCCGCCTCCAGTTCCGCGCCGAAGGCCGAATGGGTCTGCACATTGGCCCGGACTTCCCGCACCCCGTCCATCTGGATCACAAAGAGCAGCGCGGCGCGCCAGCCCCGGTCCAGCGCCTGGCGCAGCGTGCGCAGGTGGCGGACGCCCCGCTCCGTGGGCGCGTCGGGAAACCAGCCCAGGCCGCCGCGTTCCAGGGTACAGCCCTTGACCTCAAGCAAATAGCTTCCAGCGCCCCGGCCGCCGCGCCGTTCCAGAAAGAAGTCCAGGCGCGACGCCCCATAGCGGGCTTCCGGCACGACCCGGTCAAAGTCCAGCCCCGCCAGCCATTCCCCCGCCACGGCGTTGGGGGCCTGGCTGTCCACATTCACCAGCAGACCGCTCTCCTTCCGCACCGCCACCAGGTCATAGCGGGTCTTTCTCCCCTCTGTGCCCGGCTCCGTCAGCCAGACCTCCGCCCCGGGCAGGAGCAGCTCCCCGCAGCGGCCCGTGTTTTTCACATGGACCGTCTCCACCCGTCCCGCCAGCTCCACATGGGCCACAAAGCGGTTGGGCCGGTCCAGAAAGGCGGCCCGGACGATGTTCGGATACTTCATCCGTTGAAGCGGTTCATGGTCTTCTCCGCCCCGTCGGTGATGTAGCTCTTGACGGCCTCCCAGGCCCGGACGGCGGCGGCGTCCAGGTCGGCGGCGTCCTGGTTGCGCGGCGCGCCCAGCACCCAGTCGGCCATGTCGAAGTCCGGGTGGGGCGGCGCACCGACGCCCACCTTCACCCGGGGGAAGCGGTCGCTGCCCAGACGGGCGATGATGCTTTTCAGCCCGTTGTGCCCCCCGGCGGAGCCGTGGGCGCGGACGCGCAGCTTCCCGTTGGGCAGGCTCACGTCGTCCGACACGACGATGACCCGCTCCGGCGGGAGCTTATAAAAGCTGACGGCCTGGATCACCGCGTCCCCGCTGAGGTTCATGTAGGTCTGGGGCTTCATCAGCAGCACCGTATGGTCCCCCACCCGGCACTGGTCGGTCAGGGCCTTGAAGCGGGCGCGGCGGATCTGCGCCCCGGTGTCCCGCTCGCACTTTTCGGCGGTCAGGAAGCCCACGTTGTGCCGCGTTCCGGTGTAGCGCGGGCCGGGGTTGCCCAGGAACACCGCCAGCCAGTCCGGCGCGCCGGTCTTTTTTGGAGAAAAGAGCATGGTTTATCCTCCCATCACGGAAAAATCAGGCGGCAGCTTCGGCTGCCGCCTGATCGTGTGTTGCAAAAAACGCTCAGTCAAACAGGGTGGAGATGGAGACCTCCTCATAGATGTGCTTGATGGCCTCGGCGAACATATCCGCCACGGAGAGATAGCGGATCTTGTCGCAGGCGGGCTTGTCGCTGGGGTAGGGGATGGTGTCCAGCAGGATCAGTTCTTTGATGTAGCTGTCGTTGATGCGCTCGATGGCGTCGCGGGACAGCACGCCGTGGGTGGCACAGGCGAAGACCTCCTTCGCGCCGCCCACCTCGGACAGGGCCTTGGCCGCGTTGCACAGGCTGCCGGCGGTGTCCACCATGTCGTCCAGCATGATGACGGTCTTACCTTCCACGTTGCCGATGATGTTCATGACCTGGCTCTGGTTGGCCTGTTCGCGGCGCTTGTCCACGATGGCCATGTTGAGATCCAGCATGTGGGAGAATTTGCGGACCCGGGCCACGCTGCCCACGTCGGGGGAGACGCACATCACGTCCGGGTTGCCCTTGCCGAAGCGATTGAGGAAATAGGTGGAGAAGAGGTGGGAACCCCGCAGATCGTCCACAGGAATGTCAAAGAAGCCCTGGATCTGGCTGGCGTGCAGGTCCATGGTCAGCACACGGTCGGCCCCGGCCTTGGTCAGCAGATTGGCCACCAGCTTGGCGGAGATGGGATCGCGGCTCTTGGCCTTGCGATCCTGGCGGGCGTAGCCGAAGTAGGGGATGACCGCCGTGATCCGGCCCGCGCTGGCGCGCTTCATCGCGTCGATCATGACCAGCAGCTCCATCAGGTTGTCGTTCACCGGCTTGCAGGTGGACTGGACGATGAACACGTCCGAACCGCGCACCGGCTCATAGACGGATACGGAGCACTCGCCGTCCGCGAAGCGGGTGGCCACGCTGTTGCCCAGGTCGGTGAGCAGCGCTTTGCAGATGCCCTTCGCAAGTTCGGGGTTGGAGTTTCCGGCGAATACCTTCAGATCTTTTCCGTGTGGGATCATGTCAGATAAACCTCTCTTTTTCATATTCGTCGGGCAGCCTTGTCTGGAAAGGGCGTCAGCGCCGCGTATCCGTAACTGTCCATATCATCATTATAGCAAGTCGGCCTGGAAAATAAAAGAGATGATTTCTAAATTTTTCACGAAAAAAACATGAAAAAATCAGCATTCTGTCGAAAAAAACAGACACATCCGGCAAAAAAGCGGATGTGTCTGGACAAAAGATTCAGGAAACCGGGGCGTTTTGTTCCCCGTCCCCGTAGCGGATCAGGCGAATCCAGAGCCGGGTATACAGCGCCATGCTGAGCAGCATGGCGGCGCCAGCCAGAGCCAGCAGGCCCGCGATGTACATGGGCTTCAGGTCCGGCAGCAGGAACAGCACGATCATCACGCTGTTGAGCACCACCGTGGAGAGCTTGCCGTACCACTTGGCCCCCACCATATGTCCGGTGCGCCGGGCGGCGGCCCAGCCCAGGATCAGCATACTCAGTTCCTTCACCACCAGCAGCGCGAAGAAGGCCCAGACATACCAGAGGTCCCCGTGGCGGAGCAGCAGACAGGCCCCCAGCCCGCCCTGCATGATTTTGTCGCAGATGGGGTCCAGCACCTTGCCCAGTTCGGTGATCATGTCGAACTTCCGGGCCACGATGCCGTCCAGCACGTCCGTCAGCTCCGATACCGCCAGCAGGACGACGGCCACGGTGTAGTTCTCGTGGGCGTAGAACCAGATAATAAATGGTATGAGCAGCAGCCGGGCGAAGCTCATATAGTTCGGTATGGTGCAGACCTGCTCCTTTTTCAGCAGTCTGCGGAAAGAACGGATGTCATACATGTCCTTGCCAGGTCCCCAATCTCGTTTGTTTTCATCTGTGCCACCTGCTGCGCCGGGATGACGGAGGCGAAGTCCAGCCATAGCTCCGTGCGCCGCCAGGGGGCGCGGCGGCGAATCTGCTCCGAGCCCCGGATGACCGCCACCAGCACCGGGCACCTGGCCCGCTGGGCGATCTTAAACGCGCCGTTGCGGAAGGGCAGCAGTTCCGCTCCGCTGCTCCGGGTGCCCTCCGGGAAAATGCCCACGGAGGACGCGCCCCGCCGGATCAGGTCCACCGCGAAGAGGATGGTCTTCAGCGCCGCCCGGTCGTTCTCCCGGTCGATGGCCATGACCCGGTCCCGGTGGAGGATGCGGCCCACCACGGGGATGCGCAGGTTCTCCGGCTTGGAGACGAAAGCCAGCTGGTCATGGCGCAGCAGCCAGCCCAGGGCGATGGGGTCATAGTTGCTGCGGTGGTTGCAGACCAGGAGAAAGCGCCCCTGCGGCAGCCGCTCCAGCCCGCGCACATGGACGCGCACGCGCCCCACGGCCAGCAGCAGCCCCATGCCGTAGCCCACCAGCCGGTGATAAAACGGCGCGTCCTCCACCTGGGGCTGCGCCGGGTCGATGAACAGCGCCAGCAGAGCCAGCAGCAGCGCGAAGAGCAGCCAGAGCGCGGCAAACGCGGCCAGGGCGAAGAGCGCGAACATCCCCGCAAACGCCCAGCCGCGATAAGACAGCAGCAAGCACAGCGCGGCGGCGAGCGCCGCGCTGATCAGGAACCAGGGCAACAGGCTCCGGTTCCGCACTGTTTGGTACATCGGCTTGCCTCCCGGCGGCTCAGGCCTCCGCCGTGCGGTCGATGACGATGTCCTTTTCCTCCACGGGGGCGGGGACGGCAATCTCCTCGACGGCGGGCTCCTCCGCCTCCACCGGCTCCTGGGGCGGCGTCAGCAGCTCCTGGGCGAAGCTCATGAGCAGGTCCTTGTTTTTGTAAACCGCGTAGGCGGCGGCGGTCAGTCCGCCCAGGGTCAGAATGGTGCCGATGGTGCCTTTGATGCTAGCCATGATTCTATCCTCCAATTTATATTGATTTGTAAAGGGATGGCTTCGCTGTATCGCTTCCCTTGTGTCGGTACTGCCGACATGATACCGCATACAGTATACCACATCTCTCCGCGTGTTTCAATCGAAAAGTCCGATTCCGAAAAAAGAATTGCAAAAAAGTTCGCCGTCGGCGCAAAAAAGCAGTTGCACTTTCCCGCCCGCTGGTCTAAAATATAACATCAAAATCATTCCAGACAAGGAGAGCGATGCGTATGCGCGATTACAAAGCGGAATTTGACAGCCGCGTGGCCTTCATCCGAAAGCTGGTGGCGGAGGCCCACGCCGACGGGATCGTGTACGGCAACTCCGGCGGCAAGGACTGCACCCTGGTGTCCATCCTCTGCAAAGCCGCCTGTGACAACACCGTGGGCGTCCTGATGCCCTGCGCCTCCCGCCGGAACTACGGCAGCGACACGGACGACGCCCGGGCCGCCGCGGACAAGTTCGGCATCGCGCAGCGCACCGTGGACCTGACGGAGACCCGGGCGGCCCTGCTGGGGGCGCTGGAGGGCAGCGTGGACATGCTCCCCGCCTCCACCGCCAACATCGCGCCCCGGCTGCGCATGACCACCCTTTACGCCATCGCCGGCAGCGAAAACCGTCTGGTGGCCGGGACCGGCAACCGCAGCGAGCGCTATATGGGCTACTTCACCAAATGGGGCGACGGGGCCTGCGACTTCAACCCCATCTCCGACCTGACCGTCACCGAGGTCTACGCCTTCCTGGAATACCTGGGCGCGCCCCGGAGCATCATCGAGAAGGCCCCCTCCGCCGGACTCTTCGAGGGCCAGACCGACGAGCAGGAGATGGGCGTCAGCTACGCCGCCGTGGACGAGTTTTTGTTCCACGGCACGGGCAAGCCGGAGGACCTGGCCGTCATCGCCCGCTACCACAGCCGCAGCGAACACAAGCGCCGCCCCATCCCCATGTACGCGGAATAAACCGTGCCATTCCAATGGCCTGGGAAGAATATTCGAGATAAAGGAGTAGGCTTATGGAAAACAATGTGCGTCCCGCTTCTCTGGAGCGGATCACCAGCCCCGCCCTGGCGGAGGCTTTCATCGCCGAGCAGATCGCGGCGCTCCGCGCCCAGATCGGCGACAAAAAGGTGCTGCTGGCCCTGTCCGGCGGCGTGGACTCCTCCGTGGTGGCCGCGCTGCTCATCCGGGCGGTGGGCAGGCAACTGGTCTGCGTCCACGTCAACCACGGCCTGCTGCGCAAGGGCGAGCCGGAGCAGGTGGTCCGGGTCTTCCGGGACGAGCTGGGTGCGGAGCTGATCTATGTGGACGCGGTGGACCGCTTCCTGGACAAGCTGGCCGGCGTGGCCGACCCGGAGACCAAACGCAAGATCATCGGCAAGGAGTTCATCGACGTGTTCGCCGAGGAAGCCGGCAAGCTGGACGGCATCGAGTTCCTGGCCCAGGGCACCATCTATCCCGACATCCTGGAGTCCGGCCCGGTCAAGAGCCACCACAACGTGGGCGGTCTGCCCGAGGAGCTGAACTTTGAGCTGGTGGAGCCGGTGAAATTCCTGTACAAAGACGAAGTGCGCGTGATCGGCAAGGCCCTGGGCCTCCCGGACGGCATGGTCTACCGCCAGCCCTTCCCCGGCCCCGGCCTGGGCGTCCGCTGCGTCGGCGCCATCACCAGAGACCGCCTGGAGGCCGTCCGCGAGAGCGACGCCATCCTGCGGGAGGAGTTCGCCAAAAACGGCCTGGAGGGCCAGGTCTGGCAATATTTCACCGTCGTCCCCGACTTCAAGTCCACCGGCATCACAGACGGGAAGCGCACCTACGACTGGCCCGTGGTCATCCGCGCCGTCAACACCGTAGACGCCGTCACCGCCGAGGTGGCCGAGCTGCCCTTCGCCCTGCTGCAAAAGCTGACGGAGCGCATCACCAGCGAGGTGAAGGGCGTCAACCGCGTGCTGTGGGACCTGACCCCGAAGCCGAGCGGGACGATCGAATGGGAATAAAGAGGAACTTGCATTCTCATCCGATTTTTTGTTATATCTACTTCAAATAATGGAAGACATCCCCTGGAAACGTGTTATAAAAATGCATGTTTCCGGGGGTGTTTTTGTCCCGGAGTAACAGAAAGGTAACACGATCTCAAAAATCAGGCTCCGGCGTGGGTGGATCGTCCACGAGCACAGACGAAGCGGCAGCATGATCACGCCGCGCCTTCAGGGCGTCCAGAGTTGCGGCAAGGGCCTGGCCCTTATCCGGGTACAGGTGCGAATAGATCTCCAGCGTTGTCGTGACCTTTTCGTGGCCCATGCGGTCAGCGAGGAGAAGTGGATCGGCTCCGCTTTCGATCAGCATGGAGGCGTGAGAGTGGCGGACATCATGCACGCGGATTTTACGGACACCGGTGCGTTTACACCCTCGCTTCATTTGGTCATTGATCCATGATTTCGTATAAGGGAAAAGCCGGTCATCCGGGGCGTATTCGTAGAGCCGCGCAGAATACTCCTGGATCATTTTCATCAGGAACGCAGGGCACGGGATGAACCGCTTTCCCTTTTCCGTTTTGGGGTCCTGAATCAGATCGTCCTGGTGCAGACGGGCGTAATTGTGGCGGATATAAATGCCCTGGCGTTTGAAATCGCAATCGTTCAGGGTGAGGGCCAGGAGTTCGCCTTCGCGCATCCCCGTCCAAAACAGCAGATTGAACGCCATGCTGGCGGTTGGGTCCCCATCCAAGCCGGCAATGAATTGTTCAAACTCCTCCAGGGTCCAGAAATCCATCTCCCCCGCGGAGCGTTTCCCCATCGAGCCGGCCACCGCCGTCGGGCTTTGCGGCAAATTATAGTATTTGACGGCATAGTTGAATACGGCGGTCAGCTGATTATTTATCGTTTTCAGGTAGGTCGGAGCATACCCTTTTTTGATCAGCTCCGTCTGCCATTTTCGTATTTTCGCCGGCGTGATGTCAGTGACGTATTGATCCCGGAAGTACGGGAGGATCTTCTTGTCCATGATCCAGGTTTTATTTTCGTAGGTCGTAGGCCGCAGCCGCGCCTTCGCGTCGGCCATATAGAGATCGACCAGGGTGCCGAAAGTCATGTCGAGAGAGCCCGACTCCTTCGCCGTGTAATTCCGCTCATATTCCAGGGCATCCGTCCGGCGGGAGAAGCCGGCCTTTTTGATTTGTTTCCGCTTCCCCGTCCAGTCAGTCACCCGAAAGATGCAATACCATTTCCCCGTTTTCGCATTCTTATATACAGACATAGTCGCCTCTCCTTATGGATTGACCGCAGCGTCAAAGGCGGCCTTGCATTTCGGGCATTTGATTTTCATGGTGCCATTAGATGCGGCCGCCTTCTTGTATCGGATCGTGTATTGTGCGAAGCAGGTCGGACAGACCAAAGAGGCAAAGGCGAAGCCCTTGGCAGCCTCAGCAGCGGCTACCTTCTGGGCCGCCACCGGTCCTGCGGCGGGGTCAAAGGCGCCGGCGTTGTTGAGGACGACCCGGCAGACGTACAGCTCATAGAGGACAAGGACGACGCCCACCACACCACCCAAAACCAAGTTCATGACGCCCGTGATGATCAAGCCGGTTTTTCGGCTGTCGAAGTACGGGACAACTCCGGGATTCCCCGCCACAATGCTTTTTGCATTGCGCAGGAACAGGATTGCGTTGACGATGTTCCAGACGCCGGCGGCAGCCGTGTACAGCAGGGCGACCTGTACGGCGCCCAAGATCAGCCATGCCACATTTACTATGATTTCATTCCGCCGGACGCGGGTGGCCACACCGGCGGGATCTGCCGGGATTTCCCTGGCCGGAGCAGCCGGAGCGGCAACGGCAGCACCGCAGCATGAGCAAAAAGCTGCCCCATTGACCAAAGGTTTTCCACATTTATGACAGTACACTGTTAACCCCCTCAGATTAGAAACAATAGATTTGTTTTCCCGTTTGGCTCTTTACGGATCAGCAGCGAATTCCGAGTAAACCATTTTAGGGCATCCCGATCTACATTGGGCAACATCCTATAGATATCGGCCTGTTTCCATCCCGGATGATCCGAGATAAAAGAAAGCGCGGCGTCAGACGCGGCCTTCCGTTGAATTAGCAGGTTGAGCGCATCCCGCCCCTCCTCCGCCGTGTATGCGCCGCAATCGACACAGAAACGGATTACCCGGAAAGCGTCGTCCCATTTCCCAAGTCTGCCATACCATTCGGGGGCGTAATCGCGGCAGACAATCAACGGTGGAATCGGTTCCTCATCAAATTCGTCACGCCATTTTTTGATGACTTCGGGGAGGATTTCCAGCGACTGCTCGCAGTAACGGAGCCGCACGTCGAGCGGGCCGCTTTGTTTGATTTTTTCCTGCAGGCCATAAAACCGATCCATCAGCAGGTCGCGGGCATAGAACGGAGTGGACGGCTCCGGGAAATCGTCGGCCGGTTTTGATCTCCGCAGACGGTCAAACAAGCCCATAGCATACTCCTTTCATACCCGGCGCCATGGAATACCCAGGCGTCGGCATTCACGTTTCAAGCGTTCTTTTCAAGAATGACCGTTTTCCCGGAGGACGCGCCCTTCACGTCATCCAAGGTTTTGATCGCCTGGAGGCAGCTCAGCGCGGAGGCCATGCCCTCTTCGGACAGACCCTCCAAGTATGAAAGCGCCTCCAGATACGCCGGATTTGTGGGCGGCAATTCATCAGACGGTCGCTCCGGCGCCGGCGTTTGATCGTCAGTCAGGCCGACAAGGAAATCGACGGAGACGCCGAAATGTTGGGCGAATTTGCGCTGCATGTCAATGCTCGGCACCCGATCCCCGTTTTCATATTGCGACAATGTAGAATTGCCAATGTGAAGCTTTGCAGCAAGCTCCCGCTGGGTGAGCCTATCACGGGCCCGTAGGTATTTAATGCGCGTGCCGATGACGTTTTGCATTCGGCATCCCTCCCCGTTTCTCAATTTGAGAAATTATAACACGCAAATTCGCATGATGAAATACGCAAAATGCGAAATGTGAAATTTACTCTTGACTTTCACGAAATGAGAAATATAATAAAGACGTGAGTCCTCGAAATGAGAGCAAAGGAAGGACGTGAGAACATGAGACAGATTGAAGCCGTCAGGAAAGCCAAGGGCTACACCCAGGAATACGTCGCCAATAACATCGGGGTCGCCACTTCCAGCTATAACCAGTACGAAACGGGCGCCCGGTGCATCCCGGCGGACGTGGCAGAGAGGATCGCATCCGTTCTTGGCGTGGAGACCGGCGAAATTTTTTTGCCTGCAAAATTCACAGTCAGAGATCATAATGATGTTTAATTCTCATATCGCAAAATTAGGAGGTCACACCATGGGCAAAGAGACCAAGAGGCCGCCGGAGGCGCAGCCCAATCGGATGATCATGGTCGAGGAGGTCATGGATCTCCTTCAGGTCGGAAGATCGACAGCGTACCACCTCATGCAGCAGTGCAACCGGGAGTTGAGAGGCCAGGGTTACATCACCCACGCGGGTCGGGTCCCGAGGGCCTATCTCATGCAGCGGTGCGGACTGTAAGACCGATGAAAGGAGGGGAAGAAGTGAACAAAAAAACCGTCAGGAGGGTGCAGGCAGGCTTCCGTGTGCTGTACGGATTGGGGGCTTTGATCCTCCTGGGAAGCGTCGGGGCCTGCGATTGCGGCAGCATTGGCATCAAGCAGTGTTTGATCCAGGCCGGCGCAGGGTTTGCTGCCTGCGTCATCGGGGCCATGTTCGGGGGCTTGGTGGGTAGCAGCCGGGAGAAGCGCGTGCGGGAGGAGGTCTCCTGCATCATGGGCAGGGATGTAAGCGACCACACCTGGGTGGAAATGTACGCCAGGGCGCAGAAAAAACTTCGCTGCATCATCACTCGGTACGGGGACGCGAACGGTGCGCGCCGCACAATCGGGTATCTTGCCCAGCTCACGGTCGAGGCCATCCAGGATCAGGATTTTACGGATTCCCTGGAGGCATAAGAAAAAGGACACACGATGCAAGGTGGACTCAAAAGTCGTCCAGCCCGGCATCGTGAGAAAGGAGGGCACAGACTCATATGAAAATCATCAGCATCAACCTGGCCAACTTCCAGGGCATCGCCTCAATGGAGATCATCCTGGACGGCCACAGCGCCGCAATTTACGGCGACAACGGCACTGGCAAGACCACCATCTTCAACGCCATCACCTGGCTCCTGTTCGACAAGCCCAGCACCGGCGCCAAAAATTGGAGCCCCAAGACCCGCGGGGCCGACGGCGAGAAGCACAACCTGGAGCACAACGTCACCGCCACCTTCGTCCTGCAGGACGGCAGCCGCATCACCCTGGGCAAGACGCTCCGGGAGGTCTACAAGAAGAAGCGCGGCGCCGCGACCGCCGAGTACACCGGCAACACCATCGACTACTACATCGACAGCGTCCCCGTCAAGGAAAAGGAATACACGGCGACCGTCGCCGGCCATTGCGGCGGGGATGAAATGATGAAGCTCCTGACCATGCCCGATTATTTCCCGGAGGTCATGGAGTGGAAGAAGCGCCGGGAGCTGCTCCTGGAGATCTGCGGGGACGTCACCGACGAGACGGTCATCGAGAGCAGCGCCGAATTGATCGACCTGCCCACGTATCTCCTGAAGCCCGGCACCCTGGGCCAGTATTACACCGTCGAGGAATACGCTAAGATCGCCAAGGCGCTCAAGGCCGACATCAACCGGCAGCTCGACACGCTCCCGGACCGCATTGACGAGGCCCAGCGGGCCATCCCGGCGAACCTGCCCAGTAAAGAGGTCCTGGAAGCCAGGCTTCACGCAGCGGCCCAGGCAACGGCGGAGAGCCGCAAGCTCGCGGACGGCGTCGCAGCCGGCGACAGCGGCACCCAGGCGGCCCTGGCGGACGCAGAGGCGGAGCTGTCGAGAGCCAAGGCCGAATACACCAGGGCCGCCCAGGAGGCCGCTGCGGGCACGTACAGCGCCCTGGCGGACATTGAGAAGGAGATCAGGGCAAAGGAGCGCGAGACGGAGGACCTGAGAGCTGACGCCGCCGTCACCCGCCGCCAGGCGGAGCGCATGATCGCCCTGCGTGAAACCATCCTTCAGGAATACCGCGAGGCTGCGGCGGTGAAGTTCGACGCCGACCAGGAGACCTGCCCCACGTGCGGGCGCAGGCTGCCGGAGGAGCAGATCGCGGCCATGCGGGCCGACTTCAACCAGCGCCGCTCGGAGCGCCTGGCGGCCATCAACGCCCGCGGCGTGGCAACGGCCAACAAGACCATGATCGCGGAGCTGCAAGCCAAGGCGGACGAATACGAGGACCAGGCGGCAGCGTGCAACAAGGACATCGAGGCGCTAAAGGCCCGCCGGGAGGAGATCAGGCGGGGGCTGACCGAGCCGGAGCCCTTCGAGACGACGGAGACGGCCAGGGCCATCACGGCCAGGATCGCGGAGCTGAAGCGCATGGCGGAGACCGCCGACCGCGGACGTGCGGCGGAGATCGCCGCGGCGGACGCCCGCCTGCAGGAATGCCTGGCGCGGGAGCACGAAATCCGCGGGCAGATCGTCCAGGTCGAGGCCGCAGCCAAGCAGACCCAGCGCGTCAAGGATTTGGAGGCACGGGAGAAGGACCTGGCGGCCAAGTACGAGGACGTGGAGCGCGGCGTCTACCTGTGTGAGCTGTTCGTCAAGGCCAAGGTCGCCATGCTCACCGAGCGGATCAACAGCAAATTCCGCAGCGTTTCCTTCCAGCTGTTCACCGAGCA
>Ga0310697_10002430_pt1 | contig 19864 bp, 28 predicted proteins | sample 172DNAGHGlowgp2_FD_203883 | JGI IMG/M metagenome (GOLD analysis project Ga0310697, IMG submission 203883) | Sheep rumen microbial communities from Palmerston North, Manawatu-Wanganui, New Zealand - 1728 DNA GHGlow gp2 (v2) (version 2) | ecosystem: Host-associated > Mammals > Digestive system >... | reverse complement strand
TACCTTAAAATTATTCTTGCTTAACCAGTCTTTCCACTTGACCTCATTAGAAACGGAAGTGAGCGAAGGCGCGGTTAGCCTCGGCCATGCGGTGCATATCCTCCTTACGCTTGAAGGCTCCGCCCTGGTTGTTGAAGGCATCCATAATCTCGGCAGCCAGCTTGTCGGCCATCGACTTGCCGCTGCGCTTGCGTGCGAACTGAATCATGTTCTTCATCGACACCGACTCCTTACGGTCGGCGCGGATCTCGGTAGGAACCTGGAAGGTAGCACCACCGATGCGGCGGCTCTTGACCTCCACCTGCGGGGTGATGTTGTCCAGTGCCTGCTTCCATATCTCAAGGGCAGACTTCTCCTGATCCTTCATCTTGTTGCTTACGATGTCGAGCGAGTTATAGAATATCTCGTACGACTTTGACTTCTTACCATCGAACATAAGGTGGTTGACGAACTTTGACACCTTCTTGTCGTTGAACACGGGATCGGGCAGGATCACGCGCTTCTTAGGCTTTGCTTTTCTCATTTTGTTGTTTTACTTTTTTGTCTGCATGGGGTTGTTCTTGCACGTTCTTCAACGCCCTCACCCGGGCATTTACTCAACCTTTATAACACGTCTCCAGCAAAACGGTTTGTTCTTGTTTCTTTGAGTTTTCTGAGTTTGTAAGTTTCTGAGTCTTTGAGCCTTTTGAGTTTTTTCTCCGTTCTGAGCCTGCTCATCACCGAGCACCCATGAACCTAAAACTCAAAAACTCACCAACTCGTCTTACTTTTTGGCCTTGGGGCGCTTAGCACCGTACTTCGAGCGGCGCTGTGTGCGGTTTGCCACGCCGGCGGTATCGAGCGTACCACGCACGATGTGGTAACGTACACCAGGGAGGTCCTTGACACGACCACCGCGGACGAGCACGATGGAGTGCTCCTGCAGGTTGTGTCCCTCTCCGGGGATGTAACTGTTGACTTCCTTCTGGTTAGTCAGACGAACACGGGCTACCTTACGCATAGCCGAATTAGGCTTCTTCGGGGTTGTCGTGTAGACACGTACGCAGACACCACGGCGCTGAGGACAATTGTCCAGCGCGGGCGACTTCGACTTGTCGACAATCACCTTTCTGCCTTTGCGAACCAATTGTGAAATTGTAGGCATAATACTTTAATTTTTAATTTTTGATGTATATTATTTTGTTTATATTCAGCACTTTACGTAGTAAAGCCTCGTCACCGGGGCGTATCGGGCTGCAAAGGTACAACTATTTTTCGAATATACCTAATCAATAGAGAACAAAAGTAGACTCTACTTACTGAATTTAACATTAAATAACCACTTTAAGTATTGTTAACCAACAATTGGCTACCCGTTCCACATTTATTACGTACCTTTGTGGGCGTATAGTCATGAAGTTAGAGCAACGCATCAGACAGCGGTTCCGCGCTGCACTCGTCAGGTATTCGCTGACCGAGGAGGGCGACCACATCCTCGTAGGCCTCTCCGGCGGCAAGGATTCTCTTTGCCTGCTTGAACTGCTGGCAGAGCAGTCCAGGATCCACCGTCCCGCCATCAAGGTCGATGCCCTTCATGTAAGGATGGAGAACATAAGCTATGAGAGCGACACGCGCTGGCTTCAGGAGTTCTGCGACAGTCACGGCGTGACTCTGCACGTTCGCACCACCCGTTTCGACGCACCCTCGGCGGGCCAGGCCGAGAAGCCTGTCTGTTTCCTCTGCTCGTGGATGCGCCGCAAGCAGCTGTTCCAGATGGCCCAGGAGCTTGGCTGCAACAAGATAGCCTTAGGCCACCATCAGGACGACATCATCCACACAGCCCTGATGAATCTCTTCTATCAGGGCTCATTTGCCACAATGCCCGTACGTCTTAAGCTGCGCAAGATGCCTCTGACCATCATCCGTCCGCTCTGTCTGGAGCAGGAGTCCGACATATCCCTCTACGCTGCCCGTCAGCACTACCAGCCTCAGCTGAAGCTGTGTCCCAACGAGCGCGAGACACAGCGTACCGTCATGCGCCATGTCTTCGAGCAGGTGCAGTCGATGAACGCCGAGGCACGCCATTCCGTCTGGACCGCCCTGGAGCGGAGCGGCAAACTGACGGAAGATTAGATGCCGTCAGCATAACAGTTCATCGCCTACTTTCCGAAAACAACAAACCAAAAACCTAAGATATGACCAAGCAACATTTTCTGAGACTCCGTCTCGTCGCCACAGTGCTGATGTTCACAGCACTGTCGGCACTGCCACTTCCTGTACAGGCAAAGAACCTGTCGGCACTGGCTCAGGCCACCGCTGCCGACGACAGCACACCGCTGTCGATGAACAACCCCGATGCTACCCTCGGCGTAGCACTGACCTCCGACAACGGACAGTACTCGCTAAGGCTCACCACCGCCGACGGTGCGCTGCTGACCACCATCGCCCTCGGCGTGAAGACTGACAAGTTCGACTTCTCACGCGACGTGACACTGAAGTCGGTCTCGCAGCCTGTCGACATTACCGAGGACTACACGGCGCTGCACGGCAAGAGTTCACACATTATTAATAAAGGTAGGGCGGCCATAGTTACGTTCTGCGACCCAGACGGCGTGCGCATGGACGTAGAGGTGCGGCTCTACAACGACGGACTCGCCTTCCGCTACGCCATCCCCAACACTACGGCGGAGCCTCTGACGTTCGTCGCCGAGCAGACGGCATACACCATCAGTCCCGAGTCACGCCGATGGCTGCAGCGGTATCTCACGAGCTATGAGGCCGACTTCCCCCTGCAGCAGGAGGTGCGGCAGGGTGAGTGGGGCTACCCGGCACTGTTCGAGACCTCCGGCCGCTTCATGCTCATCACCGAGGCCAACGCCACACGCCAGTACTGTGCCACACACCTCAGCAACAGCAAGGTTGCCGACACCTACACGCTTACCTTCCCCGGTGCCGGCGAGGGGGCAGGCGTGGGCAATGTCCAGCCACAGTGGCGCGATGCCTGGCAGTCGCCATGGCGCGTCGTCATAGCCGGCAGTCTGAAGACTCTCGTCGCCTCGACACTCGTCGAGGATGTCTCCGACCCCTGTGCCGACCCGTCGAAGTACGACTTCGTAGAGGCCGGACGCGCCTCGTGGGTCTACTGGGCCTACAATCACGGCACCAAGGACTTCAAGGTCTGCTGCGACTATGTCGACCTGGCGGCCGAGATGGGCTGGGAGTACGTGCTGTTCGACTGGGAGTGGGATGCCATGACCAACGGCGGCACGCTACAGGATGCCACGGCGTACGCCCTGAAGCGCGGTATCAAGCCGCTGATATGGTACAACTCCGGCGGTCCGCACAACTGGATCCCCGCCACACCGCGCAGCCGCATGCTCACCCACGAGAACCGCGTTAAGGAGTTTCGCTGGCTCAAGAGCCTCGGCGTGGCGGGTGTGAAGATCGACTTCTTCGAGAGCGACAAGCAGCAGATGATGCAGTACTACCTCGACATCCTCGACGATGCCGCCGAGGCCCGCATGCTTGTTAATTTCCACGGAGCGACGGTGCCGCGCGGCTGGAGCCGCACCTACCCTCACCTGATGTCGATGGAGGCCGTCTTCGGTGCCGAGCAATACAACAACTCACCACGTATGACGCCCATAGCTGCACGACTGAACTGCACGCTGCCCTTCACGCGCAATGTCGTGGGACCCATGGACTACACACCCGTGGCCTTCACCAACTCACAGCACCCCCATACCACGACCTACGCCCACGAGCTGGCACTGAGCGTGGCCTTCGAGTCGGGAGTGCAGCACTGGGCCGACCGTCCCTCGGGATTCCGCGAGCTGCCCGCAGAGCCTAAGCAGCTGATGAAAGACGTACCTGCGGCCTGGGACGAGACGGTGCTCGTCGACGGCTATCCCGGCACACATTTCGTCGTGGCACGCCGCCGCGGCACGACATGGTACGTCGGCGGACTGAACGGCACCAACGAGAAGCGCGACTTCACCGTCGACCTCAGTTTCCTGCCTAAGGGCCGCTACCACGCTCTCGTCATCGCCGACGGCACCGATGACAAGTCGTTCGCCACAAGCCGCCGCCGCGTCACCGCCACTACCAAGCTTCGCCTGAGCACCCTGCCACAAGGCGGCTTCACACTGAAGCTGACACAGTAAGTCCTGCCGGCAGTATCACCCGGACAACAATGACACAACAAACTCAAACAGCAATGAAAGACAACAACATCATGCGTGTCGGTATTATCGGCACGGGATGGATTGCCGAGAAGGCTGCCATCACCCTCGCGGGACTACCCGAGGCCTTGCTGCATGGTCTCAAGGAGCCCTCCTCCATGCCGCTCGACGAGACTCTCTACATCATGCAGCTCATGGACGACCTGCGGCGCCGGTGGGGCGTAAGGTACCCCATGGACGAATAAGTTGCGTCATAATTTGGTTTTCTTCTCACTAATTCGTACCTTTGCAGGCAATATTACAATATTATTGACAGTAAATGGAAAAGAAACTAAGGCAGGGTACACTCTGCGTACAGGCAGGCTACAAGCCGAAGAACGGGGAACCGATAGAGTTGCCCATAGTGCAGTCAACAACATTCAAGTACGACGACTCGGACGAGATGGCCCAGCTATTCGACCTGAAGAAAGAAGGATATTTCTACACCCGTCTCCAGAACCCCACGAACGATGCCGTGGCAGCAAAGATAGCGGCACTGGAGGGCGGCGTGGGAGCCGTGCTGACCTCGAGCGGACAGGCGGCGAACTTCTACGCGCTGTTCAACATCTGCGAGGCCGGCGACCACTTCGTCACTTCTAACGAGATCTACGGCGGCACGTTCAACCTCTTCGGCGTTACGCTAAAGAAGCTCGGCATCGACTGCACCTTCGTCTCGCCCGAGGCCTCCGACGAGGAGATAGAGGCTGCCTTCCGCCCCAATACCAAGGCACTCTTCGGCGAGACCATCACCAACCCGGGCTGCGCCGTCCTCGACATCGAGCGCTTCGCGCGCATCGCGCATAAGAAAGGTGTGCCCCTGATCATCGACAACACCTTCGCCACACCCATCAACTGCCGTCCCTTCGAGTGGGGAGCCGACATCGTGACACACTCCACGACGAAGTACATGGACGGCTTTGCGACACAGGTGGGAGGAGCGGTCGTCGACAGCGGCAACTTCGACTGGATGACATGCACGCACACCGGCGACAGCCTCGCCAAGCAATCGGGTACTCCGGGAGTGGCGAAGTACCCGGGGCTATGCACCCCCGACGAGTCGTACCACGGACTGACATACGTCAAGGCTTTCGGCAGGATGGGCTACACGACGAAGCTCGTGGCACAGCTCATGCGCGACTTAGGCAGCATCCCCGCACCCCAGAACTCGTTCCTGCTAAACATCGGTCTGCAGACGCTTCACCTGCGCATGGCACAGCACTGCCGCAACGCGCAGCGCGTGGCGGAGTTCCTGCACGACAGCTGGAAGGTGGCGTGGGTCCACTACTCCGGACTGAAGGACGACCCATACTACGAGCTGGGACAGAAGTACCTGCCCAACGGCTCGTGCGGCGTGATAGCCTTCGGACTGAAAGGCACACGCGAGACAGCCATCAAGTGGATGGACTCGCTGAAGATGATCAACATCGTGACACACGTCGCCGACGCACGCACCTGTGTGCTGCACCCCGCCAGCCACACCCACCGCCAGCTCTCCGACGAGCAGCTGCGGCAGGCCGGCGTGGCACCCGACCTGATACGCCTGTCGGTAGGCATCGAGGACGTGGAGGACATCCTCGACGACATCCGTCAGGCTCTCGACCAGATATAAGGCCCTACAGCTATGAGACTGACGACGGCAACACTACTGCTCGCCTTTGTCGCATTGTTTACAGCGTGCGACAAGGGCGACACCATAGTGCTGCCCGACCCCGGCGACCCTCAGCCCGACACGTCGCCGCTGGTGACCGTCATCTACGAGCCCGGTGCGCTGGGCGACCAGACATATAACGACCTCATCTACCAGGGCGTGGAAGAGGCGGCACAGCTCTACGGCCTGCGGACGATGCAGCTGTCGCCGCAGACGGTGGACGAGGGACTGGCATACCTTGAACTGCTCTTCCGCCAGTTCAGCGAACCGGCCGACAGCATACGCCGCCTCATCATCGTAGCGACAGCGACGTACGACGAGTTCCTGCGCAAGAACAACCGTCGACTCGAGGGCAACGCCTTCACTGACCTGCTGTATCTGGAGACCAGCACACCACTCGACGGCAAGGGGTCGACACTATACCTGCCATACTATGGTGCCATGTACGAAGCAGCTGCCATCTGTCCCATCATCTCAACAAACACACTGCTCATAGGGTCGAACCCCTGCGACGAGACCGTGGGCGAGGCCGTCAAGGGTTTCCAGGACGGCTACGCCATGAACTACATCGACGTCTTCGGCTCCGCCACCGACAAGCAGCTCAGCACCGTTTACATAGGCGATGCCCCGGGACAGGGCTACAACATTGCCGACTCCACGGTCCTGAAACTCATCATCGGCCGTCCCACGCCGCTGCTGCTGGTACCCGTCTGCGGCGGCGCGTCGACGAAGTTCCGCCGCATGGCCGACATCTTCGGGTACAGCTACATGTACATGGGCATAGACCAGGCGACGACCTCCGAGCACAGCTTCCTCTCGGCAGTGAAGCACATCGACCGCGCCGTGACGCAAACCATCGGACAGTGGCTGTCGGCCGAGGGCATGGCCAAGCACCAGAAGTTGGGACTGTCGACGGGCTACACCGAGGTTGTCACCCACCCTACTGACGACTTCATGAAGATACTACTCGACGAGCTGTACACCGACAGCCTGCGGGCCGTCATCCACGACGATGCGATAAGAAAGGAGGCGGAGTATGAACAGTAAGCTCGGCCGTCTGTGTGCTGTTACGGTGCTGCTGTGCGTCGCCGCCATCCTCGCCTCCTGCGGCGATGACGACGACAAGGTAGTCTACCGCTCACGCTACCAGTGGTCAGAGAAGACCATCGCCGTCGTGGCACCTACCAGCGACGCTGCCACCCACGAGCGGCTCATGCGGACGGCGGAGTGGTTCGCACAGAACCTGGCTTCGAATGGTACCCCCACAAGGGCGAGACTGGCATCAAGTCAGGCAAGGAAATCCTGCTCACCGACTTCCTCAACCCCGACCTCTTCGACACCGACAGCGAGATATACAAGGCCCTGTACACCTGCCTTGAGAAGAACGACCTCACGAAGGGATGGACACCGACGCACAAGATTAAGCTGTACCACGGCGAAGCCGACGACATAGTGCCCTACGCCAACTCAGAGGCAGTGGTCGAAGCATTCCCCGAAATGGCAACGCTCTCAACGAGCGGATGGGGCACAGGAGGCCACATGGGGACTTGCATAAAATGGCTCGGACAGGTGCTCATCAGCGCATGGTAAGTCTACAGGCAAGCTGCGAAGAAACCTTTTTTCTGACAAATTGGCACAGCGTGCCGACAATCTGACACAGTTCAGGCTGTCGGCACGCTTCTTGCATTATCTCCATCGAAAGCCGCAAGCCCCGTGGGAGGCCGAGGCCAAGAAACAAGAAACATAAGTTTAACAACTAAGAAACAATAGAATCAGGAGGTAATGACTATGCTACCAGTAATGTTTAAGAACAGTTGGTTTCCTACAGTGTTTGACGAGTTTTTCAACAGCGACCTTACGCCGCACACTAACACCACGACGGCTCCGGCAGTGAACGTCAAGGAGGACGACAAGGCCTACACCATGGAGGTTGCAGCACCGGGCATCAAGAAGGAGTACTGCCGCGTGAGCATCAACGAGGACGGCAACCTCTGCGTTGCCATCGAGAACAAGATGGAGCACAAAGAGGAGGACAAGAAGCAGCACTACCTGCGCCGCGAGTTCTCGTACACCAACTACCAGCAGAACTACTCGCTGCCCGACGATGTGGTGAGAGACAAGATCTCGGCCAGCGTCGCCGACGGCATCCTCACCGTCACACTGCCGAAGCAGCAGAAGGAGGCCAAAGTCTCGAAGTCTATCGAGATATCATAGCACGAAAACGGCACTTTTAACAAAGTGTAAGTTAAGAAACACAAATATTGGGCAATTTCTTTGGAAGTTGCCCAATATTTTCATATTTTTGCAACATCAAATAACACAATGCAACCTTATTAAATCAGAAAGACTATGGAAGTAACAAAAATCATGCAAGACCTGGAGCGCAAGCACCCGGGCGAGTTGGAGTACCTGCAGGCCGTCCGCGAAGTACTGGAGTCGGTTAAGGATGTATACAACCAGCATCCGGAGTTCGAGAAAGCCAAGATCATAGAACGCATAGTAGAGCCGGAGCGCATCATCACCTTCCGCGTGCCATGGGTCGACGACAAGGGCGAGGTGCAGGTGAACCTGGGCTACCGCGTGCAGTTCAACTCGGCCATAGGCCCCTACAAGGGCGGACTGCGCTTCCACGCCTCAGTGAACCTCTCAATACTGAAGTTCCTCGGTTTCGAACAGACGTTCAAGAACGCCCTCACCACACTGCCCATGGGCGGCGGCAAGGGCGGCAGCGACTTCTCCATTCGCGGGAAGAGCGACAGCGAGGTGATGCGCTTCTGCCAGGCATTCATGACCGAACTCTACCGGCACATAGGCCCCGACGAGGACGTGCCCGCCGGCGACATCGGCGTGGGAGCACGCGAGATAGGCTATCTCTACGGACAGTACAAGAAACTGACGCACCAGTTCCAGGGCGTACTAACCGGCAAGGGCCGCGAGTGGGGAGGCAGCATACTGCGCCCCGAGGCCACGGGCTACGGCGCACTCTACTTCGTTCACCAGATGCTCAACGAGCACGGCCTCGACATCAGCGGCAAGACGGTGGCACTCTCGGGCTTCGGCAACGTGGCGTGGGGAGCAGCCAAGAAGGCCACGGAGCTCGGTGCCAAGGTCATCACCATCAGCGGTCCCGACGGATACATCTACGACCCCGCAGGCCTCGACGCTGAGAAGATAGACTACATGCTCGAGCTGCGCGCCTCGGGCAACGATGTCTGCCAGCCCTACGCCGACGAGTTCGAGGGCTCGACATTCTTCCCCGGCAAGAAGCCGTGGGAGCGCCAGGCCGACATCTACCTGCCCTGCGCCACGCAGAACGAGCTCAACGGCGACGATGCCGACCAGATACTCGCACACCACCCGCTGTGCGTGGCCGAGGTGAGCAACATGGGATGTACGGCAGAAGCCGTCGAGAAGTTCATCGCCGCACGACAGCTCTTCGCACCCGGCAAGGCCGTCAATGCCGGCGGCGTGGCCACCAGCGGCCTCGAGATGTCGCAGAACTCCATGCGCCTGAGCTGGACCGCCGACGAGGTGGACCAGCGCCTGCACCAGATCATGTCCGGCATCCACGAACAGTGCGTCAAGTACGGCCGTCAGGGCGACTACGTCAACTACGTCCGCGGTGCCAACGTCGCCGGATTCATGAAGGTCGCCAAGGCCATGCTCGCACAGGGCATAGTCTGACGACTGCGGCACGACGACTGCGGCGACAAGCCTGACGGCAGCCGGCCACAGCCACGGCCCAAAGAAAAAGAATGACATACAGACACTGCATAGCAACAGCACTGGCAACACTATTAAGCCTTACCGCCCCGGCACAGAGCCAGAGCGGTAAGGCATCATACTACCCTAAGCGGGCAACGGGCAGCCGTACGGCGAACGGCGAACGGCTGCATCACGACTCGCTGACCTGCGCCCACAAGAACTACCCCTTCGGCACACTTCTGAAAGTCACCAACGTGCTGAACGGGAGACATGTCGTGGTGCGCGTCAACGACCGCGGACCATACAGCAAGGGGCGCATCATCGACCTCTCGTGGGGTGCCGCCAAGGCCATCGGCATGATACAGCAGGGCATAGCACCGGTCACCGTCGAGCGTCTCGTCGAGATGAACATTCCCATGCGGAACACCGAAGAGGAGGAGGAACTGCCGCTGATGGAGTTCGACGTCGCCGACCTGAAGGAGAGCACCGTGCCCGTATGGCAGCAGGAACCTCAGCGACGCGTGCGCACCACGAAGTCACGCTGATGCGCCGACATCTCACCACCCTCGTACTGCAGTCCCACGCGCAGGACGACCTGACCGTTCCTCAGACGGCGGTCGGTCTTCACCATCGCCGTATAGCGGATGGTCTGCTGCGGCTGTATGCACTCCACCAGCACGTTCTGCGAGACATAGACATGGCGGTTGCCCGTCACCTCGCTCACCATCGGACGCACACGGTAGACGGGGTGCTGCGTCGTGTTGCGCAACTCCATAACCACACGGCCGCCCTCACCACGCACGAGCATGCCGTCGCGGCTGTCGTCCAGGAACGTAGCACTGACGATCTCTATCCGCCCCTGAGGGGCTGCCGAAGATCCCGAGGGTCCGCTGAGGCCGCTGATCATCACACGGTCGTCGCCGCGACCCTGGGGGTCGTAGTAGCCGTCGGCAGCACCGCCGCCGTTATCCGCAGCACTGCTGCGCTCGACGTGACGGCCGACGCGGACGCTACGTTCCTGAGCCCTGTTTTCGGCAGCCTTGCCCACGGCAGCACCCACGATGGCACCACCAGCCATACCGGCTATCTGACCGACATTGCTGCCGCGCCAGCCACCGGTGATGCCACCGACGGCAGAGCCGATGATTGAACCAAACTGTGCACCGGTATATGCTCCCGCTGCCTCATAGCTGCCGCAGCTGCTCACGAGCAGTGCCACGCAGAACAAGCATCCAATAACCTTCTTCATCGTCATTACACTTTGTCTTATTAAACATTTTCTGTGGCAAAGATAAGCAATTTCTGACAAACGACAATGGAGATTCTCCCTAAACATCAGTAGGCATTTCCCTATTTCGGACTGACAGACCTTTCTGCCACCACCGAGCAGGCTTTCCGGTCAGATACTCCACGAGTATTGCGCAATACTCCACGACTAATTTTCAATACTCCACGACTATTTCGCAATAGTCGTGGAGTATCTGGGTGCGGCGGGTGCGGCGCTTCTTGCCGCGGTTGATGTAGATACCCTTCGCTGCGGGCACGCCGTCCTGACGGCGGCCGTTCAGGTCGTACCACTCGCCGGCGGCCTCCGTCTCACCGACGGCAGGCAGGCTGACCTCAGTCATCGTGGCCACCCACTCTCCGTTCTCGTAGGCCACGCCGCTCAGCCCATAGACTGGAATCGAACGAACTGCTTATTATCGTATTGTCTAAATACTTTTGCTTTCATAAGCGTTTGGTTTTAATAGATTAAACTTGTTGTGATTTAGGAAATATTTATTCTAATAGGTACTAAAAAACACTGCGGCCTCACTTGCATATTTGCAAGGAAAGCCGTTTATTCGTGCGCGGGTGTGCGCGATTCTTAATAATGTGTGACTGGCTGTTCTCTCTAAGGAGAACGTCCTTATAGGCCGAGCGAGTAAATGGGGGAGGGGGTAAAAATGTCCGTAACCGACGAAGTCGCTTCGCTTGTCGAAGAATGGCCAAGCGTCTCGGTCATTATTTTCGCTGCGTTAAGCTTTTTTATGTTGCTCTCTCGGTGGGGCATGAATGTCACTCGGTTATTCGTTTCTGTGTCGGGTATTGGTCTGCCATTTCTGACAGATTCGGTGAAGTTTGGCGAAATAAATCTCTCCGCTGGGTGTCTCGGCAGAGATGACCGTGCCAACGAAGGGGTTGGCCTCTACGTCAATCACCGTGCCCTGGGTCCAGTCGCTCTTGTGCGTCACCTCGGGCGAAATCAGTACGTTGTCACCTGTCTTCATAACTTAATGCGCATTATAATGTTGAATATTCGTGTGCAAATGCACAAAATTATTTATAATTATGGTGCGATTATGGGCGAAAAAGTTACCAAGGGCGGGCTGTTTTGGTAACAATCGAAAACACAAGAAGTGCCGACTATCCTTCGACAATCGGCACTTCAGGGAATGGGGAAACTTTCAGGCTGTTACTTCTTGTGGTAGATGCACATCAGGTTGGCTACACAGCCGTAGGCCTCAGTGCCGTTGACGATGAAAGGACTGCCGGAGACGGCATCGACATGCCAGTTTTCGCGGTCGAGGGTGTTCCATGTCCCTTCGAGTGTGGCGGGATCGAGGCTTCCCGCGCCGGAGCCATAGCCGGTGCCTGCCTGGCGTGAGGTGTAGCCGGCGCTGACATTCAGGGTGAGGATGCCGTTGGCGTAGTTGTACGTTCCGACGTACTTCTCGCCCCACGGAGTGATGACGAGTTCGAAATTGCTGCCCTCGAACTTCAGGCCTGTACGGATATAGTCGGTACTGCCGTGCATGTACCAGTGCCAGCTGCCCTGAATCTCGCTGGTGTTGGTGCTGATGGTCTTACCCTGCTTATAGAGTATCATTGCCAGCTCCTCGTATTTCACGCCGTCGGGAGTCTCGGCAAAAGTCTTCAGCACGAGGACGGCTTTGTCGCGCAGCAGCCCGATGCTATAGGTCTCGGGATAAGAGTAAGAGCCGGCAACGCTGTTGTCCTGTCCGTAGGATATCTCACCGTCGGCCAGGGTGTAGGGACCTTTGTAACGGGGCTCCTGACCTGCGTAGCTGATGGTAAGCTCGGTCTTGGTGAACGTGTAGGTGATGGAGTTGTCGGTGGTGGCCATGGTCCAGGTACCTACGAGGTCGTCGACGGTGATGTCCGTTGCGTTAGGGACATCGGGGGTGACGGGGTCGTCATCGTCGCTGCACGAGGTTAGGGTGAACGAAGCGACGAAAAGGCTTGCGAGAAGCCAAAGATTAAGTTTTTTCATAACAGTCAGTTAATTGTGTTTAACATTAATGATAATGACGTATACAGTAGAGGGCCTTTTTAACCAAAAAGAGACCCACACGACGGAAGCGTGCGAGCCTCTAATGGTCTATAGTCAAAACACGACTTATTCAGCCTTTGCCTCTTCGGCGGCGGGAGCCTCAGCAGCGGGAGCCTCAGCAGCGGGAGCCTCGGACTTTGCACCGCCACGGCGTGAGCGACGAGTCTTCTTCTTAGCCTCACCCTTTGCCATCTCGGGATCGAAGTCGACGAGCTCGATGAAGCAAATCTGGGCAGCGTCACCCTGACGGGTGCCGAGCTTGATGATGCGGGTGTAGCCACCGGGACGGTCGCCGACCTTCTCAGCGACGGTCGAGAACAGCTCCTTGATGGCTTCCTTGTTCTGCAGGTAGCTGAAGACTACGCGGCGAGAGTTGGTGGAGTCCTCCTTGGCCTTGGTGATAAGGGGCTCCACGTACTTCTTCAAGGCCTTTGCCTTGGCAACGGTCGTAGTGATTCTTTTGTGCATGATCAGCGAGATAGACATGTTGGCCAACATGCTACTGCGGTGCGATGCAGTACGACCGAGATGGTTAAATTTCTTATTGTGTCTCATTTTTGTTTTTTGCTTTTATTGGGCAATTATGTAGTCTCTCCGACTACTCCTTGTCCAGTTTGTACTTTGAAATGTCGGTTCCAAACGACAGATTCAGACTCTCGAGCAAATCATCAAGCTCAGTGAGCGATTTCTTACCGAAGTTGCGGAATTTCAGAAGGTCGGTCTTGTTGTACTGCACGAGATCGCCGAGCGTCTCGACATCAGCAGCCTTAAGACAGTTGAGGGCACGGACAGAGAGGTTCATGTCGGTGAGCTTCGTCTTCAGCAGCTGGCGCATATGCAGCACCTCCTCGTCAAACTCCTGGTTGCCCTCGGCCTCAGTGTTCTCGAGGGTGATCTTCTCGTCGGAGAAGAGCATGAAGTGATAGATGAGAATCTTGGCTGCCTCCTTCAGGGCATCCTTCGGGTGGATGGAACCATCCGTCGTGACTTCCAGCACGAGCTTGTCGTAGTCGGTCTTCTGCTCAACTCGATAGGGCTCGACGGCGAACTTCACGTTGCGGATCGGAGTGTAGATGGAATCGATGGGTATTACGTTGACATCGGTGCAGAACTCACGGTTCTCGTCGGAGGGCACGTAGCCACGGCCCTTGTTGATGGTGAGGTCGATCTGCATCGAAGCCTTGGAATCTAAATGACAAATCACCAAATCGGGATTCAGCACCTCAAATCCTGTCAGATACTTGCCTATATCACCGGCTTTAAACTCGGTAGAATTCTCGACAGTAATAGAGACTTTCTCGTTCTCGAATTCTTCCACTACTTGCTTGAACCTCACTTGCTTGAGGTTCAAGATAATGTTGGTAACGTCTTCCTTTACACCAGGTACTGAAGAGAACTCATGCTCCACACCGGCTATGCGGATGGTGTTGATAGCATAGCCCTCGAGCGATGAAAGGAGAATACGGCGCAGGGCGTTACCTACGGTCACGCCGAAGCCGGGCTCCAAGGGACGAAATTCGAACTTGCCGAACTTGTCGTTGGCCTCCAACATTACTACTTTATCGGGTTTTTGAAATGCTAATATCGCCATTAACTTAATGATTTTTAGTTCTTAGAGTACAACTCAACGATTAACTGCTCCTTAATGTTCTCAGGAATGTCGGCACGCTCGGGCCTGTGCAGGAACTTACCTGCCTTGGCCGTCTCGTCCCACTCAATCCAGGGATACTTGCTGTGGTTGAAACCTGCAAGTGCAGCCTCGATGACCTCGAGCGACTTAGACTTCTCGCGCACACCGACAACCATGCCGGGCTTCACAGCAAACGAAGGAATGTTCACCACCTGGCCGTCGACAGTGATGTGCTTGTGACCCACCAGCTGACGGGCGGCAGCACGTGTCGGAGCGATACCCAGACGGAAAACGACATTGTCGAGTCGGCTCTCAAGGTTCTGAAGGAGCACCTCACCGGTGATACCCTCTGCCTTGGCAGCCTTCTCAAACATGTTACGGAACTGGCGCTCAAGAACACCGTATGTGTACTTGGCCTTCTGCTTCTCTGCCAGCATGACAGCATACTCCGACTGCTTGCGGCGGCGGTTATTGCCATGCTGTCCAGGAGGGAAGTTTCTCCTAGACAAAACTTTGTCGGCGCCGAAGATGGGTTCTCCAAAACGGCGTGCAATCTTAGATTTCGGTCCTATATACCTTGCCATAAATAAATAAATAAAATAGTCGTTATTAAGTGATCACAACTCGTGCCTCGGATTATACGCGGCGACGCTTCGGAGGACGGCAGCCATTGTGCGGCAGCGGAGTGACGTCGACAATCTCCATAACCTCGATACCGGCACCATGGACGGCACGGATGGCCGACTCACGACCGTTACCGGGACCCTTGACGTAAGCCTTAACCTTGCGCAGACCAAGGTCGAAAGCAACCTTTGCGCAGTCCTCGGCTGCCATCTGGGCAGCATACGGGGTGTTCTTCTTCGAGCCGCGGAAGCCCATCTTACCGGCTGACGACCAGGAGATAACCTGACCCTCGTCGTTGGCCAGCGACACAATGATATTATTGAAAGAGCTGTGAACATGAAGCTGGCCAATGGCGTTGACCTTCACGTTCCTCTTCTTAGAAGTGACTGTTTTCTTTGCCATAACTCTAAACTTTAATACTCTAAACTTTAAACTTTACTTCGTGGCCTTCTTCTTGTTTGCAACAGTCTTCTTCTTACCCTTACGGGTACGTGCGTTGTTCTTTGTGCTCTGACCACGAACGGGAAGACCGTGACGATGACGCACACCACGATAGCAACCAATATCCATCAGTCGCTTGATATTCAACTGGATCTCACTGCGGAGATCACCTTCTACCTTGAATTCAGCGCCGATAATTTCACGGATCTTGGCTGCCTGGTCGTCACTCCACTCGTTGACCTTCAGGTCGCGGCTGACACCTGCCTTGTCCAATATCTTTGCTGAACTACTTCGACCTATACCATAGATATAGGTCAATGCGATTTCGCCACGCTTGTTCTGGGGCAAATCTACTCCAACAATTCTTATTGCCATTAGTGATTAAAAATAAAAAAATAAACTGTTAAATTTCGAAATTCTGCTAAAAAGCATACAAAGGTACGAAGATTTTCGCAAACCTCCGCACTTCGTTATGCTTATTTAACATTTTGCATTAACCCTGACGCATCTTATACTTGGGGTTCTTCTTGTTGATAACGAACAGGCGACCCTTACGACGCACAATCTTGCAGTCGGGAGTACGCTTCTTCAATGATGCTCTTGTCTTCATAACTTTATCTGTTGTTTATTTGTATCTGAATACAATCCTACCCTTTGTCAAGTCATAGGGACTCATCTCAACCTTGACCTTGTCGCCAGGTAGTATGCGAATGTAGTGCATCCTCATCTTGCCGGAGATATGCGCAATGATGGGCACTCCGTTCTCCAATTCCACGCGGAACATTGCGTTCGACAATGCCTCTACAATTGTTCCGTCTTGCTCAATAGCACCTTGCTTTGCCATACTTTATTCTAATACAGTTTTCCTTCTATGCTTTCTACCTCATCGAATGATGACAGTATCTCTGCCGCGCCGCGACGGATGCAGATGGTATGCTCGAAATGGGCTGCCGGCTTGCCGTCACGTGTACGGACAGTCCAGCGGTCGCCGTCAAGCCAGATGTCACGTGCACCCATGGTCACCATAGGCTCTATGGCTAAGCACATCGAGGTCTTCAGCATAACGCCGTTGCCGCGACGACCGTAGTTGGGCACGGGAGGATCCTCGTGCATCTCACGGCCTATACCGTGACCTGTGAGCTCGCGGACGATGCCGTACTTATGAGCCTCGCAGTGCTCCTGAACGGCAGCACTGATGTCGCCGAGATGGTGACCGGCCTGTGCGGCGGCGATACCTTTGTACAGCGACTCCTTCGTCGTCTTGAGCAGCTCGCGAACTTCGTCGGAGACTTCGCCGACACAGAACGTGTAGCACGAGTCGCCGTTAAAGCCGTTAAGCAGCGTGCCGCAGTCGATGGAAATGATGTCGCCATCAGTCAGCACCGTCTTGTCGTCGGGAACTCCGTGGACTACGGCATCGTTTACCGAAGTGCAGATGCTGGCGGGAAACGGCCCTCCGTATGGATTGGGGAACCCCTTGAACGTCGGAACAGCCCCGTGGTCGCGAATGAACTCGTCGGCCAGCTTATCCAACTGGAGGGTCGTTACACCAGGCTTGATATGTCTTGCCAAGTAGCCAAGCGTCTTGCCAACAAGTTGGTTCGCCTGGCGCATCAGCTCTATCTCATCCTCAGTCTTCAGGTATATCTTCATAGAAGACTAGTATGCTGCCATGCCACGGCCGTGGATACGTCCGGAGCTGAGCAGACCGTCATAGTGACGCATCAGCAGGTGACTCTCAATCTGGGCCAGCGTGTCGAGCACGACACCCACGAGAATCAGAAGCGACGTACCACCAAAGAACTGCGAGAAGGCATCCTGCACATTGAGCAGTCCGGCCAATGCCGGCATAATGGCGATGAAGGCGATGAAGAGCGAACCGGGCAGCGTGATGCGTGACATCACGGTGTCGATATAGTCAGCGGTGTCCTTGCCGGGCTTGACGCCGGGGATGAAACCGTTGTTGCGCTTCATGTCCTCTGCCATCTGCGTCGGGTTGAGCGTTATGGCAGTATAGAAGTACGTGAATGCGATGATCAGCAGGGCAAAGATGATGTTATATGTCCAGCTGTGGTGGTCGAGCATGGAGCGCACGAACCAGCTTGCATTCTCAGGAGCCGAGTACTGTACGATGGTCAGTGGGATGAACATCAGTGCCTGGGCAAAGATGATAGGCATCACGTTGGCGGCGAACAGCTTCAGCGGGATGTACTGACGGGCACCGCCGTAGGTCTTGTTACCCACAACGCGCTTGGCATACTGCACCGGAATCTTGCGGACTGCCTGAACCAGGACAATGGCGGCACACACCACAGCGTAGAGAATGAGGATCTCGACGAGGAACATCACCAGACCGCCACCCGTGATAGCTGTGAAACGCGAGCTGACCTCCTGGATGAAGGCCTGCGGCAGACGGGCGATGATACCGATCATGATGATCATCGAGATACCGTTTCCAATACCCTTGTCGGTGATGCGCTCACCAAGCCAGAGGATGAACATTGAACCGGCTGCAAGGATAATCGTGGCAGGGAACATGAACACCGGCCAGCTGATGCCGGAAGCCAGTGCTGCCCCTGAGGTCATCTTAAGGTTAATCAGGTAACTCGGAGCCTGGAACAGCAGGATAGCCACCGTCAGGACACGGGTGTACATGTTAATCTTCTTACGGCCGCTCTCACCCTCACGCTGCATCTTCTGGAAGTAAGGCACAGCGACAGCAAGCAGCTGCATCACGATAGAAGCCGAGATGTAGGGCATGATTCCCAGCGCGAACATTGACGCATTGGAAAATGCACCACCGGAGAACATGTCCAGCAGCGACATCAGGCCGCCGGCAGTCTGCGACTGCAGCTTATCCAACATGGCTGGATTGATGCCCGGAAGCACCACAAACGAGCCGAAACGATAAATCGCTACGAAGAGGAAGGTCACGAGAAGCCGCTGACGCAGGTCCTCAATCTTCCAGATGTTCTTCAGTGTCTCTATTAACTTCTTCATTGTTAGTTTAGATTATTGTTGCGTTACCACCAACTGCCTTGATAGCCTCTTCGGCAGTCTTTGAGAAAGCGTTAGCCTGAACATCAAGCTTGGCAGTGAGCTTACCGTTGCCAAGAATCTTGACAAGCTCCTTGCCGTTGGTAAGACCTGCGGCGACAAGCTCCTCGATGCCGATCTTGGCGAGGTTCTTCTTCTCTGCCAGCTTCTGAAGAGTTGACAGGTTCACTGCGAAGTACTCCTTGTGGTTGATGTTCTTGAAACCAGCCTTAGGAACACGACGCTGCAGAGGCATCTGACCACCCTCGAATCCAATCTTTCTCTTATAGCCAGAGCGAGCCTTGGCACCCTTGTGACCACGAGTGGAAGTACCGCCCAGACCCGAACCAGGACCGCGACCGATACGACGACGTGAATGGGTAGAGCCTGCTGCCGGCTTCAAATTATTCAGTTTCATAGTCGAATCTCCTTTTAATATTAGTTATTTACTCAACGACGGTCACCAGGTGATGGACCTTGCGGATCATACCGCGGACAGAAGGATTGTCCTCAACCTCGACAACCTGAGAAATCTTACGCAGCCCGAGAGCCTCGAGAGTGCGCTTCTGATCGACAGGGTAGCCGATCTTACTCTTTATCTGCTTTACCTTAATTGTTGCCATAGTGTCGTCTCCTTTTATCCGTTAAATACTTTGTCCATACTGATGCCACGTGTCCCTGCCACAGTATAGGCATCGCGCATCTGACCCAGAGCGGCGATAGTAGCCTTAACCAGGTTGTGGGGGTTGGAAGAACCCTTCGACTTGGCCAGCACATCCTTAACACCGACACTCTCCAGAACAGCACGCATAGCACCACCGGCAACAAGACCGGTACCGGCAGCAGCCGGCTTGAGGAACACCTGAGCGCCACCGAAGCGGGCCTCCATCTCGTGGGGAATCGTTCCCTTCAGCACAGGAACCTTGACAAGATTCTTCTTGGCTGCCTCGACACCCTTGGCGATAGCAGCGGTAACCTCGCCGGCTTTGCCAAGACCCCAGCCGATGATGCCGTTGCCGTCGCCGACAACAACAATGGCTGCAAATGTGAAGGTGCGACCACCCTTAGTCACTTTCGTAACACGGTTGATGGCAACCAGTCTGTCTTTCAACTCTACGTCACTATTTACTTTTACGTTTTTCATTGCCATAATCGTTTAGAAATTAAGTCCACCTTTACGGGCTGCGTCAGCAAGTGACTTCACACGGCCGTGATACAGGTAGCCGTTACGGTCGAAGACAACGGCG
>Ga0310697_10002428_pt1 | contig 19871 bp, 15 predicted proteins | sample 172DNAGHGlowgp2_FD_203883 | JGI IMG/M metagenome (GOLD analysis project Ga0310697, IMG submission 203883) | Sheep rumen microbial communities from Palmerston North, Manawatu-Wanganui, New Zealand - 1728 DNA GHGlow gp2 (v2) (version 2) | ecosystem: Host-associated > Mammals > Digestive system >... | reverse complement strand
AAGTAGTGCTATGATAATATAAAGGTGTGACGAAGCGGGTGTTATCTCACGCGTATCTTCTTGCCGGCCTGTATGTTGTTGCCTCGGATGCCGTTCAGCTTGCGCAGCTTGGCTACCGTGGTGCCGTTGCGCTTGGCGATGGCCGAGAGGGTGTCGCCGCGGCGTACTGTGACGCCGCGGCTGCGCGACGTGCTGCGCCGGCGTGCTGTGGTGCGGCGGCTGGTGGTCTTTCGCTTGCTGGTGAACGTCGGGACATCGTCGTTGATGGCCACCTCGGAGCGCTTCGAGAGCAGCTCGGCAGCGTTGTAGGCGTAGATGGAGTCCTGGCTGTCGATGAAACGGCTGACGTCGGTCAGCGGCAGCTTCAGTGCCGATGGCTTGGTGTGTCCCGGTACGATGTCGCGTCGGTACTGCGGGTTCAGCGACCGCAGCAGGTCGATGTCGAGTCCTAAGACGCCAGCCACCTGTGCTAAGTGCACGTCGCGGCTGACAACTACGGTGTCGGTCTTCTGCGGCAGTCGTGTGCGCAGCGGACAGATGTTGTGCTGCGAGTAGTATGTCATGATGTAGTTGGCGGCGATGAATGCGGGAACGTAGCCTCGTGTCTCCTTCGGCAGGTAGGGGTATATGTGCCAGTAGTCCTTCACGCCGCCAGCGCGGTGTATAGCCTTGTCGATGTTCGCCGGCCCGCAGTTGTAGGCGGCTATGACGAGGTTCCAGTCGCCGAAGATGCGGTAGAGGTCGCGCAGGTAGTGTGCTGCAGCGTACGATGCTTTTGTGGGGTCGCGTCGCTCGTCGACGAGAGAGTTGACTTCGAGTCCGTACTGCTTTCCCGTTGCCAGCATGAACTGCCACAGTCCCGTGGCGCCGACGCGCGAGACGGCCTTGGGGTTCAGTGCCGACTCAATGATGGGCAGGTACTTCAGCTCCAGTGGTATGTCGAAGGCATCGAGTGCCTCCTCGAAGATGGGCATATAGAAATTCGTGGCACCGAGCATGAGGCTCACCGAACGGCGCAGCCGACCGCTGTAGCGGTCAATGAACGTCTGTACGACATCGTTGTATGCCATCTCCATGACGGTAGGCAGACGGCGCAGCCGTTCGATATACTCCTCGCGGCTGAACTCGGGATTTACATCCGTGGTACGGCAGTCGTCGTCCTGGTCGAGATAGGTCTTTGCCATATACAGGTTCATCAGCGAGTCGAGGTCGTAGGTCATGGCCTCGGGGAAGTCGATGACCTCCTCGTTGCCCTCCTGGTCCGTCACTGTGAACTCGTCGTCGCTGTCGTCCTCGTCGGTCACTTCCTCCTCGTCGGTGGCCTCACCTTCGTCGACGACCTCTTCCTCGGCGTCGTTCTCCGTCACAACCTGAGCTTCGGTCACCATCGACCAGCTCAGCATCATCGTAATCAGTAGTATATATCTCTTTATCATCTTTTTATCTTATTAGAATTTTGTTCGTCAGAAGTTCAGACTGCAGTTCACTCCCACCGACGAGGCCTGCAACGGGTTGGCCTTCACGCTGCCGGCGATGCCGATGACGGTCGGTGACACCTTCAAGCTGAGGTCCTTCGAGATGTCGAACTCCGACAGCTCGGCATCGACGTAGGCATCGATGACCGAGAGGGCGTAGACACCGACCATGACGAAGAAACTCAGGTCGCGGTAACGGCGGAAGCGGTCCTTGCGTTTCTTGAAGATGGTCTTGTAACGCTCCTCGTTTGTCGAGTTGATGGTACGTCCGAGGTGCAGGAACTTGTTGTAGCTCGCCGTGCCGGGGTCGTCGTCCATGATGTCGAGGTATGCCTGGGCATAGTCCTTGTACATCATGTTGTTCCACGACATGGCATAGATGCATCCCATGAATCCGCCGTAGACCAGCGGCAGCTTCCAGTACTTGCGGTTGTATATCTGTCCGCCGCCTGGCAGTACGAGTGCCAGCCATACTGCCCGCTGCGGCGAGGGCCGCCATGTCGACCAGTCGCGCTTGCTGCCTGCTGCAGCGGCACGGGCTGCCTTCAGTGCTGTGCGCTGACTGCCGAGAGCTGACAGGGAGTCGGTGAGCACGGCTGCCGACGAGTCGGCCTGCTCCAGCTGTCGGAGCAGCACGGAGTCGGGAGTGACGGCGAAGATGCTGTCGCTATCGCCGACGGGCAGTCGTAGTGTATCGGTGCCTACGGCCCGCGCTACCCCTCCGGTACGCAGCGTGTCGGCCTTGACGCGCAGCGTGTCGGTCTGTGCGCTGACAGCCAGCACGGCCGCCATCATAGCCATGATAGCAAACAGCCTCTTAGTCATCAGCCCTCACCATTCATCTTGTCGAACACTGCCATGATGTGCTCCAGCTCCTGTTCGTTGGCGAAGCTGATGCTTATCTTTCCCTTGCCGCTGGGCGAGCAGACCATCTGCACCTTAGTCCGGAAGAGGTCGGTCATACGCTGGCGCAGAGTGTTGTACTCCTCGGGCAGCGACACCTTCGAGCTGATGCGCTTCTGTCCTACCTGGACATCCTGGCCGTTCTTCAGCTGCTGGACGAGGTCCTCGACTTTACGTACGGAGTAGCCCTGCTTCTGCACCTCCTTGAACAGCTTTATCTGCTGGCTCGGACTGTCGAGCGACAGCAGGGCACGGGCGTGCCCCATGTCTATCTGGCGGTCCTTGAGTGCCATCTGCACCTGTGCGGGGAGCTTCAGCAGACGCATATAGTTGGTGACGGCGGCACGGCTCTTGCCGACACGCTCCGAGATACGGGCCTGCGTCATGCCGGTGGTCTCGGCGAGATGCTGGTAGGCCAGGGCTATCTCGATGGCGTTGAGGTCCTCGCGCTGGATATTCTCCACCAGTGCCATCTCCATGACGTTCTCGTCCTCGACGGTACGTATGTAGGCGGGTATGGACTGCAGGCCGGCCAGCTGCGAGGCACGCCAGCGGCGCTCGCCGGCGATGATCTGGTAACGGTTCTCCGACACCTGACGCAGCGTGATGGGTGCAATGATGCCTAACGTCTTGATGCTGCTGGCAAGCTCTTCGAGGGCCTCGGGGTCGAAGTCGCGGCGCGGCTGGTCGGGATTGGGCTCTATCTGGTCGATGGCTATCTCGTTGAGGTTCGACGACCCCTCAGTCTTGACGTCGCTGGTGTCTATCAGCGCGTCGAGGCCTCGGCCGGTGCCGATGTCGTCAAGGCCTCGGCCTAAGGCGTGACTGTTAGCGTATTTCTTCTTTACTGCCATGTTTCTAAGTGAATAGTGGATAGTGAATAGATTATTCTCTGTTCACTTTTTCCCTGTTAATAATCTCCTTCGCCAGCGCCAGGTGGTTCTTGGCACCCGTGGAGTCGGCATCATAGAGGATGACGGGCAGACCGTGCGACGGACTCTCCGAGAGCTTGACGTTACGCTGGATGACGGTCTTGAACACCAGTTCCTGGAAGTGGCGCTTCACCTCGTCGTAAATCTGGTTGGCAAGACGCAGACGCGAGTCGTACATCGTCAGCAGGAAACCCTCTATCTCCAGCTTCGGGTTAAGCTTCGTCTTGATGATCTTGATGGTGTTGAGCAACTTCGATATGCCCTCAAGGGCGAAATACTCGCACTGCACCGGTATGATGACGGAGTCGGCGGCGGTGAGGGCGTTGACGGTGATAAGGCCGAGCGACGGCGAGCAGTCGATGAGTATGTAGTCGTACTCGCTGCGGATGGGCTCTAACAGGTTCTTGATGACACGCTCGCGGTTGTCGAGGTTCAGCATCTCTATCTCGGCACCCACCAGGTCGATGTGACTCGGTATGATGTCCAGCCCCTCGATGTCGGTGGTGTAGATGGCATCGTGGACATCGGCCTTGTTGATGATACACTCATAGATGGAACATTCAACCTCCTGGATGTTCACTCCCAGTCCGCTCGAGGCGTTAGCCTGCGGGTCGGCATCGATGACGAGCACCGTCTTCTCAAGTGTAGCTAACGACGCTGCTAAATTGATGGTGGTAGTGGTCTTGCCAACACCGCCTTTCTGGTTTGCTAATGCGATAATCTTTCCCATTTTCAATACCAATTTGAGTGGAATTAGGGTGCAAAGTTACATATTTCTTCTGAGAAATCGGTCTGTTTAAACCTTTTTTCGTACTTTTGCAGTCAAATTACAGAAAACAATGGAAAATAAACGTCCTCTTCTCCTTATCAGCAATGACGACGGCTACCAGGCGAAGGGCATCAACGTCCTCATCGACATCGTGTCGGCGATAGGCGATGTCGTCGTGTGTGCACCCGACGGTGCCCGTTCAGGGTTCTCGTGTGCCTTCTCGGCTGCCACGCCGTTGGTGCTCACACTCCGCGAGGAGCGTCCCGGAGTGCAGATATGGTCGTCGAACGGCACACCCACCGACTGTGTGAAGCTGGCGCTGGCACGCCTGGTGGACCGCACGCCCGACATCGTCATCGGCGGCATCAACCATGGCGACAACGCCTCTGTCAACAGCCACTACAGCGGTACTATGGGTGTCGTCATGGAGGGCTGCATGAAACTCATTCCCTCGGTGGCCTTCTCGCTCTGCGACCATTCGGCCGACGCTGACTTCAGCCCGCTCCGGCCTTATATCGTGCGGTACACCCGTTACGTGCTCAGCCACGGACTGCCCCAAGGCGTCTGTCTGAACATCAATTTCCCGAAGCTCGGGGGAGACGGTGACGAGGCCGTCCCAGCGGACAGCGGCTGCGGCCCGCTGCGCGAATACCGTGGTGTCCGTGTCTGCCGTATGGCGCGTGGCAGCTGGCTCAACGAGATCACCACCTGTCACCACCCTCGCGGCTATGACTACCACTGGATGGTGGGGCACTACAACAACGACGAGCCTGAGGCCGAGGATACCGACCGCTGGGCACTGGACCATGGATATGTCGCCATCACACCGACGACGTTCGACGTCACCGCCTACGAAGCCCTCCAGACGCTCCGCAATATGGAAACCCTCTAACTATCCTCGTACCTCGCACCTCGAAAAAGAAAATGAAATACTACCTCATAGCCGGCGAGGCCAGCGGCGACCTTCATGCCTCACGTCTCATGCGCTCGCTGAAGGCGCAGGATGCCGATGCCGAGTTCCGCTTCTTCGGTGGCGACCTCATGGCCGCAGAGGGTGGCACGATGGTCAAGCACTATCGTGAACTGGCCTATATGGGTTTCATACCGGTGCTGCTCCACCTGCCTACCATCCTGCGCAACATGCGGATGTGTAAGCGCGACATCGCCACGTGGCAGCCCGACGCCGTCATCCTCGTCGACTATCCGGGCTTCAACCTCAGCATAGCCAAGTTCGTTAATCGTTCGAGGTGCGAGGATAGTTTAAGCGCAGAAAGTAATCTCCTTCCTCCCTCCTCGTTCCTCTCTCCTCGAATCTACTACTACATCGCTCCGAAGATATGGGCATGGAAGGAGTACCGCATCAAGCGCATTAAGCGCGATGTCGACGAGCTATTTTCCATTCTTCCCTTCGAGGTGGAGTTCTTCGAAGGCAAGCACCATTATCCCATCCACTATGTGGGCAACCCCACGGCTCAGGAGGTTCGCGAGTTTCTGATGGTTGACAGTAATCCCCCTCCGCGGGAGAGAGTAAGTGTTATAGCCCTCCTTGCCGGTTCGCGCAAGCAGGAGATCAAGGACAATCTGCCAGCCATGATTGAGGCCACTCGCCACCTGAAAGACCTGTATGACGTGGTGCTGGCCGGAGCCCCCTCCATTGAGCGGGCTTACTATGAACCGTTTATTAAAGGAACCCACGTACGGCTGGTGATGAACGAAACCTATCAGCTGTTGTCGCAGGCTACTGCGGCTCTGGTGACCAGCGGCACAGCGACGCTGGAAACATGCATGTTCCGCGTGCCGCAGGTGGTGTGCTACTACACGCCGCTGAAGCATTTCATCGGTCTGATGCGCCGTTTGGCGCTCAAGGTGAAATACGTCTCACTGGTCAACCTCATTGCCGACCGCGAGGTGGTCACCGAACTGGTTGCCGAGACCTTCAGCGTCGACAACATCCGGCGCGAACTGGAAGCTATCCTTCCCGGCGGCAGCCGTCGCCAGCAGATGCTCGACGGCTACGACGAGGTACACCGCCGTCTGGGTGAGAGCGATGCCCCCGACCGTGCTGCGCAGCTCATGACAGAACTGCTGAAGCTGCAAGACAATCATTGAGTTCACTTCATTCCAGCAGCTGTTGCTTCAAGGCCAGCGTCACCAGGTTCACCGTGTTCTTCACGCCGTGGGGCTACGGGCTCCTTCAACGGCGACAACCAGCAGCCCTATGTTCAGGCCGTAAAGATTTCTCCCATGGAGGTAGGTTTGCGTGTGCACGACCGCTTGGATGTCAGCCGTGTGCTGAACCTACGTGCCAAGGGCATCGCCCAGATACCGAAAGAAATCTTTGTCGACGGCATCCGCTACTTCGTGTTCTACGACAACGGCCCCGATACCCCCAACCTTGTAGGCTCCGACTGTGGATATGAGTATGAAACCAAGTGGCCATACGCCTGGCAGGAATTCAACTCGAAGGACAACAATCTGCCCGTGCCCCCTCAACGTTACCTCATGGACGAAGCACCCAGCATTCCTGCGGCTGTCGGAGAGCACGCTCCAATGCTACCTGGGCGCTCCTGCCCCTGCCGCCCCCACGGTCGTCAAGGAGGTTGTCGACACCACAACGGCGGCAGGACCCCGTTATAACCTGCTGGGGCGCAAGCTCAACGGACGTCCTACACAGAAAACCATATACATTGAAAATGGAAAAAAGGTGCTCCATTGAGCACCTTTTTCTATAGAAGACGATTCTCTTAGCTCTAAAACAGCGTTAGCGTATAGAGGTAGACGACGGCGGCGGGGACGGCCATCAGCGTTGAGTCGAAACGGTCCATCATACCGCCGTGGCCGGGCAGGATGTTGCCGGAGTCCTTGACGCCGAGGGTGCGCTTGAAAAGGCTCTCGACAAGGTCGCCCCACGTGCCGAAGACCACTACCACCACGCCTAAGCCGGCCCACTCCAAGGCACTGAGGCCCAGGTCGTTGACACCGTAGAGCGTGGTGAGGTGCCATACCGCCACAGCAGCCGCTATGACGAGCAGCGCACCGCCGATGCTGCCTTCCCACGACTTGCCGGGCGACACGCGCGGGAACAGTTTGTGGCGCCCTAACAGTGAGCCTACGCAGTAGGCGCCGGCGTCGTTGATCCACAGGAACACGAAGATGCTCAGCGGTGCCAGGTAGCTGTACTCTATGCTGTAGCCGTTCGAACGGAACGCCAGGACGTTGAGCAGCGACAGGGGCAGGGCGATATACAGCTGCGAGAGCATGGTGTAAGCCCAGTTGTTGATGGGGTCCTTGGCCTGCATGTACAGCTCGGCAACCATCAGGTAGACGATGCTCACCAGGTAGGGTATGAACACCGTGGCGGGTGTCCACCCGCTGTTGTATCCGGCCATAGCGAGGAAGAGGTACACGCCCGAGACGGTACAGATGAAGCGGTTGATGCTGACATACGGACGGTCGTTGACCAGTCCCGTGAACTCCCAGATGGTCATGCCGGTGACAATGCTGAACAGCACCGTCATAGCCTGTGCGTTCAGTAGTCCCACGACGATGGCTGCGACGAAGAAAATACTCGTTATAGTTCTTACTATGAAGTTTTTCATACGCTTACGTTTTATTCACGTCAGGAAAATCTTTAAGGCCAGAAATTGTTCTAATTATTCTAATTTCTTTCCATTCTCTTCTGTTTCTTCTTTGGCTTTTGCCTCCAACTGTCGCGCACGCTCCTCGGCCATGCGCTCGGCGTCGGCACGCATCTGGGCCTCGAGCAGCTCCTCGGCACGGCTGGTCCACGGACGAGGACCGAAAATCTTCTCCACGTCCTCGGCGAAGATGACCTCGCGCTCCACCAGCAGCTGCGCCAGCTGGGCGTGGCCGTCCTTGTGCTCGGTCAGTATCTGCTTAGCACGCTCGTACTGCTCGCCTACCATCTTCAGCACCTCGTCGTCCATGATCTTTGCGGTGGTCTCGGAATAGGGACGTTGGAACTGGTATTCGGCGTTATTGTAGTAACACAGGTTAGGCAGTTTCTCAGACATACCGGCGTAGGCTACCATGCCGTAGGCCTGCTTCGTGGTGCGCTCAAGGTCGTTCATGGCACCGGTGGAGACCTGACCTATGAATAGCTCCTCAGCAGCACGGCCGCCGAGCAGCGAGCACATCTCGTCGAGCATCGCCTGCTTGGTCTGCAGGACACGCTCCTCGGGCAGGTACCACGCCGCGCCGAGAGCCTGGCCGCGAGGTACTATCGACACCTTAACTAAGGGGTTGGCGAACTCCGTGAACCACGAGATGGTGGCGTGACCGGCCTCGTGGATGGCGATGGAGCGCTTTTCGCTCTCGGTCATCACCTTCGTCTTCTTCTCCAGACCGCCGATGATGCGGTCTACGGCGTCGAGGAAGTCCTGCTTGCCCACCTTTTCGCGGTTGTAGCGGGCGGCTATCAGGGCTGCCTCGTTACAGACATTGGCGATGTCGGCACCCGAGAAACCCGGCGTCTGACGGGCTAGGAAGTCGATGTCGACGCTGTCGTCGAGCTTCAGGGGCTTCAGGTGGACCATGAAGACCTCCTTGCGCTCGTTGAGGTCGGGCAGGTCGACGTGTATCTGTCGGTCGAAACGGCCGGCACGCAGCAGTGCCGAGTCGAGCATGTCGGCACGGTTCGTGGCTGCCAGCGTGATGATACCGCTGTTGGTACCGAAGCCGTCCATCTCGGTGAGCAGGGCGTTCAGCGTGTTCTCGCGCTCGTCGTTGCCGCCCATGGCGGGGTTCTTCGAACGGGCACGTCCCACGGCGTCTATCTCGTCGATGAAGATGATGCACGGTGCCTTTGTCTTGGCCTGCTGGAACAGGTCGCGCACACGACTGGCACCGACGCCGACGAACATCTCGACGAAGTCGCTGCCCGACATCGAGAAGAACGGCACACCGGCCTCGCCGGCAACGGCCTTGGCCAGCAGCGTCTTTCCCGTGCCCGGGGGACCGACGAGCAGTGCTCCCTTGGGTATCTTGCCGCCCAGTTCGGTATATTTCTGCGGGTTCTTCAGGAAGTCGACAATCTCCTGCATCTCCTGCTTGGCACCGGCCTGGCCGGCGACGTCCTTGAACGTGATGCCAAGCTCGCCGCCCTTTTCGTACATCTGGGCCTTCGACTTACCGACGTTGAAGATGCCGCCACCGCCGAGTCCCATGCCGCCTCCGCCGCCCATGCGGCGCATGAAGAACAGCCACAGGCCGATGATGAACAGCAAAGGCAGCAGCTGGTAGAACAGGTTCCCGAGGAAGTCGCCCTCGCGCTGGTTGTCGTACGACAGCTTTCCCGAGAACTTCTTCTCCTCGCGCGCCTTGTCGACGAACTCCTCTACCTGGTCGGCGGAGCCTATCTGTACCTCTATGTACGGATTGGTGCCTACCTGCTGGTGGCCGCTGTTGAACACGTCGCGGATATGCTCGGCCTTGACGTACATCTTGAGCTTGTTCTGCGTCTTGTTGACGACAATCTTGTCGGCATAGCCCTTCTGCACATATGTCTTGAAGTCACTGTATGTCGTCTCGGTACGTACCTGCGACACACTGTCTCCGCCACTGGTCATGTAGAGCACAATCAGCACCAGTATGGCCACGAAGTATATCCAGTTCATGTTGAACCGGGGCATGTTCATCTTCGGACCGCTATTTCCCATATTTGACTTGTTCTGTTCCATATTCCTTTTCTCCTCAATCTATCCTCCCTTCACCCTTGGAGCTACGCCCCGAGCCTGCTCACGCTCGGCTGAGCTCAAACCAGTTTGACTCTGCTCTCGCTTAATCGCAGTCTTCATTCATCACCCTTCACCTTCTCCAAGGGTGCGTCGTCCCAGAGGTGTTCCAGGTCGTAATACTCCCTGACGTCAGGCAGGAAGACGTGCACCATGGCATCGCCATAGTCCATGGCCACCCACTGGGCGTTCTCCTCGCCCACGACATGGGCAGGCTTCTCGCCTAACTGCTCGCGCACGACATCGCGCACGGAGTCGGTGATGGCACCGACCTGTGTGGGCGAGCCGCCTTCGCAGATGACGAAGTAGCGGCAGATACTGCTCTCTATCCCCGACAAGTCTACTATGACTATATTGTTGCCTTTCTTTTCCTGGATTCCTTTGGTGATTGTCTCTACTAATACTTTCGTTTCTTCCATCTCTTAGCTTTTTATGCTTTGCAAAGGTACTCATTTTTATCGTATTTGTCCTAACAAACATGTTTTTTTTGAGTATTTTAATAAAAAACCGCCAAAAAATTTTGGCGGTTCGGAAAATTGTAGTACCTTTGCACCCGCAATTCGGAAATTGCACCCGCTGATTGGGGTATGGTGTAATGGTAACACTGCAGATTCTGGTCCTGCCTTTCCTGGTTCGAGTCCGGGTACCCCAACAAGAAAAAGAGACGCACAGCGTCTCTTTTTGCTTGTTGGGGGGCCGTCCCATTCTGTCCCAGCAAGTCCCAGTTTGTCCCAGCAAGTCCAACCTCGTCCCAGTTACTCCCAATCTCGTCCCAGCAAGCCTCCCCCCAAAAAGAACTCGCCGCGCAAACACGCGGCGAGCCCGTCTCTCAAAATTCTCGAGACCTTTTTATTTTTCCTTGTTCTCGGCGTCTATGGCCTTTATCTTCTCTCTTACGAGGTTCATGTCGTCCTTGAGCTTCTGCACCTTGCGGTTCATCTCGTCGATGAGCGAGTTGCCTTTCTTCGATGTGACGTTCAGGAACCCGAGGTTGTTCTCGTAGGTCTGTATCTCCTGTTTCATCGCCTCGTACTGACGGAACAGCCGTGCGCGCTCGTTGTCGAGGGCGTTCTCGCCGCGCTCTGCCACCTGTTTGAGACTCTGCCGGAAGTTGTTCAGGCGGCGCTTGGCGACGCTGATGTTCAGCTCCTTATAGAGCTTGTCCAGCACGGCGTGGTACTCAGCGTAGAGCTTGTCCTTCTCGCGGAATGGCACATGGCCGATGGCCTGGTATTCGCTGACGAGCTGCTGCACCTTCTCCTGTGTGTTACCCTCGGCTGCTCCCTCGCTTTGCTCGCCGTCCTGCAGCTTCTCCTCGGCTACGGCCTTCAGGCGGGCTATGACGTCGCGTTTCTTCTCTAAGTTCTGCTGCTCCTCGCCGCGTGTGCCGGCGGTGGCGGCGTTGCGTGCCTCGAAGAACTTGTTGCAGGCACCGAGGAACTCCTCCCACAGCTGGTCGCCGAGTTTCTTGGGCACCATGCCTATCTGTTTCCACTCCTTCTGCAGGTTGATGAGCTTGTCGCCTGTCGACTTCCACTCCGTGGAGTCCTGCAGGGCCTTGGCCTTCTCAATGAGTGCACGTTTCTTCTCGGCGTTCTCCTTGAAGGTCTCCTTGAGTGTCTTGAAGAACTCTGCCTTCTGGCTGAAGAAGCTGTCGCAGGCACTGCGGAACCGCTCGAAAATCTTGACGTTCATCTTCTGCGGGGCGAAGCCTATGGTCTTCCACTCGGCCTGCAGCTCAATTATCTCCTTCGTCAGCCGCTCCCAGTCGCCGCTGCCTTTCTTCTCCTGTTTGGCGATGGCTTCCACCTTCTCGCAGATGGCGGTCTTCTTCTCGAGGTTCTCCTCCTCGCGCGAGCGGATAGCCTCGAAGTGCTGCTGGTGACGCTTGTTGATAACCGTCGAGGCGGCCTTGAAGCGGTTCCATACCTCCTCGCGCAGCTCCTTGCTCACCGGACCGGTCTCACGGTACTCGGCATGCAGCTTCTGCAGCTGGTGGAAGGCACTGATGACATCGGGCTCGTCGGCCAGCTTCTCGGCGGCCTCGCAGAGCTTCGTCTTCATTTCGAGGTTCTTCTTGAAGTCGTACTCGCGGGCTTCGCTGTTCAGCTTCAGCAGGTCGTAGAACTGCTCCACATACAACTGGTAGTTGCGCCACAGCTCGTTAGCCTTCTCGGCGGGCACGGCCTTTATGTCGCGCCACTCCTGCTGCAGGGCTTTAAAATCCTGGTATGTCTTGTTGGCCTCCTCGGGCGAGGTGACCATGGCCTTTATCCTGTCTATTATCTCAAGCTTCTTCTTGAGGTTCTCCTCTTTCTCCTCCTCCTGCTCGCGGAAAAGCTTGGCACGACGCTCTTTGATGAGTCCCATCTCCGCCTTGAAGACGTTCTCGTCTTCGTCGGGCGTAATCTGGTACTTCTCGGGGTCGCCGCCGCCGTCGATGTATTCCCTGAGCTTGGCTTCGCGCTCGGCGATGTGCAGTTTGTAGAACGCCGTCTTGAGGTATTCCACCTCGTCTTTCTGGGGCGTCTCCTCACCGTGTGCCAGCTCCTTGACGCGCTCAAGTACCTCGCCTTTCGTCTGGTACACGACGCGCTCAGATGCCTCGGCAGCATCCTCCGCCGGTTCGTCCTGCCGTGGTGCGGCCTCCACCGGCTCGGAACTATCTGCCTCCGCCGGCTCGCTTTGCTGTGGCTCTGCTGCCGCGGGTTCTTCCGCTGTCTTGGCGTTTTCTACTTCAGGAGCTGCCGCTTCCTGTTTAACTTCCTTTTCCTCCTGCTGTTCCTGCTGAAGGAGAATGTCTTGAGAGTCCATAGTCTAACTTTTTTAGTTACTGCATGGGTGAACATACACAAATCTGGGCTCAAAATTACAAAAAATTATTGAACCGACCAAACTATTAACTTTTTTTTACGCTTTTCCCCTGTGTGCCCCATAAGCCCCATAGGGCTCATGAGGCCCATAAGCCCCATAGGCCCCACCCTTTGGTAGCTACACCAGCCGCTTGTGGCGGAAGATCCACCAGCAGCCTGCTGACAGTAGTGCCGAGACGGTCAGCGCTATGACGAAGCCCCACGGCTTCTCCTCCATGCCGTTGATGAGGTTCATTCCGAACATCGACGTTATCAGTGTCGGTATCATCATGATGATGGTCACCGACGTCAGCGTGCGGATGACGTTGTTCATGTTGTTGTTGATAATCGACTGGTATGTGTCCATCGTCGACTCCAGGATGTTCGAGTATATGCTCGTCGTCTCGCGGGCCTGTGTCATCTCGATGTTCACGTCCTCTATCAGGTCGGCATCCAGCTCGTCTATCTGCAGCTTGAACTTCAGCTTCGACAGCAGTGTCTCGTTGCCGCGTATCGATGTCTGGAAGTACGTCAGTGAGTCCTGCAGACGGCTCAGGCCTATGAGGCTCTCGTTGTTCACCTCCTTGTCGAGGTTGCGTTTGGCCCTGTCGATGAGCATGTTTATCTGCTTCAGGCGTTTCAGGTACCATACCGCCGACGACAGGAACAGTCGGAATATCATGTCGACGTAGTCCGTGAAGCCCTGTCCGCGCTTCTGCTGGAACGACACGAAGTCTATCATCATGTTCGTCTCGTAGTAGCACACCGTGATGGTGACGTCGCGCTTGTGTATTATACCCAGGGGCACCGTCGTGTAGGGTGTCCGCGACCGTATCTCCTTGACATACGGTATGCGCAGGATTATCAGCATCCATCCGTCGTCGTACTCGTAGCGTGCGCGCTCGTCGGTATCGCTGATGTCCGACATGAAGTAGTCGGGTATGTTGAACTGCTCTTCCAGTTCGCGCTGGTCTTCATCGGTGGGACATGTCACCTGAATCCAGCAGTTGGGCTGCCACTCTGCGAGTTGGGTCAGTCCTTCTTGGGTGTTCCAGTAGGTCTTCATTGTGCTAATCCTTTTTTCGACGTCATCACGCTAAACGTCATTCCGTCATCACGCTATTCCGTCATTCCTAAAAATAATTCAGCGGCAAGAGGATTAGCGGTCTTGCCTGCCGTTCCTCCAGCCTTACTTGTTACAAGTTTCCGCCGGGTAATCGTCCATAATTCTGTTGTTTTTAATTGTTTCGGGTGCAAAGTTACAAAAAGTTGAGCGAAGAACAAAACAAATTCGTTTGTTTTTTCTTCCTTGAAGGGAATTGCTGAGACTGACTGGGGGAGTCCCAGCCAGTCCCAACAAGAGCTCAGACCTGCTCCAGCGTCTTCGTCAGCAGCTGCCAGAAGGGCTCCACGGTGGCTATCAGGGCGCGCTCCGTCGTCGTGTGGGGCGACTTCATCGTCGGGCCGAGACTCACCACGTCGAGGTGCGGGTACTTGCCCAGTATCACCGAGCACTCCAGTCCGGCGTGGTCCACCTGTACCGTGGCGTCGCCGCCGAACAGCTTCTTGTATTCGCGCAGTAGCAGCTGCAGGATGGGTGAGTCGGGGTTCGGGTCCCATCCGCCGTAGCTGCCCGCCGTCTCCACCTTCATGCCTGCCATGAGGAAGCAGCATGTCAGCGTGTCGACGACGTAGTCCTTCATGTCCTCGCGGCTCGAGCGCGCGAGGATCTTTATCTCGGCGTGACCGCCGGCGATGTCGATGATGGCGAGGTTCGACGATGTCTCTACCACGTCGGGGTAGGAGGGTATCATGCGCACCACGCCGTCGTGGCAGCCGTGGATGGCGCATACCAGGTTGTCCTGTATCTCTATGGGCACCTGTGTCGCCGGCACGTCGACGTCCTCCACCGTCACCTCTATGCCCTGCGGCTCAATGATCTTGTACTCGTCGTTGAAGGCCTCCTGCCAGTCGGCGGCGGTCTCCTTGAACGACTCGATGTTCTCCGCCGGCAGCGTCAGCACCGCCTCCGCCTTGAACGGTATGGCGTTGCGCATGTTGCCGCCGTGCCACGAGCAGAGACGTGCGTCGAGTTCGTCGACGGCGTTGAAGACGATGCGCGCCAGCAGCTTGTTGGCGTTGCCGCGCCCCTCGTGTATCTCCAGTCCCGAGTGTCCGCCGCGCAGTCCCTTCACCGTCACCTTGACTGCCTTGTCGTCGCCGTCGGTCTCCACTTCTTTGTAGTCGAGTGTCGCCGTGACGTCGATGCCGCCTGCCGACCCGATGACGAACTTCCCCCAGTGCTCGGAGTCCAGGTTCAGCAGTATGTCGCCCTGCAGCTCACCCTCCGGCAGGTCGTTGGCACCGTACATGCCCGTCTCCTCGTCGGCGGTGATCAGGGCGTCGATGGGTCCGTGCCTGAGGTCCTTGGCCTCCATGATGGCCATGATCGTCGCCACGCCCAGTCCGTTGTCGGCACCGAGCGTCGTGCCGCGTGCCTTCACCCACTCGCCGTCTATCCACGGCTCTATCGGGTCCGTCACGAAGTCGTGCTGCGACTCCGGCGTTTTCTGCGGCACCATGTCCATGTGCGCCTGCAGTATCACGCCCTTGCGGTCCTCCATGCCCGGCGTCGCCGCCTTCCTCATGACGATGTTCCCCGCCGGGTCCTTGAAGGTCTCTACGCCGGCCTTGGTTCCAAACTCCAGCAGGAACTGCTGTATCTTCTCAAGGTGTCCGCTCGGTCGCGGCACCTGTGTCAGTGCGTAGAAGTTCTTCCACACGCACTCGGGTTTCAGTTGTTCAATTGCGTTCATAGTTTTTATTTTTTTTCGAGATACGAATCCTCGAACAAAAGTCTCACCCACGCCCACACGCCGAGCAGCGCTACCAGTGCCGTCTGCACCGTGTGTACTATCAGCACGAACGACAGGGCCTGGCTCTCGGCCACCCCGTAGAGCATCAGCATCGTCTTGATGGCGAAGTGCCACGGCCCGGCACCGTTCGGCGTGGGCACTATCACGGCGAAGTTCGCCACCACGAAGCACACCAGTGCGCAGCCTGTCCCTAAGCCGGCGGTGAAGTCGAAGCAGAAGAACGTCAGGTAGAAGTGCAGGAAGTAGCACACCCATATCCCTACCGAGGCGGCGGCGTATGTCCACGGCCGTCTCACGCCCCTTAGCGACAGCACCCCCTCCCATATCCCCTTGAAGGTCGCCTTCACCTTATTATATATAGAGAGGCGACGCATCAGAAGGTGTATCAGCGTCAGTGCCGCCACGGCGCACACGGCCGTCACAGCATAGCCCGTCAGCGAGAACCCGCTCAGGATGTTGTCCATTGACGTGCCCGTCTTGCGGAAGAACGTGCCGAAGACGCTCATCTCTATCAGCAGCACCAGTCCCGAGTATGCCATCACCACCAGCGTGTCCACGGCGCGCTCCGTCACCACCGTCCCTAACGCCTTCGTGAACGACAGTCCCTCCCACCGTTTCATCACGGCACAGCGGGTGAACTCGCCCACTCTCGGTATCACGAGCGAGGCGGCGTAGCTCAGCATCACCGCGTTCACGCAGATGCTGCTGCGAACACTTCCTCCTTCCTCGCTCCTCGAAAAAAGATTCCCCGAACAAGCAATCGGCTCCAGCGTCTGGCGCCAGCGCCAGCCACGGAGAACCTGTGCCATGATGCCGAAGGGGAACGACAGCAGCATCCATGTCCACGACATACCGTCGACCATCACCTCGCGAACGCTCTCGAAGTCGAAGTCGCGGTACATCCAGTACAGTATCCCGCCGCTTAGCAGCAGCGGCAGTACCACCTTTATTGTATAGCCCGTTGCCTTGTTCATTTCTGAAGGCCAAAGGTACGAACTTCTTGCTGAATATCCAAGAAAAAAACATTTTTTATCAAATTCTCCGACAATGACATTTTTCTCCTCTGTAATCGCTTTTTGTGCAATAATATGCAGTTTTGTCGATAAAATTGGTCGAAAAAGGCTTTTGAAATCGTCTGAAAAGCTGAAATTGACGATTTGCAATGCTGAAATTGACGATTTGCAATCGTTAAGTCTTGTTTCTTTTTCGTTATTTTTTTAACTTTGCATCCGTTATCCGTATTAAACTACTTGGACGCATGAGAAGTTCACATTATTATATTTACGCATGCTTGCTGGCAATGATATTGCCGAGCAAAGCAAATTGTAAGGATGCGATTGCGACAAGCACAGCCGCTGATACGCTCGAAGTTCACTTCCGTGTCGGTCAAAGTGAAATTGACCTTGGCTATGCTAACAACGGCGCTCGCGTCGCTGAATTCACGGACTTCGTGAAGTCACGCTACGCCCACGCATCCAAAGAGAGTATGCAACTCAACATCTATGCCGGTGCCTCGCCCGAAGGTCCGTCCGAGCTGAACCGCCGTCTCGGCGAGCAGCGCGGCCTGGCCCTCAAGCAGCTTCTGGCCGACCGTCTCGGCTCGCTCGTCGAGCATGTGACTGTCGTCAACCAGGGAGCCCGCTGGGGTGCTTTGGCCAAGATGATTGAAGCGAGTAACGAACCCTGGAAGTCGGAGGTCATGCAGATCCTCCAGCAGCTCCCGCCGAACGACGAGTGGAAGGTGGATCCGCGCGAGCAGAAGCTCAAGAGCCTGCGCCGCGGTGCCGTCTGGCGCGTCCTCAACGAGAAGTATCTTCCCGAACTGCGTAGCTCAGGCTCCGCAGTCCTGATGGAACTCACCGAGGAGCAGCTGCGCGACACGCTGGTCATCCGCGACACCATTATCTATCTGCCGGAGCCGTGCATGCCGTACGAGGAGCCTGCCGACACACGTCCCGTCTGGGCCGTGAAGACGAACCTCCTGCTGTGGGGTGTCATCGCTCCTAACGTGCAGGTGGAGCGCGCCTTAGGCCGTGCCAACCGCTGGTCTGTTGAGGGCGAGTTCTTCTGGCCCTGGTGGACATGGAGCCACAACGCCCATGCCGAGCAGTTCATGAACCTCGGACTCTCGTTCCGCTACTGGCTTGGCAACCGCGAGAAGCACCACTCTCTCGACGGCTGGTATCTCGGTCCGTCGGTAGGCGTTGGCTACTACGACTTCGAGTGGAAGCGTCACGAGGGCTGGCAGGGTGAATACCTTAATATATATTGTCAGTTCGGTTACCAGAAGCGCTGGGGACGCCGCAAGCAGTGGGCCATCGACGGTGGTCTCGGTCTGGGTTACATCCCGACGAAGTACCGTCACTATGTAGGAAGCTCCATCGCTGAGGACTATACCCTGACTCATCCCACGAAGGTGCTCGGTCCCAATGAGGAGTACGACGACCACCTGATGTGGCTGAACACCGGATGGAACCATATCTTCGGTCTCACACACGCGAACATATCTATAGCTTATATGTTCGGTGCCAAGGGTTCCAAGCCCGAAGCTCCGAAGGTCGTGGAGCCTGCACCCGTCGTCGACGAGCGTGCACGTATCAAGGCTATCAACGATGCCGAGGCACAGCGCCAGTACGATCTTAAGTACAGCCTTATGAGTGATAAGGAGAAGCGCGCCGCCGATAAGGACCGTGCACGTAAGGAGGCTCGCGCCGCCAAGGAGGCCGCCCTTGCTGAGAAGGACCGCGCCAAGGCAGAGGCTAAGGCTGAGAAACAGCGTGCTAAGGAGGAGGCCAAGGCTGCCAAGCAGCGTGCCAAGGCTGCCAGTGCTGCCGCCAAGGAGCAGGGCAGTGCCAAGGCTTACAAGGAGTCTTCAAAGTTAGCTGAGGCTGAGGCAAAGGCCGCCGAGAAGGCTGCAGCCGCTGAGACCAAGGCTCAGGAGAAAGCCGCCAAGGAAGCCGCTAAGGCTGCTGAGGCTGAGGCAAAGGCAAAGGCTGAGGCTGACAAGGTAGCTGCTAAGGCTGCTGAGGCTGAGGCAAAGGCAAAGGCTGAGGCTGACAAGGTAGCTGCTAAGGCTGCTGAGGCCGAGGCAAAGGCAAAGGCTGAGGCTGACAAGGTAGCTGCTAAGGCTGCTAAGGCTGAGGCAAAGGCAAAGGCAAAGGCTGAAGCCGAAGCTGCCAAGGCTGCTGAGAAGGCATCGAAGATTAAGTCTACTACCGACAAGGCTGCCGCCAAGGCCGAGGCCGAGGCCGCCAAGGCAGCTGCCGCAGAAGAGAAAGCCCGTGCAAAGGCTGAGGCCGCTGCCGCAAAGGCAAAGGCAAAGGCTGATGCCGAGGCTGAGAAAGCTGCCGCCAAGGCCGCCAAGGAGGCTGCCAAGGCTGCCGAGAAAGCTGCTAAAAAGTAATGTCTAACTCAAATGCTATTAAAGAAGATGAAACCATATAAGACATATATCAAGAGCATGTGCCAGGCTGGCGCGATTGCTGCCGGAGCCACGCTGCTACTGCTGACGTCAAGCTGCGAGCGCCGTGACCTCTGGGTCTACCAGGACAACTTCAAGCAGGTGGAGGTAGACGTTGACTGGCGTAACTACTACCGTGAGTGGGGTATCAGCAATGACACCAAGGTGAACCCCACAGCGCAGCCTGCAACAGATCCCGACGGTGCCACATTCTGGTTCTTCCCGCGTGACGGACGTAAGTCCTTCCGCTATACCACTACCGAGGTGCGTAAGTTCGAGACATACCTTTCCAAGGATCAGTACGACGGACTCGTCATCGACTACTCACCTGAGGAGTACGGATGGCAGGAATTCGTAGGCATGGATTACGCTGCTACCGCCAAGGTGCAGTCGACTCCGTTCAGCTACCAGCCCGACTCTATCCCCGAGCTCTTCGGCGATGCTGCCTACGGCTACAGCGTTCCCCTGACACAGCGTAACGCGAACGGACTCTTCGTCGTGGCCAACCAGCCCGAGGACATCGCCAGCGACACCTGTTTCCTCGATGTCAACACCGGTAAGTACGACCGTTACATCCCCTATAAGGAGCGCGACAGCTACCAGGAGACGCTTGTGAAGCAGATTTACAACATGGAGCCGCTGATCATCCCCTGGGACATGCGCATACGCATCTACATCAAGGGTATCTACTACCTCTATAAGGCACAGGTGACACTCGCCGGTATGGCCGACGGTTACTACCTCGTCAACTGCAAGACCTCCGACACTCCGTGTCTGCTGCAGCTCGACGACTGGGAGCTCCACATGCAGAGCGACAGCAGCTCTATCGACGGCGGCTACGGTTACATCGC
>Ga0310697_10002425_pt1 | contig 19878 bp, 35 predicted proteins | sample 172DNAGHGlowgp2_FD_203883 | JGI IMG/M metagenome (GOLD analysis project Ga0310697, IMG submission 203883) | Sheep rumen microbial communities from Palmerston North, Manawatu-Wanganui, New Zealand - 1728 DNA GHGlow gp2 (v2) (version 2) | ecosystem: Host-associated > Mammals > Digestive system >... | reverse complement strand
TGGCGATGAAGCCCAGCCCGCAGTTGGGCACGGACTGCTCGTCGTTGTAGTCGGTCCATCCGTCCTCCGCCGCCGCCGGCAGGCCCATGATGAGGCGTTCCGCCTCCATCTTCAGGCCGTCCACCGTCAGGTTGACGGTTCCGCCGGTGAAGGTGCCGGCTGCCGATTCTGCGATCACATTGTCCGCGTAAAAGTTGTTGTCGTCGGAAGTCTCCGGCTCGATGGAAACGTCCACGCCACGCGCCAGGGCGATGCCGCTGGTGTAATTGATCGTGGTCCCGGAGGCCGAGTAAAGCGCCACATACGGCTTCGAGAAGCCGGTGCATACCTTACCATTTGCCATTGTTCTTATCCTCCAAAGTCTTGTTTGATGACCTCGTCAAACTTCGCGGCCATCGCCATTTCTGCTGCTGTTTTCACGGACCGTACTGCCGGCGCCACGAACGGGTGTTTTTTCAGCCAGCTCGTTCCGCTCTCGACGGATCTCGCCACGAGGGCGTTCGGGACTCCCTTCGGCCAGTTGTCGCTCACGGTCGAGTTGTATCCATCAAAGCCGATGTGGACATTGATGAATCCGCCGTCGTTCTTCATCCGGCTGATGCCGAGCCCGTCGAGGAGGCCCTGCCTCTGGCTGTTCGTCACTCCTGATACGGGCGGCGCCTTAAATGACCCCTTCCTCGCTGGAAGGTCTTTGATGCTGGCCCGCACCGCGTCTGCGACGATCCCGCCGCCGACATAAACGGCCTGCTTGATCTCCGGCTCCGCCATCACAGTCAGGCGGTCCAGCGCCTTGATGTAATGGTCGATTCCGGATCCGACCGTGAGCTTCATACCTGCCACCCCAGCTCGTAATGGATGAGTCCGGTTTCGTCTTCGTACTGGATCGACTCCAGGCTCCAAACGATCCCGGCCTCCGTGAGGGCGTCCATCGTCTGGTCGAAGAGCGGGTCATATTCGGTCTTTGAGTAGATGTCGAGCGTCCCTGCTGCGATCATCTCTCCGACCCGGTTGTCCGCGTCGAATGTCCGCCCGGAGTCCTCCTGCCATACCACATACGGAGCGGCCATCTTCGGCCGCTCGTAATGGTAGACGGTGACGCTCAGGGCCGTCAGCGCGTCGCGCACTTTTTTAAGCCTGTCCTGAAACGTCATAATTGCCTTCCTCCAATCTCGAAAGCGAAAGGTCATAGACCCGCAGGTTGTCGTCGTCCAATGTCGGGGTCGTGTTCGTGATCCGGTACTGATCGCCGGCAATGACGGCATACATCCCGATCACCGGCCGCGTCCCCTCATCCCAGATGCGGATCTGCAGGTCGATCTGTTCGTTCACTCCTTTTGCTGCGTATTGGCGGGTATAGCTCAGATAACGCTCTTCGTAATACTGCGTGATTACCGGGGACAGCTGGTAATTCGGCTTGTCCCCGGCTTCCGCAGTGTTCACGAGATTGCACAGGGTGATTTCCCCCGCGTCATACATCTGCCGCCCCCTTCTCCGCAAAAAGGCGGTTGTTCAGGCGGTAGCGGAGGGATCTGGGCATCGCCGGGTCATCACTGTTGCGCTTCCGGTAGAGATACGCGGTATAATCCGCGACCAGATCCAGATCGTCAATGTCCGAAATGTCCAGGGTGATTCCCTCGCGGGAGATCTCCTTCTCCGCCACCTCGTTCAGTGCGGTCAGGAATTCATCGCGGATGTCGTTCCGGATCTCCAGCCGCGCCTTCGTGAGCTCCAGCAATGTCATGCGGCTCCTCCTTAGTTGGCGGTATCAGCAGCAAACGTCATCGTGGCGGCCGGGGTGGCGCCGTTGATGCCGATCGCCACGAAGCCTTCCGCGATGGCCGGCTTTCCGTCGTAACGGGCGGTCCCTTTGAAGACGGTCTGGTCCTCGATGAACTTCACGTGCTCGCTCTGGGCGAACTTGGATCCGGCTCTTTCGGCCAGGGTGTACAGGTCGAAGTATCCGCCGATGATAACGTTGTCCTGCACAAAGTCCAGAACCTCGATCGTGCCGCCGATGACCGGCATCCGGCCGTCGACTCCGGCGACGATGGCACCGGCAGCGTTCACGGCCATGGCCTCGGCCACCAGCTTCGTGTAGGTCGCTTCGTTCATGACCCAGGTCTTCTCGCCTCTGGAGTAACGGCCCTTCGCGGCGCCGGCGTCGGTGGCGATGCCCTGGAAGAGCTTGATGCCGGTGCTGTTCGCGGCGGTGATGGTCAGCACATTCGTGGTGTGCAGATCAGCCCAAGCGCGGGCGGTCGTCGGGTAGTCTTCCGGGGCAGCGGTCTGCACCAGGCGGGTGACGACGCCCTGCGGCATCCGGGTGCCGGTGCCGTACAGGATGGCCTTGTCCAGCGCGAGGCCGATGGCCTGCCCGAGGACGTCCAGGATCAGGCTCGCCAGATTGACGTCGTTATCTTCCAGAAGGGCGTTGCACAGCGCGAAATATCCGCCGACCTTCCAGCAGTTCATCTCCAGATCGTTGAAGCCGATGCTCAGCTCGTTCAGGGTGCCGCAGCACTCGGTCCAGACGGCTTCCGGAACGGTGCCCATGATGATCTGGCGGCCCGTTCCGCCGATGCGCTGGACATTGGTGTGTTTGTACAGCTTGGAATACTCGGCCACATTCTCGCGCAGCAGCCCCAGGAAGACCTCGGGGATCAGCAGCTCCTTATTCGTGACCGCTCTCTTCTCGCTGATGATCGTGCGGACGCCGCTCAGGTAAGCCTTGACGTCTTCGCGGGCGAACATCGCGTCTCTTTCCTGCATGGAAAGACCAAAGAATTTCTCTTTCATGGTGGTATCCTCCACTTTTTCATCGTCCCGGGCCTCCGGCTCCGGGTCCGTGTTCTGTGCCTGCTCGAGGGAGGCGATCTCCTCCTCGATCTGACGGATCTGCTCGGTCAGGCTGTTGACTTCCTCTTCGTGCGCGGTCCTCTCGGCCTCGAGAGCATCGATGTTCTCCTCGACCACGCCCTGCTCTTCCTCCGTTTCGGCCTCGGCGATCGCTCCCTCCAGCTCGGCCTCGCGGGTCTTGAAGGCGTCGGCCTTCTTCCGCAGCTCCTCCATCTGGCGGTTGGCGATGTCCAGCTTTTTCCGGAGCATCAGCACTTTAAGCATCCTTCTCTCCTTTCAGCCGGGCGAGCATCCGGGCTCTCCAGGCTTCCCGCTGGCGCTTCTCGATCTCCTCCCGTTCTGCAGACCGGGCCTCGATGTTCGTCGCCTCGTATGCGGGGAACGTGCAGCAACTTACTTCGTAAAGCTCGACGTCCGTGATCGTCCAGTGGATTGACCCGTCTGCTCGGAAATCGGTTTCCTGTGCTTTGATGTCAAACCCAAAACTGCAACCATCGACGTCTCCTCTCTGGACGCGCTCGTACAGGTTCATCGCATCGGCATCTTTCGGATTGATGTCGATGTGTCCCCAGAGTCCGCGCTCCGTCTCCTCCAGCCGCAGGGTGTTCGCCTTTGTGCGGCCGAGGACGAGGGTCGTGTCGTGGTTGATCAGGGCTCTCACGTCGTTGCTCATCGAAGACGAGAACGCCCCCGGTGCGATGCTCTCGCTCATCCCGGGTGCGATCTCGTAATTGCTGTTAAACACCGCAAAGTACCCCTCAATAACGGGGGCGCCGTTTTCCTCCCGCGTCTCGAAGGACTCGGGGATCGCTCTAACCTGTCTCATGTCATTCTCCTTCCAGCTTCTTCTGGTCCCCGATCCTGTCGGCCGGGATGAAGTTCTCAAGGATCCGCAGCTCGTCCAGCCCCTCCAGCGGTGCCATGCCGATGCGGTCGCGCACTTCGTTCGGGGTGACGATGCCTTTGTCCGCGAGTCCTGCAAAAACGGAATAAAGCGTCATAAGGTCCCAATCCATCAAGGATAGGACGTTAAACCGCAGATACCATTTAGGCGACAGGATCAGCTTCTTCGTCATTTCCTGCTGTATGGCCAGCGCCATCGGCCGGATCGTGCTCTGGATGAAGCTGTTCCATGCGCTCCGGTCGAAGTCTCCAACCCCGAGCAGGAAAGGCGGGACTCCGAGGATTGATGCCACGGTCCTCTTGTCCAGCTCGACCGTCTCGCTGATCGCGAGATCCGCCAATGATAGCGGCCGGATCTGCTCAACCTGGAACTGGTCGGCCGGGATCAGCCAAGGCTGCCCCGTCTGTGCCGGCTGCACATAGCTCTCCAGGAGCTTCTGCCTTCCTGCCGGGCTGGAGAACTCGTCCGTCAGCGCGTCGACCTTGACGATGATCGAGGGCTTCCAATTCGACGCCATGAAGGCGTTCTCCGTGTCCTGTGCCTGAGCCAGATTCCTCGCGAGCGCCTTGAGGTTGACGGTCACGCCCTTCCCCATCCACAGATATGTTTCGTCTGGGTTAAAGACGAAATGCAGGAGTCCTTCCGGATCCCTGGGCCTTCCGTCAATCTGCACTTGGTAGTCTCTCCGGCCGACCGGCAGGAAGGTCACCCGGTCCGCCGAGATTGGCTCCAGGCTCTGCAGCACTCCTCCGTATGTGTGCGGAACGACGATGCTGTTCCCCCGCCCGTACAGGAGGAGATTCATGACGATGGCCTGCATCCAAGTGCTCCGTGTCATGTTGGGCATCGGGTCGATGTCGATCTTGCGCGAAAGCTCGTTGACGATCCGGACGTCCCCACGGTCCGTGTTGGCCATCAGATGGATGGTCAGTGAGCCGATCAGCTCCGCGATCCGCCGGCAGGCCGTCATGATCTCCGGGTTATCTTTCAGCGGCACATAACCGGCCTTTGCGCACTCCTCCCAGTCGCTCAGAAAGGCGATCTGGCTCGCGCTCAGCTCACGCTTCTGGGTGATTCCTCTTTTTCGTTTCTTCTTACTCATTCCCAAACCATGCCTTTGCCTTTGTCGCCTTGGTGGCCGCCTCCATCATTCTGATCGCGGCAAAAACCGACGCGTCAAAAAGGTCGATTCTCTGCGTCGGGTTGATCTTCTCATACTGCACCGCGTCGTCCGTCTTCTCTATCGCTGAAACGTTCGAGACGCAGTACTCATACGCTTCCGAGTGCAGGTAATAAAACTTTCCGTCCTTTACCTGCTTTTCTATGTGCCGGAAGCCCGAGCTCTTCAGCCAGAAGAACTGCGGCTGCTCAACGATCCGGAAGCCTGCCGCCTTCATGGCCGGATAATACTCATCCCCGGCGAACTTCCGGTCATGCCCGACCTGCCGGATCTTAAAGCCGGCCGCCTTCATCGAAGAAAACCAGTTGACGATCTCCGCGATGTTGACCGTCGGGCTGTTGGAAAGCGTGAGCCATCCGTCGTCTACCCAGCCGAACAGCGGGATATGGTCTTCCTCCGCCTTTGCCGTCGCCTGCAGCACCGGGAAGAATCCATGCGTGATGCATATGTCCACGCCCTGATATTTCCCGTATAGGCAGGCAGCCGTCAGATCGTACATCCTCGAAAGGTCCGCGCCGCCATACCAGTCGATCGGGAGCTTCGCCAGCTCCTGCAGGGTCCAGTTATATTGGCGGTCGCTCCTCCTGAATTCCTCGACGTCAAACCATGCCCGCATGGCCGCCGTGTATATGTTCAGGCTCCGGCTGAGGAAGTCCTTCCTCTGCTGCGGGTCGTTCTGCGCCTGCAGGGCCTCCTGCATGATGTCTTCCGGCCTGATGGTCACGCCGTAATTCGGGTTTGCTTTCTGATGCTGGACGGGGCTCAGAAAGTCCACTTCTCCCTTTTCGCTTTGGTCAGCCCGTGCAACGAACGAAAAGAGGGAATCGTCGTTAACGATTCCAGTCGCCACTTTTATGGCGTAATCCATCCGGCCATATCCGAACGAATTCATGTTGTCGCCGGCCGTCGTGATGCCCACGATCAGCTTGTTCGCGTATGCCTTCATTGCTTCTTTGAAGCGGTTATACTGCGCCGGTTTTTTGTAAGCCGCCACCTCGTCCGCGATGGCAAAGTTGCAGTTAAACGAGTCCTGGCTGTCCGGGTTCGCCGGCATGGCCTCGATGTAAATGGATCCGTCCGGCGTTCCGTCCGGCTTCCGGAACGTGTACTGGATGGAATGCTCGAAGGAATTGTCTTTAATGATGAACTGCTTGTCGAGCTTCTTGTACTTCAACGAAAAAACGAGGAAGTGGAAAGCCTCGAGCGTCTGCTTCAGCGCGTTCGCCACCAGATAGGTCTTCGCCCCGGATCTCCGCTGCATGATGGCCACGGCCCATGCGAGCGCCGCAACATAGCTGGTCTTGCCGTTCTTCCTGGCGAGCATGATGAATGCCTCGGTGAATCTCCGGAGCCCCGTCTCCTTCCAGTAAAACCCGAGCAGGTTGTAGGTGATGAAGATCTCGAACGGCTCCAGGATGAAAGGCTCCCCGAGCAGCGGCGTTCCGTCCAGCCGCTCTCCCTGCTGGTGCACGAGCGTCCCCTCGATGATCGAGATCGCCAGATTCGGTTCCGCTTCCCGCAGCTCGAGGTCTTTCCGCTGCAGGTCCCTTTGGTACCGCTCGCAGGCGGCGACGACCTCCTTGCCGGCGATGATCTTCCCGGAGGTAACTCCTGCCGCGTATCCGTCCGCGATCTTCCGGTAATTCTTCATCCCCCAAGCGAGGACAGGATCGTCTCCAGGCTCTGGCCCTTCTCGGCCGTCTGGACCGTGTCGCCTAATCGCTTAAAGCCGGCCGGCGTGAGCCCGAGGTCGCGCCAGTATGCCAACGCCGCCGCGTTCAGCTCGCTCTCCATCACGAGGATCGGGTTCTTCACGACGTTCGTCGCTCCTCCCTTGTTCGTGTGCATGATGACCGGGTTCTGGCCGGTTGCGACATATTGATCGTGAGCCCTGTCCCTCTCCTCCATGATCTGTGCGAGCGTCTCGATCACGTTTTTATACTGCGGCAGGAACGTCCCCGCCTTTTTGCAGGCGGAGTTGATTCGCCGGATCCATTCCTTCTTCTCCACCCGCGTCTCCTTTACCTGATCAGCCCCCATTCCGCGAACGCTTCGAATCCGCCGATGGATTTGATGTAATCCCTGGCGATCTCCACGATCTTCCGGTATGGAACGCCGCCGACCTCTTCGTCTCCAATCGCGCAGCAGACCCGCACCGGCTCGTTCCGCTGCTGTGCCAGAAGATGGGCATATATGTTGACGGAAACGTCCGCCTTGCTGAGGTCCTTCCCGTGGAGCCCTCCTCCGGTCACCCCGTTCCCCATATCGCTGCCGAGCTTCCTGTTGGTCGCTCCTGCGTCGACGTTCGGGCCGCCGCTCCATGGCCCCAGAGGGTTGATGATGTAGTCGGACGACCACTGCTTCACGAGTCCCTCGATGCGCTGCATCGGTGCGTTGCTCTGGCAGATGATAAGGCGCCGGCCGTCCTTGATATATTTCCCGTCGGCGTCGTACTCCCAATAAATCCGCTTAGCCAAACGGACGAGGTCCATCTGCTCTGTCGTTACCGGTGCGCCGCAAAAGATGCCATTATCTCCGCAGCGGATCTCCTCGCACTGGTTCCTGGATAAAAGCGGATCCTGCGGCACCTGCCTGTAATGGACCGTGTATCCCGGGCCGGCTATGCGCTCGACGATCTCGTTTACTTCCGCCCGAAGGTCCACCGTGGCCTCGGTTATCACGGAGCACTCGCCGTGCCCGATCAATACCTCCACAGCGATCCGCGGCGCGACGTCCTTCGTATATGCGGCATCGACCATGGCTCCGGCGATGCGGTCAGCGATCTTGTCCGGGTGCGCCGGGTTTACCTTCTCAAACATCGGCCACCCCCTGTACAAGCTCCGCCTTCCTGCCGGTGAACGTCTCCCATCGCTCGATGATGACGTCCGCATAATGGCAGTCGTGCTCCATGACCCTCGCCTTCCTTCCGAGCTGCTCGCAGGCGATGATCGTCGTCCCACTCCCGCCGAAGAGATCCAGCACCGTGTCTCCTCTTCTGCTGCTGTTCTTGATCTGGCGGCCGAAGAGCGGCACCGGCTTCATGGTCGGGTGCATCTGGGACATCGACGGTTTGTCTTCCCGCATAACGTCGAACGGCTCCAGCTGCTCCCTTATGGCCCGGACGATCCGGACGAGCTCTTCCTTCTTCATCGTCTCCGGATCCGCATCGTCATCGACGACCGTTCGTTTGGTCCGGTCGTTTATGAAGTAATGGCCGGCTCCTTCTTTCCATCCGTACAGGCACGGCTCGTGGCTCCACTGGTAGTCCTGGCGTCCGAGCGTGAAATGGCTTTTTGCCCAGATGAGGTTCTGCCGGATCTTCAGCTCCGCCTTCTTGACGGCGCTCTCAAAATTCCAACTTTGCGAGGTCGCATACCAGATATAAAAAGCGGCCCCTGGCTTCAGGGCCGCCTCCATGTTCTTGAATGCTTTTACGAGGAACGCCTGGAAGTCGTCATCGTTCTCGAAGGCGTCATTCTCGATCACGAGCGAGTCCTGCCGCCGGTGTCGTGCGATGGCCTCGCTCTTCCTCAGTGCATGGCCCTTCTCCTGCCCCAGGCCGACGTTGTATGGAGGATCTGTAACGCAGAGATCAGCCTGCGCCCCCCCCATAAGTTTTCGGACATCTTCCGGGTCTGTCGAATCTCCGATCAGGAGATAGTGTTCACCGAGCCGGTACAGCTCGCCCTCTTTGCTCTTCGCTTCCTCAGGCGGCTCCTTTGTGTAATCGTCATCTTTCAGCTCGCCGTCGTCTTCGCTTCCTGTGTCGAATCCAAAGAGCGCCATGTCGATCGTGGTGATCTTCTTCAACTCCTCCGCTAAAACGTCGAGGTCAAAGCCGGTGTTCATGGTCAGCTGGTTGTGGACGTTCATGTATGCCCGGCGCTCTTCGTCCGTCAGGTCGTCCAGCCGTATGACCGGCACCGTTGCGATGCCAAGCTCCAGGCAGGCAAGAAGCCGCCCGTGCCCTTCGATGATCTCGTTCCCGCGCCAGACCGCGATCGGGTCGTTCATTCCGAACTGCTCTATACTCGCCTTGATCTGGTCTATCTGTTCACGCGGGTGCTGCTTTGCGTTCCCCGCGTATGGAACGAGCGCAGAAGTCTCCACATACTCGATCCGCAGTCTTCCCTCCATCGGTCCCTCCTTCCGATTTTGGCAAACATTCAGTTGTGACCGGGGCCCCTCTTGGGTTAAACCTCCCGGTGTATATAAAAGCTTAACCCCCGGCCGATTCGGAAAGCCGAATTTCCGGATCCGCCCCCGGGGGGGGCCTCCTGGGCCGTTTTCGCCCGTTTGGCGGAATCAGCCGGCTCCGGCCGGTCCTTCGCAGCGCCGCCACTCGCTCTCGCGGATGTGCCCACCCTGCTTTCTGCCTGCGGCCGCAGCTCTTATCCCTTGATCGTTTCCGTCCTCCGCCCGCAGGAAGATAGCCCCGCCCTTTATTTCACATCCACTTCGTTATGTTCTGCTTTCGTGCCGTCCGCTTCAGCCATTCCATCCCGAGATCAGTGAGCCCCCCGTCTGCCCGGTGCATCCGTCTGTGCTCCGCTCTGCTCAGCGAGATCAGGTTCCACGGCTCCCATTGGTACTCCGGGAAGAACTCACGCGGGAAGATGTGGTGGACAACCTCCGCCTCCACGCGTTTCCCATACCTGGCCGACTCCCGGCACAGGTATTTGTCGCGCCGCATGATTACGTCGTGCAGGTGGATCCAACGGGCCGAGTCATACATCGGATCGTGCGCTCTTGCCTTTTTCATTTGCCGCTCCTCCTTCCAGGGATGACCGACCAGGGTCGCCCCCGAGCCGGCTCCCCGGAGGAGGGACAGTGAATGAAGAAAGACCGGCAGGGAAATGGTCCGGAGTCAGCGTCCCATCTCTCTGTCGGTCTTCGCAGTTTACAGTCTACCATTAGGCGCCAGGACATTCAAGGACAACTTATATGTCTAATTCCTCGAGCGCCCTCCTGTGCATCCGGACGACCTGCCTGTATGAATAGCCGGTCTTCACGGCGATGGCCTCGAAGCTCATCCAGTCGATATAGATCAGCCGGAGGAGCCGCCGGTGCTGGGCGCTGCTGCTCTTCTCGATCGTCCGGTTCACTTCCTTGCAGGCTTCGATGTATTTCCAGATCTTCGCCGTCAGATCTCGCTCGAGCCGGTCGAGCTCTGCCACATAATCCGAGAGGTCCCTCGGGTCGTGCCCGTGCGGCATATCGTCCATGACGATCGCTTTGAGCCCTTCGTTTCGGCTCCGGAATTCCTTCAGGCGCTGGATCGCGTCCTGCGACGCGTTCCATGCGGCTCTGTATGACCTCATGAAGTGCTTCTTCTCCGCCAGCGTCATCCGTCATGCCTCCCCCTCCGTCTTCACATTGTATCCGGCCGCCTGCAGCATCCCGGTGATGTGCTCCATGTCCTCGTCCGACATCGCAAACATGAAATGCGTTTTTTCCCAAACCCGGAGCCGCAGCTGATCCATATCCCATGAGCCGTCGTTCGTCCTGTCGATGAACTCCTTCATCTTCTCGTCGCAGTACCGGAGCACACGGGCCGTCCGTGTATGGCCGAATCCTTCTGTGTCGTGCAGAGCCTCGGCAAAGAAAAGCATCATTGCCTCGATCCTTCCGTCCTGGCTCTCTTTCCAGATGGCGTCCCGGAAGGCGTCGATTTCTTTCAGTCTGAATTTCCTTCCCTGCATCATCCAGACATAAACCTGCTGAATGTATTTCTGTGTCTTCATCAGCTCCTCCGTTTCACGGCTTCGTCGCAGTATCCCTCCGGCGCTTTATCCGTGCCGAAGATCCCGCAGCGCCCATACTTCTCGCCATAAAACCGGCAGTCCCTGCACCGGGTCACCGGCGCCCCTTCGTCTGTCGGCTCCTGGTTGAGGAGCCTGTCGCACAGCCTGAAGAATTCCGCCGTCTCCTCTGCCGTCAGTCTCATCCTTCCTTCTCCCTCTGCTGCTTGACCCACAGCATGAGCGCTTCCGCGATGTGCTCTATCTCATCGACGGTCAGCCCTCTCTGCTCCGATTCCAGCGACCACGGCCCCACGACTGCTGAGATGATCTCGGCCGCCATCATAAATGTGTTCTCTTCTCCGAATCTGATTGTCATTTCTCTCCTCCTTTGTACGCTTCCGGCAGTGGCATCCACGCGACCACCTCAGCCGCCTTATGGAAACCTGCCGAACGATCCCAATATGCGATATCGATCACGACATATTCTTCGCAGTGCCATCCGGCACATTTGGCGGTTACAAGGTAGTTACCAGAGGAACCCGGCAACCGCTCCCCGACTGGGATCCACCTCGTCTCTGGCTGTGCAGACGGAGCATCCGATATGGCTTCACAAGCAATTACAAATTCACTCCCCATACTACACAAAGGCCCCTGGCAATACTGGCACTCACGGCAATCATCCATGAGTCCGAGTCTTTCCATTAGCCAATGTCTGTCGATTAAGTCAGCCATCGCTCTTTCCTCTCATGTCCGCCCCGCAGTTCGGGCAGAAGTTGGTTTGCTGGCTGCTCACCTCTCCGCACCATGAGCATCTATAGTCGCCCATCCCTTCACCTTTCCAACGCCCGGTCTTCCGCTCTGGCTGTGCAGACGGCACTCTGCTCAACGCATCACGGAGTGCCTCGTGCTGTGTCGCTGTCCTGTGATGATAATAGTCTGTCAAGGTATCATATGCCGCCTGCCTGTCGATAAGGTCAGCCATCATTGCCTCCATTCCGGCAGGTAATTCCTGCCGAAGATCTGCATCCACTCTTCTCTGGTGTGGTTTCTCTCAAACGCCAGCTGTGCGGTCTCCCGCAGCATCAGGCTCAGCTCCCTGTTGTTGTGCGCCCCGGCCGGGCCGGTGTGGTGCTCTCTGCAGAGCCACACCGTCAGCCCGTGCTCCTCCGAATGCTGCCGATTCGGCCCGCCCAGGACGTGGTGCCTCTCCAGCCCGGTCCTCTTCCCGCAGACCCAGCAGCGCTTCGTCTCCTGGATGATGCTGTTCATCCTGCCGCCTTCTTCGTCGTGATCGGCAGCGCCTGCGGGATCGGCGAGCCTCCGTGCGACGGGATATATTGCCCCTTGTAACGCTCCTCCCCCAGGCCGTTCTCATGAATTACCTTGGAGACCGCGCTGACCGCAATCATCAGCTCGTCGCTGATCTCCACCATCTCCTTCCCGTCCTTGTACAGCTGGACGATCTGGTCATAATTCGCCTTGCTCACGAAGTAGGTCTTTTTCCTGTCCTTCTCGATCGGCGACTCGATGTGGTCCCCCGGTACGATCTCCCGGTGTCCCTCCTCGTTGAGCACGGTCTTCCTCTCCGTCAGCTTCGGCGGCATCGCCCGGAAGAGGTAGCTCATGCACTTCTTGCAGACGTGCTTCCCTGCGAAGAAAGCCGCAACGTCTGCCGGCACGGCCATCTTCCCGTCCGGGTGCGCCGGGATCAGCTCGAAGGCTTCCGTGTCCTTCAGCTCCTTCCTGCACTTATCGCAGATATAGGTCACTTTGATCATCTCTCCTCCTTCTTCTTCCTCGTTCTGAAGCTGCCGAGCAATTCCTGCCATTCTTCCTGCTCTTTTTCGGGGTCCCCGTCCGCCTGGTCGTCTTCCGGGCGGAAGGTGTCGAGCTCGGACCAGTCCCCGCCGGCGCTCTCGCGCTGCTCGAAGTTGTGAAATGACGTCTTCCTCGCTGCCGGCCGCGCTTCCTCTTTGAGCTCATAAACCGTCTGCCAGTCGTGCTCGATGCTCTGCTCGAGGATCCGCACTTGTGTCTGCTGGTCATCGCTTAGCTTCTGGAGCTTCGTGAGAACTCCCTTCATGGCCCTGGGAGTCAGCGGCTTCTTGATGGATCTCCTCATCTCCACGAAGTCCCGGAGCGCCTGTTTCACGTCTTCGTCTTCGGAGAATTCCTCGATCAGGTCAGTCACCGCCGGCGCCTTTGGCGCCTTTGGTTTTTTTATCTCTGTATTTAACTCTTTCTCTATCTCTAACTCTGGTCGAGAAATGTCGGAGATTTCTCCGAGATTTCTCCTCCCCTTCTTTTCGGCAGCAATCCGCCGGCTGTATTCCCTCTTCCTGTCGGCCTCTGTTGTCGTCTGCCCGATGAAGCTCTGGACGCTCATCATGTAGATGGCTCCGTTGTCGAGGATCTCGATCAGGCGCATGGTCTTGAAGATCTCGAGCGCCCTCTGGATGGTCCCGATCTGGTGCCCCGTTATGGCGGCCAGCATCTGGGCGTCGTAAGGAATGAGGTCGTTCATCATCAGCCGGCCCTCCGACTTCAAACTCCGCAGGTACATCTTCAGGAGGATGTTAGTGTAAAGGTATCCGTCCGGCATGGACTCCAGGATCTTGATCGCGTCGTCATCAAAGAAGTTTTCCTTTAGGCGCATGTAATAATATTTGTGCTGATCAGCCATCCGTAACCTCCCTGATCTCGACCTCGATCCTCGGGTTTTTCTTGTCCACGTGGAAAGAATCAATATAGCCGATGATCTCGTCCCAGCCGTCGTCCTTCAGGATCCCGAGCTCCACCAGGGCGTCCTGAATTACCTTGTGCCCGAATCCGGACACATTGTCGTGGTCCCTCCTCTTGTTCGGCTCATAGAAGTGATATACCATCACGACCGGCCTCCGGAGCTTCGGCAGGCTCTGGGCCATCGCGCAGCTCTCGACGTATGTCTGGGCGTCTCGCTTCATCTTGGCGGCTGCATACCGGTTCCGGCGCTCCGCCGCGATGTATTCGTTCAGCCCGGGAAGGCGCCCCGGAATCCTTAGCCGTAATAATACCGCCGCCATTTTTTGATAACCTTCCCCTCCTTCGAGAGCTTATATTCCCAGATCCCCGTGATCGGGTTGCCGGAATCCCGGAGGTCTTTGATCCTGCGCGTGTAGCTCATCGCGCCGAATCTCCGGATCATGTCCATGCCCGTCAGCCCTCTCTCCTCTTTCTTCAGCGTTTCGAGGATGGCCCTGTTCTGTGAGTTAATATCCATATCCAGTCCCCTTCCATGTTTCTTTCAAGTGTGCCAGCTCCTCTGGCGTCATCGTTTCGATCCCGAGTGCCTGGGCCTCGTCGACCGTGTGGTCGATCAGCCGGCTCATCTCCTCCGTGTTGTACCCGGACGAGCCGAGGTAGCATCGGACGACCGTCTTCCCGTCTGCCCGGCCGAGCTCCTCCGTGTAGCGGTATACCCTCCGCAGCATCTCGACCGCCTCGTCGGCAACTTCGAGATCAGCAAAGCATCCGGCCTCCCGCAGCATCAGCAGGTAAACCGTGTCTTTGGTGCTCCGGATCCGCTGGGCGATCTTCTCGCAGAGCACCCAGAAGTATGCGTTCGCGCTCAGGCTCCTCTTCTCGCGGTATCTCTTCACCTCGATGGATAGCGGGCCGGAGAGGCCGTCCAGCTGCTCGACGGCCACCCCATCGACCTGGAAAGTCAGGAGGAGCTTCCGGTCCCGCGTCCACGATTCGCCCGTGAACGTCCCCCGGCAGGTCACCGCTCGCTCCAGGGCAGTCCGGCGTCGTCTGCTCCATCCGGAACCGCCATGAAGTCCTCGCCGGCGGAAGTGGATTTATCGACTTCCATGCCTCCTTCGCTCTTGCTCTGGGCGAACTCGTGATTGTCGACAACGACCTCCGTCGTGTATACCGTCCGGCCCTCCCGGTTCTTGTAAGAGCCCGTCTGGATCCGGCCCTCCACAGCGATCCTCATCCCTTTGCGGAACCATTTCTCCGCAAACTCTGCCGTCCTCCCGAAGCTGACGCAGGAGATGAAATCCGCAGGCTCCTCCCTGCTCCTCCGGTCGATCGCGACCGTGTAACGGGTGATTGCCGTCTGGTTCTCGCCGGTGGAGTATCTCGTTTCAGGATCCTTCGTAAGCCTTCCAACTCCGACCCATCTGTTCATTCTGCTCTCCTCCTTTTCTTGTATGCCTGGATCCTGTCCAGCGCTTCCGTGTACTGCTCGGCCGTCAGGTTCTCGAGCTTCTGTGCTCCGTAATGCCTGAGCAGCGGTTCCTCTTTCTGGCCGATCTGCTCCATACATGCCCGGAGCAGGGCCACCTGTGTGGCGTCAAGGCCGTTTTTCGGGGGCACAGGCGCGTTTTCGGCTTTCGGTGTAGGTTTTCCCGCATCCTGTGCTTTCATCGCTCTGCTGGGCTCCTGTGCGGCCTCTGCGGGCCTCTTGGCCCATGTGAAGATCACTTCACCGTTCCTCGAGTCGTTCAGGATCGTCAGGGCCGTGATCTTTCCGTCTTCGACGGTCATCTCTCCGACCCTGAACCGGTCATAGCAGGCAGGCTTCCCGTTCCGGTTCTGGATCGCGCACTTCGCGCCGGTAATCCAGATGAACGGCGCCGTGTACAACTCCCGGCCAATCCCCCAGTTGAAGCAGGCCCTCTTGAAAGAATCCGAAGCCAGGCCCTTCTCCGCCTCGGTGTTGCTCTCGGTGCCCGTGTCCTCCTTCTCGACCCACTGGTCCATCTCCGGGATGTAAATCGAGACCGTGCAGTTCGAGTTCTCTCTGGAATGATGGCGCTGCCACCGCTCCGGCCCGACCGTCTCGTCGAGGATCCCCATATCGCACCGGGCGTCCTTATACAGCAAAAGGCTAAGCCCTCCCTCTTTGCACATCGCCACGCGGCAGTCTACCTCGTCCGCCCTGAGTGCTCTGAATCTCAGCATCTCTCCCTCCTCATTTGATCGTCATGCTCTGGCTCGTCACGAGCCGTGCTCCGTCGATCTGCCGGCCGTCTTTGAGCAGCGCTTTTACAGCGGCTTTGTCGACCGTCGTCGTCTGCTTCGTCAGCTGGTCCTGCAGCTCCTCCGGCCAGAAAAGCCAGGCTCCTTCGTCGACCTCGCAGCTGGTCGTCTTCCGGTAGGAAACGGAAACCCTCGCGGTCTTGAATTTCTCCCCGGCGAGCCTGCGCTGAATAAATGCCTTCAGCCCTTCGGCCTTCTTCTCTATCACGCGTCTCCTGTCGGCCAGCGCCTTCTCCTCGCTTCTGATGGCCTCCGCCTCTGCCGCCATCCCTTTGATGGCCAGCAGGACGCCCTCGGTCTTTGCCTCGTCTGCGGCTTCCAGACTCTGCAGGGCCTCCTCTGCCTCCTCGTTAATGACGCCATCTTCATCCACCAGCAGATCGGTCCACTTCTGGATTTCGGCGTCGATCTCGTAAAACTTCATTTTTGTCTCCCTTCGTGATATACTCGGGGCGTCCAGACCCCTGGCTCGGTTCGTGCTGCAACACGGCCGGGCCTTTTTACTTCCTGCGTTCATCCTTCGTGTCGTATTCGCCGGTCCTGCAGAGATCCAGCAGCGCCTTGGCGAAGTCCCGCCAGCTGTAAATCGTTTCCCGTCCCTTGAAGATCACCCGGACGCCGCGTGGCGACATGCTGTAATCCACATCGTCGCCGAAGTGCCCGGCGTATCCGTAAGGAATGTATTTCCTCCGGACGAGCTCCACTTTCGCGGCGTTGAGCGGCGTTCCGGACATCAGCGACGCCCAGATGTCTCCTCTGGCGCTCCGGCTCTCCGGCGATGCCGTCCTCGCGACCAGCCGGAGTGGGTCCTCCTCGCCGTAAAGGTATTCATCCATCGTGATCTGGTGGTAGCTGCTCATTCATCAACCTCCAGAATCTGCAGGATCTCCGTCGCGCTCATCCCGAGGTCTCTGATCATGGCCCTCATCCCCCAGATGGGCATGGATCCGGAGCTCCTCTTCCATTCCGTGATGGTATTCCGGGAAACGCCGATCCGGTCGGCAATCTCCGCCTGCGTGATGCCCCGCCTCATCTTGATCCGGTTGATGTATTCACGGAAGGCGGCATCTCCCGGCATGGTGGATGTCGGCCTCACGGCAGGTCTGCCGCCGGTGAGCGTCGGCCCGCTCTTTTTCATGCCGTCCTCCCTTCTGCAGCGTTGGCGATGTCCTCCGCGATCTGACGCCAGGTCGCTGCTTTCTCCCGGGCGTCCTTGAGCTCCTGCTTCGTCCGGCACAACTCCTCAGCTTTGGCGTCGTAACGCCGCATCCAGATCCACGCGGCCGAGAACACCAGCACGAAGATCATCAGCAGGATGGCGGCCATCATGATTCTGATTCCCAGCTCTGTCATCGTCTTCCCTCCTCATTCATCGCCCTGATCAGCTCGGCCCCCGTGCTGGTGACCATGCCGGCGATGTTCGCTTCCCTCCCGTCCGGGAGAATGTTGTGGACCGTCATCTCACCAGTCCTCCCAGTCGTCCGGGTCCTCTTCGGGCTCGTCTTCTTCCTCGCACGGCGCCGGCCACGGGTCCGCGTCGTTCCAGCTGCATCCGTGCTCCGTGTGGTAAAGGCAATCGTTGCACGTGAGCGTCATCTCATCCCTCCTCTTCCTGGTCTCCGACGATCTCCTCGATCGTCACCCGCAGCGCTGCCGCCAGCCGCAGCATGTTCGCGACATTCATGGTCAGCTTCGGGTTCTCTTCTCCCTTCTGCCGCCAAGTGTAGAATGTCGATTTTTCGATGCCGGCCGTCTTGGCCACCTGGTAATCGGTCAGCCCGTAAGCGTCCCGGATGGCCTCATACTTCTCTCTTGTGGTCATCGTCCCTCCTTCCCGCTATATGTAGCGGTTGCAGGTAGTACGATATTTCGCTATAATGTCCTTGTCGAAGGGAACCGCTGAAATATCGTTGCATCCGCCCAGTGAGTACGTTATTTCGTACTCTATGTATGAGTATACTCCGATATTTCTCCGGCGTCAACAGGAAGTTGCGATATTTCGTACTTTTGAAGGAGGCGGAGTATGTATGAATACTTCTCGAGGCTGCTGGCGTCCCATGGCGTGACCGCCAGCGAGGTTGCCCGTGCGACCGGTATTCCGGCCCGCGCTTTCAGCGACTGGAAGAACGGCAGGTATAAGCAGCCAAGCCCGGAGCGGCTGCAGCTGATCGCCGATTATTTCGGCGTCCCGATCTCCTACTTTGTGAACGGAGATATGCAGGAGGTTTATTACGAAGATCCGGCGACGGCCGAGCTGGCTCAGCGCATGAAGGACGATACCAGATTCCGGTTGCTGTTCTCTGCCGCCCGGGACGTGTCTCCGGAAACGCTGCAGCAAACTTATGATTATTTGCTTTATCTGAAGAAAAAAGAAAGGGGAGAAGAATGAATCTCTGGTGGGACGAAGCCCACGAGGCCGTGGTGGTGGTGCTGCCGCTGGCCGTCGATGAAGCGGTCCATCCTAACGAGGACGGATCCTGCACCATTTTTTTGAACGAAGCTCTTTGTGACTCCCGCCTTGCCCGGGCATACAACCACGCCATCCGCCACATCCAGCGTGGTGATTTCTCGGCGGGATCCGTGCAGGCGCTGGAGGCGGAAGTGCACAGAGAGGAGGCGGCATCATGATCGCTCTTTATGTCCGCGTCTCCTCCCGCGAGCAGGTCGACGGGTACTCGATCAGCGAGCAGACCGAGCGCCTTAATGGGTACGCCCACGCCATGGGCTGGACCGGGACTCGCGTCTACACAGACCCCGGCTTCTCCGGCGCCTCCCTCAACCGGCCCGCAATCCGTCAGCTGATCGAAGACGTCAAAGCCGGAAAGATCAGCCGCGTTGTCTCTTGGAAACTCGACCGGCTCTCCAGGTCCCAGCGTGATACGCTTTACCTGATCGAGGACGTCTTCCTGCCTAACAACTGCGATTATGTCAGCATGACCGAGAATTTCGACACCGGCTCTCCCTTCGGAAGGGCGATGCTCGGGATCCTGTCCGTTTTCGCGCAGCTCGAGCGCGAGCGTATCAAGGAGCGGATCTCCATCGGCAAAGACGGCAGGGCCAAGGACGGCCGCTGGCACGGTGGTGGTCTCATCCCTATTGGGTACCGCGTCGAGAACACTGATCTTGTTCCGGATCCGATCGAGGCTCCGCAGGTCCGCGAGTGCTTTTCGCTTTATGCTCAGGGCAAGGGGTCCCATAAGATCGCGAACTATTTTAGCGAGAAGGGATACCGCCACAAATATGGTGTTTGGAGCGAGGCGACCGTGCGTGGTGTGCTTGCTAACCGCACTTATCTCGGAATCATCAAATGGAACGGAAATGAATACACCGGCGTACATGAGCCGCTGGTCTCTCCGGATCTGTTCGAGACCGCGCAGAAAATCCGCGCCAGCCGGCAGGCCGTCCGTGGCCCGCAGAACCGGGCACTGCTTTCCGGCATCGTCTGGTGCAAACGGTGCGGCGCCAGGTACTTCGTGGCGGATCACGGAAAGGCCAGATGCTACGCCTGCCACTCCCGCTGCAAGCGGAACCTGGCGATGGTCAGGGATCCGAATTGTAAGAACGATTATCTCAAAGAAGACGAGCTCGACCGCCTGGTCCTTGACCAGATCCGCTCTCTTGTGGTCGACCCGTCCGCGCTGGCCGATCCTGCTCCGGCGGTGCCTGAGCGAGACATTGCCGGCGAGCTCGCGGGCCTCCGGAAAAAGCGGGACCGTCTGATCGACCTGTATGCGGGCGGAACGATTGACCGCGACGATCTCTCGAGGCGTTTGGAACCGATCGACCGCCAGATCTCCGAGACGGTCGCCGAGATGAATCGCCCCGCTCCTGCTGCTGATGCACGGGCGGCCATTTCCTCATTCGGTGAATACATCGACGCCGGGACAAAAGAGCAGGCCCGTCTCCTCGTGCTGGCGCTGATTGACCGCATCGAGATTGACGGGCAGGACGTCTTTATACACTGGAAGTTTGAATGAATGAGCAAAATTCGAGGATGTAGCTGTACATGGCCGAATTTTGGCACAAAAAAAGAGGGGCCTCATGCCCCTCTTTTGATGTCCTTCCGGATCAGCTCTTTCAGGTAAGCCTGCCGGCTCTCCTGCCTCCCGAGCCATTCCAGAATGTCTGCGTCTGTCTTCTTGTTCAGCTTCATGGTGACCGTCGTG
>Ga0310697_10002424_pt1 | contig 19883 bp, 20 predicted proteins | sample 172DNAGHGlowgp2_FD_203883 | JGI IMG/M metagenome (GOLD analysis project Ga0310697, IMG submission 203883) | Sheep rumen microbial communities from Palmerston North, Manawatu-Wanganui, New Zealand - 1728 DNA GHGlow gp2 (v2) (version 2) | ecosystem: Host-associated > Mammals > Digestive system >... | reverse complement strand
CACATATTTTGTACCACCTGGACGATAACCGGGTCTATCTCAAGAGCATTCTTTCCTGCGAAAGCGGCGAGATGTTCATGCAGTATTTAAAGGCATACCTTGTGACGCTGTTTCAAAACGAGATCGAAAAGCGTGCAGACGTTCCCAAGGACTATCTTTTGAATCGTACGGTCTGCGACTTTGCCGAAACCGTCCGCTGGTGGATGGCAAACGACCGTTATTCGGCAGAGGAAGTCAGCCGGTTCTTCTTTTCTGCCGCGCCGTGCAGGTAGGGGAAAACGGAAATTGCACGCTGTTTCGGATACGGTTCATTCGTGGAGCGGACGTATTCAACATGTACAAGATGCTTTGAACACCCGGCGAAACCCGGGTGTCTGCTCCAAAACGTGGGAGGAATTTGGGAGCAGAACGGTTGAACCTGATGAATTATATGGATCATAAATACTATATGTAGTTTCATAATGAACAAATTATAACAATATGTAGTGGTTGCCACTCCCGCGATCAAATCGGCGTGTCAGCGTCGGTTCGATGAGGGCCGGTTCGGGGGTGAATGCGGATTTGTCTATGGAAAAGCGGAACGATCTGTGGTATACTTTTTCAAAACGGGGACGGAGGAGACGCGCATGCAAACGGATGCAGAAAAGGAGCTCCTGCTGAACACATCGTGCGGAACGCTGCGCGGTACGGAAAACGCGCGCTGCAGACGGTATCTGGGCGTACCGTTTGCAAAGGCGGAGCGGTTCGCCTATGCGGAGACGATCGACAAATGGGACGGCGTGCTCGACGCGACGAAGCCCGGACCCGCCTGTCCGCAGAACCGCGCGGTACACGAGCATCTCGAGCATCCCACCCGCCTGTTCTATAAGCGCGAATACCGCGAGGGACTCGGCTTCACCTATGACGAGGACTGCCTGAACCTGAACATCTACGCGCCGAAGGACGCGGAGCGTGCGCCGGTCATCGTGTATTTTTACGGCGGCGGGTTCGATTCGGGCATCAACTGGGAGAGCCCGTTCGACGGTACGGCGCTTGCGGCGCGCGGGATCGTCACAGTGTTCGCAAACTACCGCGTGGGGATCCTCGGCTATCTCTGCCACGAGGAACTGAAGGCGCGGTACGGACGCGAGGGCAACTTCGGGCTCGACGATCAGCTTCAGGCGATCCGCTGGGTCAGAGCGTATATCGGGGATTTCGGCGGCGATCCCGACAACATCACGCTGATGGGACAGAGCGCCGGCGCGATCTCGATCCAGTACCTGTGTCTGAATCCCCGCAACGAGGGGCTGTTCCGCCGCGCGGTCATGCTGAGCGGCGCGGGGCTTTTCCCGAAGTTTTCGCTGCCGAAGCCTGCGGAAGAAGCGCGAAGCTACTGGCTGCAGTTTATGGAGGTCGGCGGGTTTTCCGACTTTGACGCGCTGAAAAACGCTTCGACCGACGCGCTGTTCGACACGGTCGAAAAGATGAAGGACGTCCGCAAGGATGCGATCTACTACACGATGCCGGTGATCGACGGCGTGCTGCTTCCGGACGCGGTGGACCGGCTCATCCGGACGCCGCTCAGGCTCGACTATCTCATCGGCTATACCAACAACGATATGTTCGCGCCGGTCATGGCATGGATCGGCAATCGCTACGGGCGAAAAAACGGCGCGTACGTCTATTATTTCGACCGCAACGCGCCGGGCGACGACAACCGCGCCTTCCATTCCTCCGATCTCAGGTACGTGTTCGGCACGCTGGAGAAAAGCTGGCGTCCGTACGGCGACCGCGATCGCGAGGCGTCGGAGCAGATGCTCGGATATCTTGCAAACTTCGCAAAATCCGGCGATCCGAACGGCGCGGGGCTGCCCGTTTGGAAGAAGGCGGGAGGCGGTCTGCGCACGCGCGTGCTGCGCATTGCGTCCGGGCGTACGGGGATGGGGCATGCGCACTACGGGACCATGCTCATCAACATGCTGACAAAGGGGGATCCGAAGGCATGAAATTCGACCATCGGTTTGTTCTGACCGAAGCGGGACCTTCGATGCGGGTCTATGAAGCGGACGGCGTCATCGTACGGCTCGACTTCTTCGATCATATCCTGCGCGCGGCGGTCCTTCAGCGGGACGTTCCGCTTCTGCCGACGTGGAGCGTCTGCCCGGACGGAAATATGCCGCTTTGCGGACGCGACAAGCTCTCCATAGAGGGCTTCACGTCCGAATCGCCCGCGGTCGAAGAAACGGACGAAACGATTTCCTTCACGCTTTCCGGCGTGCGCTTTTCCATAGAAAAAAAGAATTTCCGCATCACGGCGCGTTCCGACCGCGGTGTGCTGTACCGCGACCGGAGCGGGCTTGCTTACAACTTCGCGGGCGAGCTCGGCAGGGGCAGCGCGCATTACACCGACCGCTTTCCGGATCAGCGCGTCTTCGGGCTCGGGGACAAGTGCGGTCCGGTCGATAAAGCAAACAAAAGATTTCAGCTTGCCGCGACCGATTCGATGGGCTTTTCCGCGGCGTACAGCGACCCGCTGTATAAGCAGATCCCGTTTTTCATCTGTCAGCACGAGGGCGGCAGCTACGGGCTTTATTACGATACGTACTCGAATGGCAGCGTCGATCTCGGCGTCGGACATGACAACTATTTCGAGCCGTTCGATTCCGTTCGCTTTGAGGAGGAAAACCTTGTCTTTTACCTGATCCTCGGCACGCCGATGGAGATCATCCGCCGCTTCAGCGCCTTGTGCGGCGGGATCGCGCCCGTGCCGGAATGGGCGTTCCGCTACGCCGGCAGCACGATGGAGTATACCGACGCGCCGGACGCCGACGCGCGCTTAAGAGGGTTTTTGACGCAGTGCGAAGAATACGGCATCCGTCCCGGCGGATTTTACCTTTCGAGCGGGTATACCGAGCGCGGCGGACAGCGCTGCGTCTTCTGCTGGAACACTGAAAAGATCCCCTCGCCCGAAGCGCTTGCCGACGCCTTCGACGCGCAGGACGCCGCGTTGATCCCGAACGTCAAGCCCGCGTTTTTATCGTCGCATCCGATGTATGAAACGATCGCGCAGAACGGCTGGTTTTTGCATTACGCCGACGGCACGCCCGCGCGGTTTCCGTTCTGGGGCGGCATGGCGAGCTGGCTCGATTTCACGAACCCCGGCGCGTACGCGTTCTGGAAGGACTGCGTGAAAACGCAGCTGATCGCAAAAGGGTACCGGCATATCTGGAACGACAACAACGAATACGACGTGCAGGACGAAAGCGTGCTATGCAACGGCTTCGGCCGTCCCGTACCCGCCGCGCGCATCCGTCCGCTGTTCTCGTACCTGATGGCGCGGGCAAGCAGAGAGGCGTGCCTCGAAGCGGGCGTAAAGGAGCCGTTCAACGTTTCGCGCTGCGCGATCGCGGGGACGCAGCGGGTCGCGTCGACCTGGACCGGCGACAATTTTACGAGCTTTTCCGAGCTTCGCGCAAACCACAAGCAAGCGATGACGATGGCTCTCTCGGGATTCCTGTTCTTCGGACCGGACGTCGGCGGGTTCGCGGGACCGAAGCCAAACGAAGAACTCTTTTTGCGCTGGCTCCAGTACGGCGTGTTCCTGCCGCGATTCACCCTGCATTCGTGGAAGCCGAATGCGCCTTCGACGATGCCGTGGCTGTATCCCGATCGGATGGACGCGGTCAAACGGCTGTTCGATCTCAGAGAGCGGCTCGTGCCGGTCCTGTACGCCGAAGCCGAGCGCTGCCGCAAAGCGAACGAACCGCTGCTCCGACCGGTGTTTCTGCACGATCCCGCCTATAACGTCGAAAGCGACTGCTTCCTTTGCGGGGAAAAGTTCTTCGTCTGTCCGGTCTTTGACGAAGGCGCAGCGGACGTGACCGTGACGCTGCCGGGCTTCGGAAGCTGGCGCCTGCGCGGGGAAGGGGAAGCGCATCCCGGCGGCGAAACGCTGACCGTGCCGTGTAAAATGACCGATCTTTCGGTATGGTTTGAAAAAGAAGCATAAGAAAACGCCCGATCGGTTCTCCGGTCGGGCGCAATGCTTTCAGCTCAGATATCAATGATGTTCTGCTCGTAGGATTCTTTCAGGTTCCGATCCTTCTGCTCCTGCAGCTCGGCGACGCGGCGCCTGGAAAGCGGGTACACGATAAACAGCAGAATCGCCATCACGCCGAACAGCACGGCGGGGATCAGCGTGGCAAGATCGTACATGATCCGAAGGTTCTCCGGCGTCTGCACCGCGCCCTTTTCATAGCGGTAGTGCATGCCGAGCAGCGCGCCGTTTACGCAGATTGCAGAGAGCACCTGTCCGAGCTTACGGAAGAAGTTGAACACCGAGTACGCGGTGCCGGTATCGCGGGAGCCGGTCCTGACCTCGATGTCGTCGGTCGAATCGGTCACCATCGCCCACAGCTGCATGACGAGCGTCGTGAGCCCGCAGCCGCTCAAAAAGTTCAGCGCGAGGAAGATCCACATAAGCTTAGATGGCGCCATGCCGCGCAGGAAGAACAGAAGCAGGTTGGAAACAGCCGCAAGCGAAAGCCCTACGGCGGTGATCTCCTTCTTGCCGATCTTCTTCGCCGCCTTCGGCAGGAAGAACATAAAGATCAGCATCGGCGAATAGGTGCAAGCCTGCGTCGCGAGGTTCATCCAGTTTGCGTGGAAGTAGTCGTCAAAGAGGTAGGTATAGAAGCTCTGCGTGAACATCTGCCCGGAAAGCAGCAGCATCGAAACGAGGCTGATCGCGACAAACGCGCGGTTACGAAACAGCAGCGCGATCGCCTTCTTCGTCGCGCCCTTTTCCTTCGGCTGCGGCTTCGTCTTGACGCGCTCGCGGTTCATCGTGTAGGCAAGAATCAGAAGCGCCGCGGACACAATCGCCATGACGACCACGCCGATGATGACCGGTTTGTACTGCATATCGGTGATCGCCTTGCCGTTTTCGCCGAGCACGATCGCGCCGGACGCGTCGAGCCGCTTTGCGTAGGCGAAGCTTGCAATGAGCAGCACCGGGATCGAGCCGAGCGCGGCACCGATCGAGCGGAACACGGAGAGCTTATTGCGCTCCTTGTCGTCGGTCGTGACGACGGACGCCAGCGAGCCGTAGGGGATCTGCAGCATCGTGTACGCCATGCCGAACAACACGTAGGTTACGGTCGCGAAGATGCAGGTGAACAGCATGCTCTGCGGTTCGCCCATGCCGGGCAGCTTCACGAACATCAGAACGCCGCAGACTGCGAGCGGCACGGCGGCGTACAGCACCCACGGGCGGTAGCGGCCGGATCTTTTGGGCTTTGCGGTGTCGGCGATGCGGCCCATGATCGGGTCGTTGATCGCATCCCAGATGCGCGCGCCGATGAACATCAGCATGATGAACAGCGGGCTTAAATGCAGAATGTCGGTATAGTACTTCTGCAGCAGCGTCGTGACGAGGCTGAAGATCAGACATCCCGCGGTATCGATCAGTCCGTAGCCGGCGTAGTCTCTGAACTTCAGTCCGCTGGTGCGGGCGATATACTCTCTCTGTTCCATGTGTCCCTCCCGAAGGCGTCGTTTGCCGGTTTCAGTATAGCATCGCCGCGCCGGAAATGCAACGCCTGCGCCGCGGAAACGGACCGGATCAAAATTGCGGTCAGAGCCGGACGACGTGTCAAAAAACGAAAAACGCCTATTGACAGATCGAAGATCGTGATGCAATACTTTTATAGGGAACAAAACCAAAGGAAGGAGATTTTTATGAAGCGTTTGATCAAACCGATCGCGGCGATCCTGCTTGCCGCATTCGTCGTTACGCTGCTGTCCGGGTGCACGTTGATCCCGGATCTGAAAAGCTGCCAGAGCCTGATCCCGTCGGAAGGCTCCATTCCCACAATCAAGGAGGATGAGACGCCGGTGCAGGAGCCGCAGGAGATCGTGGGCGAGCCGGACGAGCCGGAAGAACCGGCGGAGCCGATCGAGCCGGAAGAACCGGCGGAGCCGATCGAGCCGGAAGAACCGGAGGAGCCGATCGAACCGGAAGAACCGGAGGAGCCCGAAGAACCGGAGGAGCCCGAGGAGGAGCCGCTGCCGTCGTCCTTCCTGTTCGGCGGCGTAGAGGTCATGGCGGGACAGACCGCGGTGAGCGTGAAGGGCGCAAAGGACGCGATCATCCGCATCACGCCGGAAGAAATGGACCTGCTGGTACGGCTGTGTCCGAACCTGACCGATCTCACGCTGTGCTACTGCTGCATGGGGGATTACAGCCGGATCGGCGAGCTGACGAACCTGAAGCGTCTTACGATCTCGACGACGACGCACGAAAAGGATCCGGGGATCCCGCTCGTCAACATCGACTGGGTCGCGTCGCTGACAAACCTGCGCAAGCTTTCGCTGACGTACAACAAGATCAACGACATCGAAGCGCTGTCTGAACTGACCGAGCTGAGATCGCTGAACCTCGGCTGGAACGATCTGACCGACGACGAGCTCCGCTGGCTCACCGGGCTGGACCTCGAAGAACTGTTTCTGTACTGCAACACCTCGCTTCGCGACGTGACAACGCTTTCAAAAATCACTTCGCTCGAGCTGCTGCATATCGGCGGAAACAGGCGGATCAAGGGGATCGAATCGCTTTCCGCGCTTACGTATCTGAAGGTCCTCGACGTCAGCTACTGCCCGATCGACAATTATATCTGGGTCAGCGATTTCAAGCGGCTGGAGACGCTCCGGATCTACAACACGGAATACATCGATTTCTACGACTATTACGACATTTCCGGCTGCAAGACGCTGCGCGAGATCGTCATCTCCAAGGAAGACAAGGACATCGAGAACGCGGTCAAGGCCATGATCTGGGAAATCCGTCCGGATATCAAGCTCATCTACTGGGAAGACATTGCGGGCGACTGACCGCATTCCGGAAACAACAAAACGGACCTGCCGTACAGGTCCGTTTTTTGCTGCGCTTAAAACCGCAGGAGGTTGACGCCGGTCTCCGGGTCCGGGCTGCGGTCGACCGCGCCGGATAGGATGCGGATCACCATCTCGCAGGTCACGGAGACCTTCGCGCGGTTCAGATGCCCGCCGAAGACCTCGCAGGCTTTGTTGCCCGCGCTCATGTGCAGGTGCTGATAGAACGCGCCGTCCTTTTCGGTGATCGTGCCCGTCAGGGAAACGATCTCGTGCGGACCGGTGAAGGTTTTTGAATCGTACTTCTTTGCCGCGGTATCGTACACGCCGACCGTAAAATCGTCCGTCGCGCCGAGCGCCTCAACGCTCGCAAGCCGGATGTGTTCCGTTTCCGCAACCTTCTTCACCGTTTCGATGATCTCCTCGCCGCGGTCGATCCGCAAAAGGATCGTGTCGTTGAATCTTCTGTAATCCATGTTTTCCTCCTATTCTTCATGCGCCGCAGGCGCAATTCATGTGCTTTGCACAATTCGCGTTCCGACGGCATGAGTTGACGCGCTGCGTCATTCTCACCAGATGAAATTCGACTTCAGCATCTCGCCGTTGTCGACGAGAACGTCCTCGCCGGTGATCGAGCGGTTTTCGGCGGTCAGCGTAAAGCTCAGCGCCGCGATCTCGTGCGGATCCGCCCATTTATGGAGCAGCGTTTCGGCTTTGACTGCCGTATACAGTGTTTCGCTTTCGAGAATGTGTGCGTTTGCGGGCGTGATCACGCCGCCGGGGGAGATGCTGTTCACCGTGATCCCGCGCCTGCCGAGCGCATTCGCAAGGTATTTCATATAGCCCACGATCCCGGCTTTGCTCGCGACATAGTACGGAAACTCCGCGCCGTTTCGCGCCGACGCGGACGCGATAAACAGGATCGACCGGAGCGCGGGGGAATCCAGAAACCGCTCGGTAAAGCGGATCGTGCCGGTCAGATTTACGCCGATCGCGTCGGCTTCTTCGAGCGTGCCGGCGTTGTTGATGAGGATCTCCGGCGCGGGAACGTCGAGCGGGCGCTCGTCGCGGATATCGCGCTCAAAATGCGTATAATCCGGATGTTCGATCGCGGCGGGGCAGAGGTCCACGCCGAAGACCGCATGACCTTCTTTGAGAAACCGCGCGGCGATCGCCTTGCCAATGCCCTGGCTTGTGCCGGTAACGAGTACGTTCATGCCGCTGCTCCTTCCGGGATCAGGGTCTGCCGTTCCGTGATCCGCTTTGCGATGCGGTAGCCGAACGGCGAGAACACGACCTCAAAGAGCAGCTCGCACACGGCGCCGGTGAGCGCGCAGGCCAGGCACTGCAGCGTGGTCCAGCCGAAGAAGATCCGGCTCACGAGCAGCGCAAAGACGAGGTTGTCGACGAACTGTCCGACAAACGTGGACACGTACGAGCGCAGCGCGAACCGTCCGAAGCCCTCTCTCTTTTTGAGCAGTCTTCCGATGCCGTAGTTTAAGAAATTGTTGACAAACGCGGAGACGAGAAACGCAACGGAGCTGCCGAGAATGATGAACCACGTGCCGGAAAACGTGTTGTCGAGCGCGGCGTTGATCACGGCTTCGCTGCCTTCGACGAAGCTTTCGCCCCACACGCCGGGGATGCGGCTTGCGAGAAAGAAGATCCCCGCCATAAAGAGGTTGAGGATCAGCGCAAAGACCGAGAACAGCGTCGCGGCGCGCGGACCGTAGCAGTGCGTGAGAATATCCATGGTGAGGAACGTCAGCCACGAAAGGACGATGCCGCAGTCGAGCGCAAGCCAGGAAAGCCCGGTGTCGATGCTCTTGTTTGCTAAAAGGTTCATGCCGACAATGGACAGAACGGTCAGCGTCAGAAGAAGCGGGGGAACGGTTTTCAGCATTTCGCGGAATTCCGCGATCGTTTTTTTCATGGGAAAAAAGCTCCTTGTTTTTTTTTACGGTGGTTAGCAAGAGACACCGTTTGCGTCCGCAGCGGGACGCATTGCATCATAACACAGCCTGCGCAAAAAAGCAAGCCGTAAAAACGACAGCGGACCCGTTCAGATTTCGACCGAGACCCGTTTCAGATAGCGGCGGAGCGGATATTCGCCGTCGTGGGGGAGAGCGCAGTATTCCTCCGACATGCGCCTGCCGTCGGTGATCCGGAATACGCCGGTGCGCAGGAAAAGCTCGGTGAGCGTTTCGCGCATTTCATCGGGACAGCTCAAAAACACCGTCTGCAGCAGGTTTTTATACGGCAGCAGCGTTTCGAGCAGCCGCTCTTTGGGGAGCGGTCTGACCCAAGGACAGCGAAACTGATAAGACGCAGCAAGCGTGCTGTCCGCGTAAGCAATGACACTTGCGCCGTTCTTGCGAAACACGCGCTTCTTTTCGGGCGTGCGCAGCGCTTCCAGCTCCTCGGTATAGACCTCGAGCGTTTTTTGCGCGGTCACGAATCCGCCGCCGAAGCGGGGCGTTTCGGAAGAAACGTCCGAGAGGACCGCCGCAAAGCGTTCCGCAAAGCGGCAGACCGTTTCAAAATCGTCGGTATCGATGAAGATTCCCTGACAGGAACTGCAAAACAGCTGTTCCGTCGAGCATATATTGATCGCGGCGGAACGCAGCGCGTCGTTCGTCGGTTCGCCGGAGAAATACGCGAAGCTCAGCTTGTGACCCCATTCGATGACGCGCGTATCGGGCGTAGCCATGCGGCGTACGGCGCGGATCGCTTCCTCACCGCCCCAGACGACGACCGCATCCGCAAAAGCGGCAAGCGCATGCAGAGTTTCGACGTCCTCCGAGGGTACGTCAAAGATCTCGACAAATGGGCGGATCGCCGGTTCGATCTCCGAGAGCCGCGCAAGCGCTGCGGCGGACAGACCGTTGTCTTCCCGCGGGAGCTTCAGAAGATTGACGTTCCCGGTCAGGAGCCCCTCGATCACGCTGAACGCGGGCAGCGCATCGACGTTCCCTGCGGAGATGTGCAAAAGCGTGCCGAGCGGCCGCCAGCCCTGGCGGACGGACCGATCGCCCATCACGGGCGTAAACACGACGTCCTCGGTCTCGCCGAGCTCAGCTTTGATTCTTGCGCGCAGATATTCCTCCGAAAGCATTTCCCGCGCGATCTGCAGCTCGTGTTTCGCCCGCTCATCCGGAATGCCCATGGCAATCAGCATCGCGGCATATTCGGGGGCGGCAAGCTCTGCGGAAAGCCTTGCGCATGCTGCGATCACGACCTCACGCGAAAGCGCCGGTCCGCTTCTTGCTTTCAGGATCCGTTCCCTAAGCGCGGCAAGATCCGGCGTTTTCTGTTCGCTGAGCAGACGTTTCAAAGCATCGTTCATTTCTGCCTCCCCAAAAACTCGTTTGCGCCCGCGGCGCAGGTTTTGATCCCGGTAACGCCTGCCCTGCCGATCAGATCGAAATACGGCGCGTTCAGTCCGCAGGGGCACGGTCCGTCATGCCGCACTGCGATGTCATCTGTCACGACGCTTAGAAGCGGCATCGAGGTCACAAGCGGCGTGACAAAACTCAGAAGCCCTTCGGTTCCGTCCGAAACGGGCAGCAGCGTTACGGGATCGCGTATGATCACGCGGCTGTAGCAGGGAATATGAAAATGTCCATCGCTGCATTTGACGTACGCCATCGGGTGCTCCACGGCGCTGTAAAACTCGAAGCAGCGTTCCCGCGGGATCCCAAGTGTATCCTCGATCAGTCGGAAGAACGTTTTCCGGTCGATCTCCTCGCCGGAAAACTGCTTCCAACCGCCACCTAAAAGGATCATGGAGCGGCGGTTCAGCTTCAGCCGGATCCCTTCGTTCCGGAGGATCTTTACGAGAAAGTACATATACGGCGGGAAGCCGACAAAGCGCACGGGGAACGGACTTTTCGCATAGCGCTGCAGCGCGCGCCGGATCCCGTCAAGATTCAGCGCATAGTCGGCGCCGGTGTCCTTCAGAGCATACTCCCGGTGCAGGGCAGGAGCGAATTTCGTCGTGCCGTAGGCGGTCTTGATCGCACCCATATCACTGTGACTGCTCGGCTCGTATCCGAGCACGATGTAGTTTGCGGGGATCGGCGAAAGGATCTTATAATACCGGAAGAACCGAAACATCATACCGATGCCGAGCGCAAGGCTCTTCCGGTCGAAGCCGACAAAGCTCTGCGCGCCTTTCGTACCCGAGGAAGTCGCAGTGACGCGCAGCTTCTCTTCCGGCACGGAGAACAGGCGGTTTCGCTTGAAATACAGCGTCGGCAACACGGGGATTCTGTAAAGGTCCGCTTCGCTTTTCAGCATGTCCGGCGTAAATCCGGCTGCTTTTGCAATGCGCGCATAGCCCGGACAGTGCGCAAGGTGATGCGCCGCAAGCTGTCTTGCGGAGCGCAGAAACAGCGTTCCGTCCTTCGGCGGGGCATACGGATCCTTCTTCAAAAACAGCTTTTTTCTCTCGTCCATGGGCGCCTCCGTAATCTGCTGTCCTCAGTATAGCACAAACCGACGCCGCGTGGCAATGCCGCGATTGACAGACGTCCGGCGCAGTCCTATAATAAAGACATGAAAGCGTTTCAGAGAATTCCAAAGCCGCTTCGCGCCGTGCTCTTTCACCTCGTTCAATGGACGTGGGGACTGCCGCAGAACCTCGCGGGACTGGCGCTTCTGCCGTTCCTTCGGGGAGAGCGTTATCGGTTCCACGGCGCGCTCGTGACCGTGTACCGGCGGCTGCGCTTTACGAAAAACCGCTCCGGTTTTTCGCTCGGCTCGTTTATCTTTATTCCGGAGACATGGTCGGCGTATGATAAGGAACACATCGTCGTGCATGAGTACGGTCATACCGTTCAGTCGTTGATTCTCGGTCCGCTGTATCTCTTTGTCGTCGGGCTGCCCTCCTGCATCTGGATGCATCGGTACAACAGACGGCGTTCGGTCTATCGCGGTCGCGGCGTCAATTATACCGACCGGTTTCCGGAACACGGCGCCGACCGTCTCGGCGAATACGCGACTGGGAAAAAACCGTACTGAAGCTGTAATAAAATAACCGGGACAGGCTGACGCCCGTCCCGGTTTCGCGTTGTGTGATTTACAGCGTGAACTTTACGTAGGTCTTCTTGCCCTTTTTGATCTTCACGCCTGCTTTGAGCTGTTCTTCGGTGACGTCCATCCAGGTGTCGTCGACGCGTTCGCCGTCGAGCGAAATGGATCCCTGCTCGATCAGCGTTCTCACCTTGCCCTTGGACTTTTCGATCCCGCCCAGAAGCAGCATGTCGACGATGTTGATCTTACCGTCCCTGATCGCATCTGCGGGAACGGCGAACGAAGGCATGTTCGCGTCGTCGCCCGCGCCGGAAAACAGCGCGCGCGCCGCAGTCTGCGCCTTTTGCGCTTCCTCCTCGCCGTGCACGAGCTTCGTGAGCTCAAACGCGAGGATCTCCTTCTTTTCGTTGATGCGGCTTTCGTCCCAGTGATCCATCTCGTCGATCTGTTCGATCGGGATGAAGGTCAGCATGCGGATGCACTTCATGACGTCCGCGTCGCCGACGTTGCGCCAGTACTGATAGAACTCGAACGGCGTGGTCTTGTTCGGATCGAGCCAGACCGCGTTGCCGGCGGTCTTGCCCATCTTCTTGCCCTGCGAGTCGGTTAAAAGCGTGATCGTCATCGCGTAGGCGTCCTTGCCGAGCTTCTTGCGGATCAGCTCCGTGCCGCCGAGCATGTTCGACCACTGATCGTCGCCGCCGAACTGCATGTTGCAGCCGTGGTTCATGTACAGATAGTAGAAGTCGTAGGACTGCATGATCATGTAGTTGAACTCGAGGAAGCTGAGACCCTTTTCCATGCGCTGCTTATAGCACTCCGCGCGGAGCATGTTGTTGACCGAGAAGCAGGTGCCGACCTCGCGCAGCATGTCCACATAGTTGAGCTTTAAAAGCCAGTCGGCGTTGTTGACCATCTCCGCCTTGCCCTCGCCGAACTCGATGAAGCGCTCCATCTGCCGCTTGAAGCATTCCGCGTTGTGGTCGATGTCTTCCTTGGTCAGCATCTTGCGCATGTCGGTTCTGCCCGAGGGGTCGCCGATCATGGTCGTGCCGCCGCCGATCAAAGCGACCGGCTTGTTGCCCGCCATCTGCAGACGCTTCATCAGCGTCAGCGCCATGAAGTGTCCCGCCGTCAGGCTGTCCGCGGTGCAGTCGAAGCCGATGTAGAACTTTGCTCCGCCGTTGTTGATCAGATCGCGGATCTCCGCTTCGTCCGTGACCTGCGCGATCAGTCCGCGCGCCTTCAATTCCTCATAGATCTGCATGGTGTTCCTCCTGTGTAAGCCCGGCAGCTTCGCGTTCCGCCAGACCGAAATGATCCTTCCGGCGGCAAAAACGCCGCCCGATAATTGAAAGGCATTATATACGAAATTCCCCTTACTGTCAAGCGCTTTGCCGCGTGGTTTTACGTACGGCAGAATGCAAAATTCACAATTTCACGTATTTTTGCGGATATTGGGGCTTGATTCCAATGAAATAGTGCATTATAATAACCTAAAGTGAATGCTGAAAATGCGAAAGTGTGTTTCGGCATTCGCTGATGCAGGATCGTCCGGATTTGCTCCGGAATGCACGGAAAGGAATGTCCCGATGGAAAAAGCCCCGATCCGCTTTACGGCGGAGATGGCGGATGTGCCGTTTGAGGTGCGCTGCTTCTGCCCGGAGACCGAGGCGCTTTTACGGGACTACCGGTCGGACAAAGCGCCGGAATTCGTGATCGACCTTGCGGACGGCGAGTGCGACGGGGTGCGGAAGCTGCTCACTGAGCACTGGGACAAACAACCGGATCCGTTTGCAGCCTACGGAAGAACCGATAAAGCAGCTTACATCGAGGAAGAAACCTTCCATTGGATGCTTGATCAAAAGCTCAGTCCCTACGGCGTGTTCCAGTTCCACGGATCAGCGATTTGTCTTGACGGGGAAGCGTACATCTTCACCGCGCCGAGCGGAACCGGCAAGAGCACGCACACAAGGCTTTGGCGCGAACGGTTCGGCGACCGCGTCTGGATGATTAACGACGACATGCCGTACCTTCGGATCTTCGACGACTGTGTCCGCGCGTACGGAACGCCTTGGAACGGCAAGCACCGCCTTGGCTGCAACGGCTCTGCGCCGATCAAAGCGATCGCGTATCTTCGGCGGGATGACGAAAACCACATCGAACCGCTGCCGAAGGAAACGGCGTTCGCGGTCGTGATGAAAGAAACGTTTCGGCTGCCGGACAAAGCGTGGTGGGCGCGTATGATGGGACAGATCAAAACGGTTCTCGACAGGATCCCGTTTTATCGACTCCGCTGCAACATGGCGCCGGAAGCGGCGGAAATTGCCCTGCGCGGCATGAAATACGGTGAACTCCGGTAAAATCGGATAAACACATATAAGGATAGAAGCTACAGAAAGGAAACTCGACTATGGAAAAGTACGAAGTCCCCTCGATGGAAATCGTTGAGCTGGAAGGCAGCATCGTGACGTTGGGTATTCCCGGCTTGCCTGACAGTGGTCATGGCGCTTCCGGAAACCAGAACGCTTGCTAAACCTTGAAATGGATCGGCGAAGCTATTTTGCGGCTTTCGCCGATCCGCGAAGAATGTTCTAAAACAGGATAATTATGAAAGAATTACACAGACCGGATGAGATGTTCGGAAAGATATTTCCGGCACAGACACCGCGGTCTGGGATTTTTTACGTTCCGTCACAGTTTTCTCTGCCGTTTATCCATCGCGGAAAGTCTTATGTATTCAACACGATGACCAAGCAATGTGTGGAAGCGGAGCTCCCGACTTCCGCGACGGCGAACGGAGATTTTGACGAGTTGATCAAGGGACGTTTTCTGGTGCCGAAAGAAACGGATGAGCTTGTATACTATCGATCCATTATTTCTTTTTTGAAGGCATATGAGCAAAAGAATCTGAAAAAGGGATATACGATCCTGCCGACGCTCGGCTGCAATGCGCGCTGCGTATATTGCTTTCAGGAGGGTATGCAGCAGATCGGCATGACGCATGAAACGGTCGAGGATGCGCTGCGAACGACTGCGGCGGAAAAGAGATTACGTTGAGCTGGTTCGGCGGAGAGCCGCTTTTACGCGAGGACGTGATCGATCGGATTACAAGCGGCGTAAAGGAAGCAGGCGTCGAATTTAAGAGCCTGATGATCAGCAACGGCAGTCTGATCACACCGGCAACGATCGGAAAAATGGTCGATCTTTGGCGTGTTCAGTCGATTCAGATCTCGATGGACGGCGCGGAACGGGATTATATTGCCCGCAAACGGTATCTCACGTATCGCGACGACTACCATATTGTGATTGACGCGATTCAGCGTATGTCGGATGCGGATATCCAGGTAATGGTTCGCTGTAATGTGGACGAAAACAATCTTCCGGGCGTACCGCGTTTTTTGGAGGATCTTTCCGCGGGGATCGGGAATAAAAAGAATGTCAGCGTATATCTCTCGCCGGTGTATCAGGAACTGCAGAAAAAAAACAGCATGAAGCTTTGGTCCGATATTCTTGCAATGGAGAACAGGATCGAAGCGGCGGGATTTTCCGTTTCATTTGAACGGATCGGTTTTGCGCTTTCCGCTTTTCATTGCTTATCGGATGCAAACGGGATCGTGATCGCCCCGGACGGAAAGCTGCATTGCTGCGAAGAACTTGCGGAGGGTTCCGTGATCGGAACGGTCCGCGACGGCATAAAAGACCCAGACGCTCGCAAAGCGTTTGCGCGGATTCGGCCGCTTCCGGGGAAATGTGAGGATTGCAAGTTTCTCCCGATCTGCATGCCGTTTCCGACCTGTCCCAAATTCGGACTTCTGTGTCGGGAAGGCTATACACTTCTGACGTTGGACGCATTGAGAAAAATGATTGATAACGAAATGAAAGGAAAAGAGGGTTTGGCATGAAGCTCAAGGACAGTTTTATCACGCAGGACATCGACGGCACGCAGTTTATGGTCGCCGTCGGCGAGACCTCCTTCACCGGGATCGTGCGCAGCAATAAGACTGCCGCGTTCATCGTGGACTGCCTGAAAACCGAAACGACCAAGGAACAGATCGTCGACGCGATGTGCAAAAAATACGACGCGCCCCGGGAACGGATCGAGACCGACGTGGAGATGATCCTTGAAAAGCTGCGCGGGATCGGTGCTTTGGATGAGTAAGATGACTGCATTGATCAAAAAAGGATTCCGGTTTGCCAAAAGAAAGCTCAGAAAGGCGTATGTTGCATTCAGCAGACGCGTTTTGCTCATACAGGATTGGATCATAGATCGCCGGATCTGCGGGCGGAGCCTCGGCAAGATCATCCTGGACATGTGCGGAGATGAAAAGAACCAGATCGGCGGGACCGGGACAGAGTCGTCTCACTACGTCTATCTGAAACGCATCTTTTCATACATCCGTTTGGATGAAACGGACAAGGTCCTGGACATTGGCTGCGGAAAAGGCAGGGTCTTTGCCTTCTTTATCAAAGAAAAATATCCCTGCAGGATCGACGGGATCGAGCATAACGCGGACGTCGCGAAGGTCGCGCAGGAATGGACGGCGAAGTATCCGCAGATTCGCGTCATCGTCGGCGACGCATTTTTAGCAGACTTTAATCAGTATACGGTCCTGACGCTTTCGCGTCCGTTCTTCTGGCACACGTACTGCGAATTTGTGGAGAAGCTGGAGGAAAAGCTGACCCATCCGATCGCGATGCTTTCCTGGCATGAGGATCCGCGTGTCAGAGACTTCATCAAGGTCCGTCCGGGCTGGCATATCGTGCATCACGAGTTTACAAACCGCATCCACGGACTGTATCTGAGGAATTGCCCGCAACCCTTTACGGTCTGGACCTACGATCCGGCCGAGCGGAAGAACACCGATGCGGAACAATTGCGATAAACGGAGCGGCATATGAAAAAACTGATCGGAAGAATCGAACGGGCGGTCAGCGGCAGGGTCCTGCGCCTTTATGACCGGATCACGGACCGGCGGATCTGCGGACAGAGCCTGGTCAAAACGGTGGCGGGCATTTCCGAAGACAAGAAAAAAGGGATCGGCGGGACCGCTTCGCAGTCCACGCACTATCTCTTTCTGAAGTATATTTTCTCGCATGTCAGTCTCACCGAATCGGATACGCTGATCGACGTCGGCTGCGGAAAAGGCAGGGTCCTCGCGTTTCTCATCAAGGAGAAGTATCCGTGCAGGATCTGCGGGATCGAGTACAATGAAGCAGTCGGAAAGATCGCACAGGAATGGACGGCAAAGTACGAGCAGGCAGAGGTCCTGATCGGCGATGCGTTTCAGCTGGACTACAACGACTATACGGTGCTGACGCTTGCGCGGCCTTTTCTGCCGGTCACGTTCTGTCAGTTTATCGAAAAGCTGGAGGAAACGCTGACCCATCCGATCACGCTCGTTTCGTGGTACGATCAGAATCTTGTTCGTTACGTTTACAACCGTTCCGGCTGGCATGCGGCGTATCATGAACTGGTCAAACGCGTTCGCGGATGGAAGATCGCGCTGTATCCTTCCTCTTTCACGGTCTGGACCTACGATCCGGCCGAGCGGAAGGCGAAGGAGACTGCAGGATCGGATGAAGCCTGACGCAGGTCCGTTCATACGTGGATTCATACCGCCGCCTGTACGGCGGCTTTTTTGTTCAAAACGGTTGAAGCGCAGGCGGGTCGTGCGGTATAATCAAAAGAAAAAAGGAGAAGACGATGGAAACGACGGAGAGGAGACAGGAAGCGATCGAACGGAAGCACGGCGGGTATAACTGCTGTCAGGCGGTGCTGTGCGCGTTTCAGGATCTGACGCCGTACACGGAGGAGCAGCTTTATGCGCTCGGCGCGGCGTTCGGCGCCGGCATGGGCGGCATGGAGGGCACCTGCGGCGCTTTGGTCGGCGCGGAACTGCTGCTCGGGATCATCGGAGACGGCGCGCCCGTCATGCGCGACGCAAGAGCGATGCACCGCGCGTTCACGGAAGCCTGCGGCGCTTCGCTGTGCAGGGATCTGAAGGGCAGGGACACCGGAACGGTGCTTTGCGCCTGCGACGATTGCGTGCGAACGGCCGTCGATCTTGTCGTTTCCGTTTCGGAAAAGGAGTAGGCTTATGGCATATCGGGTATTGCTGATCAACGGAAGTCCGCGCGCAAACGGCTGCACGGCAAGAGCGCTCAGGGAGATTGCGGACACGCTGCACGCGGAGGGGATCGAAACGGATCTCGTACACGTCGGAAGGGACGACGTGCGCGGCTGTCTGAGCTGCGGAACCTGCGGGAAGAAGGGCCGCTGCGTTTTCGACGATAAGGTCAACGAGACCGCCCCGTTGTTTGAGCGGGCGGACGGGCTGATCGTCGGAAGCCCCGTCTATTACGGCTCGCCGAACGGAACGCTGCTTTCGTTTCTCGACCGGCTTTTTTACAGCACGTCGTTTCCGAAGCATATGAAGGTCGGCGCGGCTGTCGTCAGCTGCCGCAGGGGCGGCAACACGGCGTCGTTCGACGTGCTGAACAAGTATTTCACGATCTCGTCGATGCCGGTCGTGAGCTCGACCTACTGGAATCAGGTCCACGGCTTCACCGCCGAGGACGTCGAAAAGGATGCGGAAGGCTTGCAGACCATGCGGAACCTCGCCAGAAACGCGGCGTTCCTGATCCGCGCGATCGCGGCGGAAAAGTCGAAGACCGGTCTGCCCGCGGTCGAACGCGGTTCGTTCACAAGCTTTCCGGACGGGAAATAAGTATGGAACACGCCGCGATCTATCACGATAACGTCCCCGCGCTCATCCGCGCGTGCATGGAAACGCCCTGCATGCAGCGGCTCAGGCACGTCGGCATGAACTGCGGCTGCGAATACACGTCCTTTCCTCGCTTTGCGGGTTTAGAGCCGTATTCGCGGTTCGATCACAGCGTCGGCGTCGCGCTGATCGTATGGCATTTCACGCACGACGAAAAACAGGCGGTCGCGGGGCTTTTGCATGACGTCGCTTCGCCCGTGTTCGCGCACGTCGTGGACTTTCTAAAAGGCGACTATCTCGTACAGGAATCGACCGAGGACGGCACGCGCGCGATCATCGGGGACGACGAAGCGCTGCAGCGCGTCCTTTCCGCGCACGGGCTCGTGACCGACGACGTCTGCGATTATCACATCTATCCGATCGCGGACAACGATTCGCCGAAGCTTTCCGCCGACCGGCTCGAGTACACGCTCGGCAATCTCCTGAACTACCGCATCCGCACGATCGGCGAGGTCAGAGCGTTTTACGGCGATCTCTCCGTCGGCACGAACGAGGAAGGCGCGCCGGAGCTCGTGTTTTCGGATGCGCGGAAGGCGGAGGACTTTGCGTTCGCGTCGCTTGCGTGCTCGCGGATCTATGTTTCCGACGAGGACCGCTACGCGATGCAGATGCTGTCCGAGCTTTTGAAGGACGCGATCGGTCTCGGCGTGCTGACCGAAGCGGACCTCAGCACGACCGAGCCGGAGGTCATCGCAAAGCTTTTGCAAAACGAACGGACCGCCGCGGCATGGAACCGCTGCCGCGCATATCATGCGATGCGCCGCGCCCAGGCGCCGGAAGGCGAAGGGCAGTGGCGCAGGATCGCGGCGAAGAAGCGCTATATCGATCCGCTGATCGCGGGCGTCGGGCGTGTTTCCGGGTTTTCGGACACGTTCCTCACCGAAAAGGACGCGTTCCTTTCCGATCCGCAGGCGGACTGGATCGCGGGGGAGTGAGAAATCTGGACCGGCTTTCGGAAACGGAAGCCGGTTTTTTCATACCGTCGGATAAACCGCAGTATCGGCAAAACAAAAGGACAGGATTTTTATGCTGCGGGGAAACGAATTGCGTTATGTTTTCCGCAATCGACGGCTCTTTACAGGTGAAACCGGTTTTCAAAGGAACTGCTTATGAAACAAAATGAACAATTTGAACAAATCTACCGGGAAACGCGCGACGGGCTGCTGCGGTATCTGATGATCCGCACAAACG
>Ga0310697_10002423_pt1 | contig 19886 bp, 21 predicted proteins | sample 172DNAGHGlowgp2_FD_203883 | JGI IMG/M metagenome (GOLD analysis project Ga0310697, IMG submission 203883) | Sheep rumen microbial communities from Palmerston North, Manawatu-Wanganui, New Zealand - 1728 DNA GHGlow gp2 (v2) (version 2) | ecosystem: Host-associated > Mammals > Digestive system >... | reverse complement strand
CATCGTCTTCCTCGGTGGTGGTTGTTCACTCCTGTTCTGCATGCTCCCCATGAACTTCTTGGACCAGAACGCCACCGCCGACTACGCGCTCACCGGCGTGTGGGCCAACAAGGCCTGCAAGGAAGCCAAGCTGTTCGGTAACGTGAACGTCGCCTGCGACACCAAGTCCGAAACTTACAGCCGCATTGACAAGAACCTGAAGATGAGCGACAACGCCACCTACCTGCACATCACCGCCAACAACACCATCTACGGTACGGAATGGCACAACATCCCGAAGCCGAAGTCTGGATTCCTCATGGCCGACGTGAGCTCCGACTTCCTCGCCCGTAAGATCAACGTGTCTGACTTCGGCGTTGTCTATGGCGGCGCCCAGAAGAACATCAGCTGCGCAGGCGTGACCGTGACCATCATCCGCAAGGACCTGCTGGGCAAGGTGAACCGCACAATCCCCACCATGCTGAACTTCCAGACCCACATCGACGCAAAGAACATGTTCAACACGCCGCCGGTTTTCGCCGTGTACGTGATGAACCGCACCCTCAAGTGGCTCAAGGATTTCGGCGGTGTGGAAGCCATCGAAAAGGTGAACCGTTCCAAGGCCGCTCTCCTTTACAGCGCTCTCGACAACTCCAAGGTGTTCGTGGGTACCGCAGCCAAGGAAGACCGCTCCATCATGAACGTGCCCTTCGTGTTCAACAAGGACGTTGTGGCCGCCGACAAGGCCGATGATCTCGCCAAGGAATTCCTCGAATTCGCCAAGGCCCGCGGTCTGCAGCAGCTCAAGGGTCACCGCTCCGTGGGCGGCTTCCGCGCTTCCATCTACAACGCTATGCCGGTGGAAGGCGTGCAGGCCCTGGTGGACTGCCTCGGCGACTTCGAGAAGAAAGTTTTGGGCTAGCCCAACGTTCGAAGGGCTATCGCCTCAAGCCAACAATAAATTAGAGAGGTCTCCGCGAATGCGGAGACCTTTTCTGTTTTAAAAGGAGATCCCCGGTCAAGCCGGGGATGACAAATTAAGCGTCTTCGCTCTTCTTGAACTTGTTCACCACGTCTGGCACGATGTCCATAACCTTGGACACCAGCGAGCTATCCTTGCTAATGGGCATCACGCGCACGTCGTCGCCCTTGATGACCAAGAACGCTACCGGTTCAACAGAAGCCCCACCGCCAGAGGCAGAGGTATCGCCCTTGCCGGCATGACCGCCAAAGCCGAAACCCACGGATACGCGGCTCACGGGAACCACCGTAGATTCGCCCGCCTGGATAGGCTGACCGATGACTGTTTCCGCCTGGGTAATAAAGCGGAGTTTTTCCAAAAGAGTTTCTGCAAGTTTTTCAATAGCCATGGCTTGAATATAGTAATTAGGAATTCGGAGTTCGGAATTCAGAGTCGAAATAAACGCGGCGAAGCCGCCAAACCAAACAATTCCTAATTCATAATTCCGAAATCTGAACTAATATCGTGCTTCAAAAATCCGGTCGCCTGCCACCAGGAACTTTTGGTTCAGGTCAGGCCAGTCCATGTAGCCCCAAACCACCACCACGCGTCCACCGGAGAGCTGGGTCGCCATCCCGCGGGCGCCATCTCCTGCCACAAAATAGCAGACATCTTCGTCCGGTTCGATATTCCGGGGATTCGCCCGCTTCAACTGCTTTACCCACTCCAGGTAGCGGGATTCCTCCACCAGGTCCCAACTGCGGGCCACATTCCAGGCCAGATTGTCGTCGGAATAGCTCTGCTCCAGCACAGGGAAAAAGGACTTTACACCCAAGAAATTTTTGGTCTGGATGGTAGTCCTGCCCGTCTCCCGATGTTCGAAGGGCAGACTCAAGAATTCCTGAGGGAAGCCGATGCGCACCCCCGGCACCGAACGAACGAAGTTTTCTAGGGTGCGCCGTTCGTAACGCCTGAAACTGTCATGTCGGAATACGAAAATCCGGTAGTCGGCGCGAATGCTTTGCTCCAGATACTTTCCTCGCAAAATGGAATGAGCCCCCTGGAACCGCCCGCTGTTGGTGTAATAGTCCAACGCATAGACATCGCCCTTAAACTCCAACACAGAAACATTCAGCGTATCGCCCCACTGGGTTGCATAGCGCAAGTCTACCTCACGCACAAAACCGTTACCCTGCACCTTGGAGGAATCCACCGAAACACGCATAGGTTTACGTCCCTCGAACCGGAGCTTGGAATAGTCCACCTTGACATGCTCTTCGGAGCAACCCCATAACGCAAACACGGCTATCGCGAGAAAAAGACGGATCATGATTCTTTCACCCCGTAATCACAGAACTCATAAATCGGGCAGTTGGCACAACCCGCCTGACACTCACGGCACATAAAGGAATTTTCCCCTTCTTCCAAATAGAACTGTAGCGAATGGGCCACGGCATAGGGATTTTCTGGCAATAGGGCCACACAAAAATCATTCAGCATTTTCTGCTTCTGCTCAGGCGAAAGGTCTGCAAAACCGCCTTCCCGGGCAGGCCCCATGATAGAGAGGAATCGTCTCGCTCCCATGGTCAAGGGCAAGTCTGGCCAACGGAAACGCTTAAGCTCGCGCCCTACCCCATAGCCAAGACCAGCGGGAGACATTCCGCACAGGCGGTAAATGGCGGCACAGGCCTTAGGCCGCGCGCCACGCTTTCCCATAAAATAAATCTCTCCCAGGTCTCGCCACATCTCTTCGGGAGTGGAACTTGCAATCCAGTTTTTCAAGTCTCCATGCCGGCGGACAAAAAAGCCCACGCTCCAAAAAATTCCCGCCACGTTCTTGAACAAAGACCAGTCCCGGTTTCCAAGGGCGGACTCCACAATTGCCTCGATATCGCCACCCTTGGGCACAGGCAAAGTCCAAAGCTTGTCTCCGGGGAACTTGCGACAAAGCGCCACAAGCAGTGTGGCAATTTCGTCCATGCGCAGGTCTTGATACAGGGCCGTTCCAAGCAGAGTCCAGGCGATTTTTTCGTCGTCTGTTTTTGCATGAGCGGACACCTGCAAAACCGGGTCGTCCAGATTGGCAAAGCGTTCTACAAACAGGCGAAGCGCCCTGCCAAGGACAGGTTCGTCTTGCAGAAATCGTTTTGCAGAGACCATAGGGGCGTCACCAACGATTCGGGCCTTAAAGCGCCTCGCCCATCTTGACTGCAGAACCCAGCCTGGACTTGAACAGGTCCGGATGGCGTTCCCGAATTTTCTTGTCCACCACGAGAATGACGGTACTGCCCATCTCGAAGCGTCCCAGCTCCCCGCCTTTTTCCACGCGGATTTCGCCGGAGGGTTTCCAGTCGTAACGCTTGCAGTCCCTGGGGAGCTTGCCCGCATTTACCAGAAGCTCATCGGTGTAGGCCACACCGATACGGCCCACATTGGTAGCCCCGACTTTAACGACAAGCATCTCGGAGCCGTCATCCAGGCGGATATGGCTGGTAAGGCGTTCGTTGATGCAGAACAGCCCTTCTACTCGCTCAACACTGCCCACATTTACCGGCCAGAGAGTTCCCGGGCAGTAGCTGGCCCCCACTACCGTTCCTGCAACAGGACTGTGAATGCGGTGGTAGTTGAAAGGCGCCAGATAAATCGTCGCAAAGGCACCGCCTTCAAACCGCTTGGCCATTTCGTCATCGCGGAGCAGGTCCTTCAACGTGTATGTCTTCCCTTTCGCCTGAATCAGCTCCTGCTTTTCGTCGAATGTGGCCGTCTGGGAAAGCACGCCATCTACCGGAGAAACAATTTCAGAGTCCGCAATCGGGCGGGCACCGGGTTTCAAGTGCCGGATAAACAGCTCTCCGATGTTGGCGTAATGCTCCAGCGGATATTCGGCCTCTTCCATGTTCAGCTTGTAATAGGCGGCAAAGGCATTGCGGGCCACCTTCGAAATCACAGGCAGACGGAGGCGGGTCAAGGCGCCGAAGGCACGGCTAGCGGCATTCTTCGGCAAGAGTTTCATGAAAATGTAGAAGGGAGTGTTCATTTTAGAGGATAGGGGTTAGAGGCTAGGATCTAGGGGCTAGGATTTAGGATTTAGGGGTTAGAGGTTTGAGGTCGCTTCGCTTTGAGACATGAGGTTCGAGGTTCGAGGTCGCTGGTACCTAGACTTTTCATACCTACGCCTGTATAAAGCAGTATGGATCCTCCTTCGGAGGATGACAACCCACAACTCACAACTCGCAACTCATAACTCATTACTCACAACTCATTACTTAATGATTCTCTATACTTTTCAAATTCGTAGAAAACATCTTCCAGAGGCGGGGGGCGAAGGGTACGGCCCACTCCTTTTCGGGAGCTACGCGGCTGGTCGTCTCGGCGGTAAATTCAGAATACACCAAGAACACAAGCTCGCCGTATCGGGCGTCCCAAAGACTCCAAAGGATTTTCCAGGTATAGCCTCCGCTACTCCCCAGATCTGGGTCCATATACACATCCAGCCGCACCGGCATAGAAACATAACGCAGTTCGTAACGGCTGGCCAGTTCGTTCAGCAAGTTCCGCAGGGCCAGAGGCGGCTCGCGGACCAGCTTCTGCTCCACGCTATCCCGCTCCTGCCAAGGCGTAAAATCTTCCAGCTTTTTGCCGTCGGTAAATTCCGTCTGCAAAAGCAGGGCCGAAAGGCTGTCCATGTACAGGGTGTCCGATTCCGGCAGGCGCATGCCGGGCAGCAACAGCTCCCGACGCATCTTCGGGAAAGCCTTCACAAACAAGGAATCTTCGATACGGGCCAGGTCAAAGTCCAGGGCGTCTGCACTATAGCTGTGACACATGCGGCAAGTTTCCGGACGGCCAGCCGTCACCTTCAAGGTGGGCAACACGCCAACCACGGCTGTGGAATCCAAACGGCCGTAAGCGGCCTCGTTCCATTCCCGATAGAACTTTTCCTTGGAAATTTTCAGCTTGATTTCGCCCCGTTCCCCGCACTCCGTACAAGGGGCATCGCCCATGCCGGAATCTCCAGCAGAACCTCCCTCACCACCACCGGAGCCTGCGCAAGCAAACAAGAATAGGGACAGCACCACTAAAAACGAACATTTTTTTTTCGAATAATACATCTCTTTTAAAATATAACCATTTTAGTTCCACACAAAAAAAGGACCTGAGCCTCCAGCCCAGGTCCAAATCTATCACGATTGACCGAATTAGATAGTTTCTGCTTCTCTAACCTTCGTCTTAGCGGGAGTCTTGGGGAAAGCGGATTCAACACCGTTTGTATTCACAGGAAGCACAACGATTTCGATTTCGTCACCCACTTCAGCATCGATATTCAGGTAAGTAGAAAGCTTCTTTGAATCTTCAATTGAAGAAGATCCAGCGTCATAAGTATTGTAATAAGTAAACAAGCCCGTCTTCTTGGTCTTGTACCACAACTCATAACCGACAATGTCCTTTACGCTGGAGGGGGCTTTCCAGGTCACTACGGTCACCAAGCCATAGTATCCATCATCATCTGTGACGGTAGCTTCAAGATTGGTGAGCGCTGCAGGCGCGGCACCAGAAGCGCCCGCATTTACCGTAAAGGGTTCGTCGTCGATTTCAAGGCTCACTCCATCAGCAGAGAAAACCGTTCCATCGATGTAATAGCGTCCACCCTTCTTCCAGGTTCCGTTGGAAGGCTTGATTGTCACACCCTTCTTGTCGGAAGTCAAGGCCAGTGTAACCGCCACGCGTTTGCCATCGGAATCTTCCACGTCAATCCATTTAGACTTCAGGGAGTCTCCCACCAGGGTCGTGGAGAAGGTCATGGTCACGGCAGTGTTGGTGTCAACCTTATCAAAGTTGTTGGAAACAGCCACCAACTGAGCGGCAACCTTCGTCATGTTAATGATGTTAATGTTAACGACATCACCAGCCCTGTAAGAATCATCGATATTCTTTTCAGAGACGATAGTGTAGTTCTTTTTGTCAATAGTCGTCTGACCCACGGTAATTGTTACAGGAATTCCTTCAGGGAGGTCCTTGAACGAGTATTCACCATTCTTGTCCGTTTCGGCAGTAAGTTCCGAAGGCACAATATATGCCGGCAAAGAGGCGAAAACGGTCACGCCGCTAGCAGCATTGCTGTTACCCTTGTCGTCTGTATAGAGCACGGTACCCTTGGCAGTCACGCCGGTCTTATACATGTAGACGGGCGAAACAACATCACCCACGCGAGCCACATTTCCCTGACCCTGTTCTGCCAGAGGAACATTCGTAAGAATCGTCGCATAGCCTTCTTTAGAAATCTGGAAGTAGTGGTCACCCAAAACCTGCTTTTTCCAGACAGAGAGACCGAATTCATCAGAAATTTCTGTCTCGTCATCCACGATAGAATAAACGGAGGCTTCAGCAATGGCGGAACCATCATGGTTATCCATCACCTTGATGGTGATGGTGGCTTTATCCTTAGCCTCGTCATTGACATTGACAACCTCGTCACTACAGGCCAACATAAAAGCACCGGCAGCGAGCAAGGCAAGAGCAGACTTTATGTTCATAGAGAACTCCTTTATTGTTTAGTTTCCTTAAAAATAATAAAATTATTCCTTTAAAGCGCATTTTTTTCCGCAATTACGCAAATTTATTCGTAGGGAACATCTAGAGAACAACAACCTTAGGAAAAAAGCCCCTTTTCATCAAGTCTGTTAAATAAAAGTTACAAAACGGCGCTAGAGAAACACCCTGACATATTCCCGATGGATAGATTTGTCTTTGTACTTATCCTCGGCACCAGTGGCCAGTTCTTTGAGGGTATAGCCACTGACTATATGTTGAAGTACCACCCTACGCTCCGATACATCGTAGTTAAAATGAATGCGGAAAGTGCGATAGGCCAACTCTCCCGTACAGGTTGTTTCCTCGATGGCCAGGCGACGGCGCGAACTGTCAAAAACATCTTTGGAAAAATTTCCGCGAGAAAGTTGTACCCGGGCGAAACTCTCTAAATCGAAACCGCAGTGTTCCGCAATCCAGCGGTTCTGTGACGTGAAAGGTTCCGCAACCCGGACTTCCCACAAGTCACCTTCCTGTTCCTCCACCCAGCCCGCCTTGGCATCGGGGAAGGCATCCGCCATGGGGATGTAGGGTTTGATGTCCAGCACCGGAGTTTCATTCAGCAGGTCCGCTTCGTCCACATACAAAGTAAGTCCATCGACTTTCAGAAGTCGCACGCAAGAAAGCCCGATGGGGTTCGGGCGGTAAGGGCTACGGCTGGCGAATGTCCCTACGCGGTCCCTGCCTTTGGGCGGCACCGGCGGGCGCGTCGTCGGACGCCAACCCTCGTTTTCGTGAAACAGGAATATGACCCAGATGCGTTCGAAACCTTCCAGGTCTCGGAGCGCCATCTCGAAATTCAGCCCCGGCTTCAGTTCGATACGGCCCGGATGCCCTGCAAACAGACGCCCCTGCCGAGGAACGTCGTACTTGTACACGGCATCGCCGTAGAATGTACCGATAGGAGAAAATTCCACAGATAAAAATATAGAATTTACCGCCTTTTTTTCTACATTTGACCCCGATGAAAGACAAGGCAAAAAAACTCATTGAAAAGTACGAGGAACTGGAATCGGAACTGGGGAACCCGGAGGTTCTCGCCGACCAGGCCCGTTACAACAAGATCCACAAGCAGTACAAGGGTATCGAAAAGGCCGTAGCAAAGGCCAAGGAATACCTGCAGATGCTGAGCGACCAGGAAGAATGGAAGGCTGCTCTTGGCGATTCCGACCCCGAGATGGTGGCCATGGCCAAGTCCGAACTATCGGACATCGAAAAGAAACTGCCCGGCGTCACCGACGAACTCCAGATTCTGATGGTTCCCAAGGACCCCTGGGACTACCGTAACGCCACTCTCGAAATCCGTGGCGGTACCGGCGGTGACGAGTCGGCCCTCTTTGCTGGCGACCTGTTCCGCATGTACCAAGGCTATTGCAGCCGCATGGGCTGGAAAATGACCATCCAGGACGCCAGCGAAGGTACCGTGGGCGGCTACAAGGAAATCCGGGTGTTCATCGAAGGCGACAGCGTCTATGGGACCTTGAAATTCGAAAGCGGCGTGCACCGCGTGCAGCGCGTGCCCGAAACCGAAGCCCAGGGACGCGTGCATACCTCCGCTGCGACAGTGGCCATTCTCCCCGAAGCCGAAGAAGTAGATGTAGAAATCCGCGAAGCGGACATCCACATGGACACCTACCGCTCTTCGGGTGCTGGCGGTCAGTACATCAACAAGACGGACTCCGCCGTCCGCCTCACCCACATTCCCACCGGCGTGGTGGTGAGCTGCCAGACGGAACGCAGCCAGTTGCAGAACAGACTTCACGCCATGGAAATGCTGCGCTCCAAGATTCTGGACGCCGTGATTGCGAAGAAGGAACAGGAAGAAGCGGCCAGCCGCAAGGCCCTGGTAGGTACCGGCGACCGCAGTGCCAAAATCCGCACCTACAATTTTCCGCAGAACCGCGTCACCGACCACCGCATTGGCCTTACGCTCTATAACCTGGACAAGGTCATCACCGGCGACCTGGACGAAATCATCAACGGACTCCAGATGGCCAACGCCCAAGAGAAACTGGGGAAATTTAACGCGTAATGGAGATGCCCGGTCAAGCCGGGCATGACAATAAAATGCCGCAGATGACAGTGCTTGAAATCTTGAACCGCACCAAGGTATTCTTCGAAAAGAAGGGCGTACCTGACCCCTTGCTGGACGCCCAGTACATCATCAGCCACGGTCTCAAGATGAAGAACCGCATGGACCTGTACCTGAATTTCGAGAAGCCCCTGACCCCTGCGGAACTGGATACTTTGCGCCCGCTAGTGGCCCGCCGTGGAAACCGCGAGCCCTTGCAGCACATTATCGGCGACACCAGCTTCCGCGGGTTTGTCATCAAGTGCGACCCTCGGGCCCTGATTCCCCGCCCGGAGACCGAATCCCTGGTAGATATGGCGAAAGACGCCCTGAAAGGTATCGAGAATCCTTTTGTCGTTGAAATCGGGACTGGCACAGGGGCCATCGCCATCGCCTGCGCTAAGGAAATCGAAGGCGCAAAGGTTCTTGCCACCGACATTTCCGATGACGCCCTGGCCCTGGCCCGTGAAAACGCACAGGTCAACGGACTGGGGGACGACACAAAAGTCACTTCGGCGAGCTCAGCGACCTTGTCCTTCGCACAGGGAGACCTGCTGGACGCCGTTACACTCGAGGCAATCAAGAAGGCCACCGGCGATGTGTTCGGCGAAGCCTCCACAAAGATAGACTGCTTGATAGCGAACCTCCCCTACATCCCCGACGGAGAGAAAGGCAAGCTTCAGCCAGAGGTGGACAAGTTCGACCCGGCGCTGGCGCTGTACGGCGGACCCGACGGACTTGACCTGGTGCGCAAGCTGCTGTCCCAGACCGAAGGCCGGCTTAACGCAGGGGCTCCTATCTTCTTGGAAATCGGGTCGGAACAGGCCGACGTCCTGAAAAACGAAGCTGCAAACTACCCCTGGCTGGAATTTACGGGCGCCCACAAGGATTATTGCGACAACATCCGCTTTGTAAGCTACAAGGCCAAATAGATTTTTGTTCTATCTTTCCAGGAAGTGTGGGGGTTCATGAGAAAGACTTGGCATACAATTCTTTTTGCTATGGCGATATTTCTCGCCAGTGGGACGGCTTTTGCCCAGGACACCGTTTATGTAATCCAGGTGGTGACTCCTGCGCAGGCGGAGGCTCTGCAAGCCCAGGACAATCCCGACCAATCAGCAAAGGAAAAACGCCCCAAAAGGCGGAGCAGTTTCTACCTGAACGGCGGTTTAGGATTTGATTACTCCTACATCTATTACGACCACCGCTATTACGACGAACACACCCAGTATGACGGTACCGGGGCGGGTATCGCAGGGGAACTTTCGTTAGGCTTTCTCTTCAAGGAGCTTATCGCCGTCCATGGAATTTTCGACTTTTCCATAACCAACGGAGAGTACGATTTGGAAAACGGGATTCGGGAGCGGCCCGTACTCAACGGCGGATACTACCAGAGAAGCGGAAACGATAACGACGCCTTTGGGAACGACCTTGAAACAACAACTATCTTGGGTGGTGCAGGAATCACGTTCTTCCCTTGGCTGCACAGCAAGCCAGATTCTTTTATGGGCGGGACATTCATCAATGCCGACTTACTGATGGGAATCATTTTGCTGGACGACCCTTACTACTTTGACATTCGCGACTATAGCCAAAGCAAGGACTGGTTCGCCTTCGCCATGAATCTCGAAATCGGAAAGGACTGGAAGGTTTCGGAAAGGACCTACGTCGGGCTAGCCCTGAAATGGCAAATCCTTGCTATTGCTTCTGGCGATGACATGGAAGGCGAAGAGGACTACGAAAACTACTACCATCACAACCATGTGATGAATTCATTCCAGCTGCTGTTCCGCGTAAACAGGAAGTAAATTCATTCGGTACGAACCGTATGGATCCCGTCCCCTATCGCTCCGCTACAGGGTCAGGGTCCAGGATGACGTGGGGGTTAACCATATGGATCCCGTCGGGGCGATGCCCCTCCAGGATGACGGTTGGACTAAAACGTATGGGTTTCTGTCTTTTTCCTTTCGTCATTCTGGAGAATCGCGCAGCGATTCGACGGAATCCATACATTATCCTACACCAGCTCGAAAAACATGTCTCTCCAATCAGGATTCGACGATTCAATCAATCTCAACTTTTCCGTTCGTTTAAAACGTTTTAATTTCTTTTCTCTTTCTATTGCAGAAACAATGGACGTATGCTCTTCATAATAGCCAAGTTTGTCAACGCCATACTTTTTCGTAAAGCCCTCGTTTATTTTTTCTTTGTGCTCACGAATCCTGCGGATTAAATCAGAGGTAACGCCAACATAAAGCGTTCCCTTTCGATGGTTAAAAAGAATATATGTGAAGGACTTTTTAGGCATATAAAAACCTATAAATGATTGTCTAAACCGTATGGATTCCGTCCCCTATCGCTCCGCTACAGGGTCCAGGATGACGTGGGAAGATCACACCCCTACAGGGCAGCCGAGGGCGCCCAGCACATAGATTTCGCTTTCGCCGGCACGGTAAAAGGGCAAAAGCATATCGTCATCTACAAAACTGCTATCTACCCCGCCCAGCTGGAGCTGTTCGTTGATACGGCGCCGGAATATGGAAAAACCGGAATCCCAGGGGGATTTTTCAGGGAGTTCAACGGAGTGGTCTTTATTTTCACCACGATACTTGCGATTCATACTGACCTCTTTTTTAAGAAAGACACACAAACAAGAAAGTGTCTTTCTGTGCAGGTAAATATAGAATCTACGGTATGTCAAAAAGTGACATTTTGCGTATTTTTATTCAATCACCGTGGCAGTGACCTTGGCGTGCCCCACTTTATCAAGGCCGATATCCTTGCCGGCGGCCACACTCAAGTCTAAAATTCGACCGTCCACATAGGGCCCACGGTCATTGACCCGCACCACCACCGAAGCCCCCGTATCGTCCCGAACCACCTTCAGTTTTGTGCCAAAGGGCAGGGACTTGTGGGCACAAGTGTAATCGTTCTGGTTGAAAATCTCGCCACTGGCAGTCTTTTTTCCGTGGAATCCCGGGCCGTAATAGCTAGCTTCGCCTTGAAGTTTGGTTCCGATTTCCGTTTTTTCCTTAGAGGCGTAATGCTTTTCGGGAAAACGCACATAACCCTTTCGGGAAGCAATTTTTGCATTGGCAGCAGCACAGCCCGACAAAACAAATGCAAGTCCGACGCACAAAGCCCACAGCAACAGCCGTAACCGCACACCCAACTTACTCGAAGTCATACATGCTGTTGTAGGTGTTCTCAAGGATTTCATCTTCCTTGCTCTTGACCTCAGCCTTCTTTTCTTCGGGCTTCTTGTTAATTGACTCGTGATACTGGGCAGACATCTGGTCAATGTGTTCTATACTCTGCTGCACACGCCTGCGAAGCCGCTCAATTTCGGAATCGGTAATGGCGAGCCTATGGTCCAGAACCTTGGCTGCGTATTTTCCCCAAGGGGTATCCCTGTGTTTTGAACGTAATTCATTCAAGACAACACCGACACTGTCTCCTCGCTCCGGATCCATCTGGAAATACACGAACTTCATGTAAAGGGCCTGAACACCCGATTCGGTGTCGGGATAATCCCTGTACAAGTTGTCAAACGCGGCAAAGGCCGTAGCGTATGCCGAATCCACCAGTTCCATCTGGTCCAGCGGCACTTCCGACGCCACCGTCCACAGGCTTTCCGCCTGCAAATACCGTTCCTTTGCCTCGTCGTCACGGGTCTTAATAGTCACCCGCATACCCAGGTTCGCCTGAGCTTGCTTGGCATATTCCGTACCCGGATATTTTTCGATGATTTCCTTGTAAAGTTCTTCGGCGGTATCTTCGTCACCCTTGTACTCGTCGTAAATAAATGCCCGAGCGTACGTGGCAAGCATCACCCGCGCGGAGTCATTGGAATTCTCAATGATACCCGTCAGCCTATTTACCGCACTATCCACTTGGTCAAGCTTAAACAAGAAAAGCTCCGCTATTTGGAATTCCGTTCCAAAGAAATTATCCACATTAGGAACAGAATCCTTCTTCAGCGAATCGTTCATATTTCGCATGGCAATCAGGCGCTTAAGCGCTTCGCTTAAAGTCCGGCTTTTTTGCGCCCAATCACAGTAATTCAGGGAACTATAGCTGCTGTCGTAATAAATAACGGCCTGCTCATAATTCAAGGTTTTCTGTTGCTCGTAATCACCCATATTGTAGTAGCTACGGGCCGCATACTGCGTTTTGGGATAATCCGAATTTACCTTGCGCAATATAATGAAGGCGTCGGGGTAGCGCTCCGCCATCAGGGTCACCTCCCCCAGGCGGACTAAGTACTCCGGCTGTTTCTGCTCGTAGTCGGGATTCTTGAAAAGAGCCTTGTATTCGTCGGCGGCCTTCAGGTATTCTTTCTGGTTTACTAAGCACTCCGCCGCCTGCTCAGCGGCAGTCTGCCGTTCCCGAACATTCAGTTCCTGGATTTCTTTGGCCGTATAGTGTTCCCTGGATTTTGCCCAATCTTCTTTCTTGAAATAAAGACCGGCCAGACGGAAATGGGCCTTGCCCCTCATAAAGGGGGTTCCTGCCGTATCTGCAAGAACGGCTTCTAGGGCGGCAATGGCCTGATCCGGAAATTCCGACTGTTCGTCTAAAAGCGAAAGCAGGTTCAAGCCCTGAAAATAGTACGGGTGGTTCTTACTTGCAATCACCGGTTCCAGAGCAAAACGGCTGATATTGTATTCGTGATTGCGATAAAGGCAGTAGGCCCGTTGGTATTCAACAGCCCGCATAGAGTCGTAATCGGCAAAATACCGCTCGTACTCATCGTACTTGACTATGGCCTTTCCCCATTCTCCCTTGTGACGGAAAGACTCGCCAATCAGGAAAACAGCCTCGGCGGTCCGTTTCTTGTTGTTGGGGAAACGCTCCAAAACCCTTGAGCCTTTCTCGATAATCTTGTCGTATTTCTGGCGTTCTTCCATTCCCGGGCTGGACGCCGTTTCATCGGGAATACTGTCTAGCCGAGCTTCCCGAAGTTCACCCGCCTCGTCATAAAGGCGTTCCGCATTGAACATGTGATTCAGGTAGGCACAGCAGGTGCAGCCCTCCAGCAGGAGGGCGAGCAAGACTAATGCCATGTAGCGGAAGCGAAGCATAAGAGTAAAGATACAAAAATAGATGGGGAGAAGTTTGCTGGTTTTAGGTAGTAGGTTTTAGGTAGTAGGTTTTAGGGCCGATGGGGACTAGAAGAACTAATGTATGACGAGTTATGAGTTTTGAGTTTTGAGTTGTCATCCTCCGAAGGAGGATCCATACTGTTTTATACAAGCGCAAGTACGAGAAGTATGGATCCCGTCGGGGCGATGCCCCTCCAGGATGACGTGTTCAAGGATGAAATGTTCCAGGATGACGTTACTGATTGCCCACAACACCCATCTCAGAACTCTTTCAAGTATGCGCTGTAGTCGCAGAGTTTGAGACCTGCCGGGAGAACAGACTTGTCGAAACGGACCATTCGAATTTCTTTAGGCGTTCCAACGACACGGGCAAGAATCTCAAAATTATCCTGGGTTTCCCAGACAGCGGCATCAATCACTAGGTCCTCACCGCAATCCGTTTCACCGGTACTGTTCCCGATACCAGAAATTCTGGAATTCTGTTTGAGGAACCTGGTGAAAACCTCTGGCGCAAGCCCCAAGTGGTTAGACGTGTTGGAAGAATCGTAAACGACCACATGGACTTCTCTGAAACGGTTCAAAGAATCGAACACCACCGTATAGGTATGCTTGTAGGGAGCATCGTAGAACGATTCCTGCCAAACATTTTTCTTCACCGGTCTAAAATTCTTGATATCGTATTTCTTGAAAAATTCAGCCGGAGTCGCACCATAGCGTACAAGATAATGTCCTAGCATCGTAGAAAAATCATGAGTCGATGCAGGAGCCATGGATTCCCGCAAACTGTCCACGGCGCGATTCAAATCTGCAGCAAGTCCCGTCCCCTGTGCAGGGAGCAATGGACGCGTCACGTTGCATTCCTGTATGCGCTGCTGGATATCCGGATACTCCGGATCCCTGTTCTGGATTTCGCGGAACTGAATACGTGCGCGGTCGTAGTCGCGACCTTTCAGGTAAGCAAGCCCAAGAGCCTCCCGTAGTGGCATATTTTCAGGATACTTTTCAACCAAGGGTTCAAGAATTTCCCACGCCAGTTGGGAACGATCCATAGGCGAAATTTTACCGCCGCCAGCACCAGGAGCCGTCTTTTCACCAACTGTAGAAAGGGCAAGTGCAGCCCCCTCGAAATCAGGCCTAAAGGCCAGAATCCGCTGGTAAATCTTTTCTGCTTCATCGTAACGGCCCTGGTATTCCCACAGATACCCCCGCAAGAGCATTAGTTCCGCATCCATAGGGTATTGGGTCAGGCCGTAATCCAGTAGCGACGAGCAGCTGTCCAGATTCCCTTGATCGTGGAAAAGCCGAGCTAGCATTTCATAGCCCCGAGGTTCATTACCGGCCGAGAGGCTTATGGACGTACGAGTTTCTTCTACTGCCTGAGGCAAACGGTTATTTTCCTTCAATAGTCGGGCATACCACAGGCGCGCTTCCACCAAGGCTGGGGCTTGATCTACGGCAATTTTCGCCATTTCAAGGGCCACCGTCTTGTTGCCCGATTTGTAGGTCTTGCGACTTTCCAGATACTTGGAAAGACCCGATTCTGGATACTTCCCCTGCAGTTTTCCTACCAGCAGATTCAAACGATTGTTTTCCAAATCTGTCAGGGAATCCATTTCAAACAACGTGTTCACTTCATTCCACAATGAAACGACTAAATCCGGATACAATAGCGATATGGCGTTGAAAATTTCATTAGCCTGAGCGTAAGCCCCATTACGGAACAATTCCGTAGCGCGACGAATTTCGCCTTGTGTTTGAAGCGGCAAAGCAGACAACTCCTCCCGCATATCAGGAGAATCACCTTTTAAAAATTCGGTTCCAGCATTGATGCCAAACGGGACTTCGGGCACTACCACCTTTGCTGGCGCCATATCCTGATACAATCGATAACCACCAATACCTAAAACGGCCACACAGCAGAGAATTAAAAATAGATATGCCGCTTTTCGCGATGTGTCGGATGCCAAAGCCATTAAAGTTCCAAGAAATCGGAGAGTTTTTCCTTGTGCTCTTTACTTTTCTGCAGCCGTCTAAGGGTTTTGTTCTTAATCTGGCGCACTCTCTCACGACTCAGGCACAAATCCTCGCCGATATCCTTGAGAGTAGAATCCTCCGTAGTATCAAGACCATAAAACATCTTAAGAATTTCTTCTTCTCTGCGAGGGAGAGAGGCCAAAGTTTCATTAATCATCTTGCGGCGCTCTTCCCGTTCCATTTCCTCTTCTTGCTTGCCGTCATTGCCAAGGACATCCATCAAGGTACTGACGGTGTCTGCTCCAGAACCACTACCACCGACATCATCACCGATAGGAGCGTCCAAGGAAATATCCACAATTTTTTCCATAACCTCGATGATGTCTTTTTCAAATGGAGCAAACTCCTCCATAGCTACAGTCTTGGCGTAATCACCACCATTCAGCATTAACGCACGCTTGAAACGGTTCACCAACGCAAGCTTATTTGGCGGAATTCGAACAGAGCCCACCTGTTCAAAAAGGGCTTTCTGGATAGACTGGCGGATCCACCAAACGGCATAGGAAATGAACTTGACATCCTTGTTCATGTCAAAGCGCTTGGCCGCCTTATAAAGGCCAATATTGCCTTCGTTAATCAAATCCAGCAGGGCCAGTCCTCGCCCCTGATACTTGCGGGCGACAGAGACTACGAAACGCAAGTTACCCCGAATGAGCCGTTGGAGTGCCGATTTACGAATTTCCTCCGTTTCGCCGGTCCTGATAATCGTCAACAAAGCCTCTTCCTCTTGTTGAGAAAGAGTCGGGTAACGATTCAAGTCGCGAAAATAAAGTGATTCGTTAAACTCGCTCATGATTTTTCCAAAATACTCGGAGTAAATATTGTTTTTTAAGCGTTTTTCGTCAATTCCTTCAGTTTATCGTAGGGGTAAATTCCCGAACGGTGACCATCGCTAAAGGATAAACCTGCAGCGTAACGACCAATGGACTGAACCCTCTCCAATTTTATATCGTCAGGAACAGTAGAATTGTCAAGCAATTTTTCACCGGTATGTTCATCTACACACAGGGCGCAAGGGCAGGCCAGACGGAGTTCCCTAGCCGAACAAGCTCCACGTGTTCCGTCGTTCCACTCAAAGCCAAGCTTTCCATCTCTTGTCCTGAAGACTTTCTTGGGCTGGATCATACATCCTCCTCCGGAAGTTCGTCAAAGGCATAGTTGAAGTTCTTGAGTACGCCATCTCCGACCGACTTGAATACCGAGAGGGTACGCACAACGGCATCTGCCGCCTGCAAAAAAGCCTTCGCCGATTCCGAATTCGGGTAACGGAGCACCGCAGGTGTTCCTTCGTCTCCGCAATCGGCAACCGCAGGTTCAAGAGGAATCTTTGCGATTAACGGCACACCCCAATTTTTGGCTATGCGTTCACCGCCGCCTTGGCGGAAAATGTTGTGGTGCTTGCCGCACCCGTCGCAGATGAAATAACTCATGTTCTCCACGACTCCCACAACGGGCACGCCTACGGAGTCAAACATGGCAAGTCCCTTGCGGCAGTCGGCAAGAGCCACCTCTTGCGGGGTGGTCACCACCACGGCACCTGCCATGGGGCAGTTCTGGGTCAGCGTCAGCTGGATATCCCCCGTTCCAGGAGGAAAATCCACCAGCAGGTAGTCGAGCTTGCCCCAGCGCACCCGGTTCAAAAAATGCTGGATCATCTGGCTTGCCATGGGGCCACGCCAGATGGTGGCCTTCTCGGAACCGGCAAACATGCACATGGACACAATGGAAATGCCGCCCTTCGCCTCTACCGGGGCAATGGTATTGTCTTCGAAAACCTGGGGGTCCTTGTCGATACCGAACATGAGGCCCATGCTAGGGCCGTAAATATCTGCGTCCAGAATCCCCACGCGGGCACCGGACAGGCTCAGCGCCATGGCGAGGTTCGCCGTCACCGTAGATTTTCCTACGCCGCCCTTGCCAGAGGCCACCCCAACGATATGAGAAACTTCGCCAAGGAAAGAAACCTGGGGCTGTTCGGGAGCATCGCCTACGCGGCCGGCATTGGAGGTAAGGGTCACCTCGACCTCAGACGCACCCAGCCCCTTCACAATGGAAATGCACTGGTCCTTGAACCGGTCGCGGATGGGGCATGCCGGAGTCGTGAGCACCAGGTCAAAGGTAACCTTGGTCCCTTCGATTTTCAGATTCTGTACAAAGTTCAGCTCCACGATGTTCTTGTGCAGATCGGGATCCTGAACCGCTTTGAGGGCGCTTAAGATGTTTTGTTCAGAAAGAAGCATATAACTGTAATCAGTGGTTAGTAGTCAGTGATTAGGACCGAAAGTCCGTGACTGCCAATTATGAGAACCTTGGCATTCGAAGAAGGTGGGTCATACAGGGCGGCCATTCCTCTTCGTAGTGGCTCACCAGAATAATAGTCGTTTCTTTAGAGAGCAAGTCCAGCAGGTGGAAGAACTTGTCCCGATAGCCCTTCTCCAGCCCCTGGGAGGGTTCATCCAGCAAAAGCACCTGGGGCGGGCGGATAGCGGCTCGGGCCATAAGAATCACCCGCTTGTCTATGGGCGAAAGCTTGCGGACATTTTCTTCGGGGTCTTCAAAGCCCAGGTAGGCAAGCCAATCCTTCGCCTTGGCCCGTTCTTCCCAGGTGGTGTTGTCCGCCTTGCAGAGGTTGGTTGTAAAGCCCGTGCAGAGCACCTCCAAAAGGCTCAGGTCTTCGCGGTACTGGAGCGCCAGTTCCGGAGAGAAGAATCCCAGTTTCGCCTTGTGGTCCCAGATGTTCAGGCCATGCCCAGGACGTTCGCCCAGGAGTGTAATATCGTTTCCATAAATCTGGGGGTGGTCCGCCGTCAAGAGCCCGAGCAACGTACTCTTGCCTGCGCCGTTCTCCCCCATGACCACCCAATGTTCGCCCTTACGGACTTGCCAGTTCAAATTCCTGATAACCGTCGTTTCACCAAAACGGACGTTGACGTTTCTTAGATCGAAAAGGACTTCCCCTTTATTGTCATCCCCGCGCAGGCGGGGATCTCCAAGCCTACACTTCAGGTCTACAACCTCGTAGTCCGTCAGTTCCGCCTTGCGGAATTTCGGCTGGGCAGCCACATCGGGCAACGAACCAGCGTATTCCTTGAACACCTTGTTCTCGAATACAAAAGCGGGAATCTCCGGAATCAATTCGTCTTCGCGGGCAAGACGCACCACCACATTCAAGTTTTGCCGCTTGGCAAGACCGGCCACACAGCCAGCCAGGTGCACGCGGTACTCCGGGTCCAGACCGCCGAACAGGTCGTTGAAATAAACCCACTCCGGCTTTTCCATCCACATGCGGGCCAGCAGCACCCGGCGGAGTTCCCCGTTAGACAGGCTCAGGAGCTTTCTCTCCAGAATGTCCATCGGTAAGTCTGCGATGACCATGGCCTCGTCAAGCTTCGCGGGATCCGTCTCCGGAAACGGCACGTCGTCGATATAGCGGTCCGTCTGCAAAAAGAACTTCTTGTTCAAAAGCAGGTTCTTGACCAGCGGAGCCTCCGAATCGTGCAAGCTGATAAAACGCTGCTGCCAGAAGGGCGCCAGGGCCTGCTGGATTTTCCGTTGCATGGATTCGGACATGGTAGAGACATTCTTGCGCTGGTTCAAGAAATGGGTAATGACCCGGTCCAGATCCGCACCGTCGGTGCTAAAAATCTGCACCTGAGGGAACTTTTCAATCAACGCTTCAAAACGCCCGAATTCCATAAGCCACACCAATCTAGATTATTAAAAGAACATGGGCCAAAGGCCATCTACAAAAAGCACCGTGCAGCAGGCCACCAGGGCAACGCCCACCAGCCCAAACCGGAACAGGGATGCCACCACGGCCGTTACAAGAGCAAGCACGCCCGACAGCATGGAATCTGTAGAATAGAAGATGGCAGGCACCGTCATGGCGGCAAGTACCGTGCAAGGGATGTAGGCCAAAAAAGACTTGACAAAGGGATTGCTCAGCTTCCCTTTCAAAAGCACAAAGGGAACAGCCCGCAAAAGGAAGGTCACCCCCGCCATAACCATCAAGAAGGCAAAGTATTCCCTAAGGTTCATCGACTGACTCCTTGACCGGGAAGAACATGGCCCCAAAGAGAGAGGCCACTACCGCACAGATGATGATGGAAAAGCCGTAAGAGACTCCCTGCAACACAGGAACATACTT